>PVMK01137019.1_pt1 | contig 17962 bp, 18 predicted proteins | sample 1853481 | NCBI WGS metagenome assembly PVMK01 (sample SAMN08533507, study PRJNA380276) | Marine sediment metagenome, whole genome shotgun sequencing project. | reverse complement strand
GAAGGCGGCCCACATCCTCTGCTTGAAGCCTCCTCATGCGGAATTCCTGTAATTTCAACCAAAGTGGGTATTGCACCTGATTTAATAGAAAACAATGAAAATGGGATCCTTATTGACAGAGATATAAACTCAATCATTAAAGGCTGTCACGCTTTTAAGAGACAACCCGGATCTTCGACGAAATATGGCTGTTAAAGCAAGAGAAGTCATTGAACATTCCTGGACATGGGATATACAGGCACAACATTATGTTCCATTTTTTGAGAAAGGTCTTTCCTAGATGGGATTAAAACAGCTGATTATCACTGCTGATGATTTTAATGCAGATGCAGAAAGAAACCGGGGGATAGTTGAAGCTTCAGATAAAGGCATTTTAACCACAACCTCTGTTATTTCAAACCTGCCCCTTGGTTCAGAAACAGTCACCGCATTAAAGAACTCATTTAGCGGCATCGGGGTTCATTTAAATATAACCAAAGGCGCTCCGCTCAGTTCCGATTCAAGGACACTAGTAGATAAAACAGGACAGTTCTTTGACAAACAGACTGCCTGGAAAAAAGCGCTTTCAAAATTGTATGACCCCAATGAACTGTTATCAGAGTTCTCTGCCCAGATGAAATGCTGCTGGATAACGGAATTGTGCCTGACCATATAAACGGCAATAACCATCTTCATATTTTTCCTGTGTTTGCCGATATCACTGCACAGATTGCAAATAAATATAAGATAAAGTTCATCCGGGTTCCCAAAGAGACCTTTTATTTTCCAGACATCAATTTCTCAAAAACCTTTATTAAAAAATATTTTATTTATTCCTTATCCCTGGTGGCCAAAAAATTCTTTGTAAAGGCAGGACTCAGGATTCCGGATCATTTTAACTGCATTGCTGTTCCGTCTCTTTTAAGCAAAAAATCCATGCTGAAGTTTATTAAACAGCTTCCGCCAGGCATCACAGAACTCATGTGTCATCCTGGCTATCCATCTTCAGACAACCTCTTTTCAAATTCTGACCGGGAAAAAGAACTTTTAATCCTGACAGATAAAGATATAATGTCCGAAATCAAAATGAATGATATCGAGCTTATTTCATTCAGTGACATAACTAAATAAGGCTGCAATAAAGTGCGAATCGCAATCATCAGTCCCTATACCCTTCCACTAAACCGCGGAAACAGTTTAACTGCAGAGCGGATTAAAAATGGGCTCATTCAAAAAGGAATGACTGTTTCAATCTTTGACTCATCCTGTGACTGCGTAAAAGATACTGCTGAATTTAACCCTGACATTGTCCACTGTCTACACGGCACCCGTTCACAATTATTTATTTCTGAATTATATAATCATATTGCAGCACCTCTGGTGACAACCCTAACCGGAACAGATTATAACAGCTCTGAAAAACCAGGGACTCTCCCTGAAAAACTCTCTTATATGCTTCTAAAATCCTCGGCAATCATAACCTTTAACAGTTTTGCAAAGGATCTTCTTCTTGAGTTATTTTCGCCTTTTTCAAAAAAGATCCATGTCCTTCCTCAGGCTGTTGAATTAACCACAAGGAATGAGAGTAGAAATTCTATCTGGGATAAATACGAATATACTGAAAATGATATTATTATTCTCATGGCAGGCGGTATTCGCTCAATTAAAAACCTGGACTACGCACTTGATGCCTGTTTTGAAATTGAAAAACAGAACCGTCATATAAAACTTATCCTTGCCGGACCCGTAATTGAACAGGACACAGCCGACCACATCCTCAGTAGAGGAAAAGAACTTAAATGTTTTTCATATCTTGGAGAGCTTTCACAAGATGAGACAAGACGCCTAATGTACAGTTCCGATATATTTTTAAATACATCCATTAGTGAAGGCATGTCCGGCGCCATTTTAGAAGCAATGGCTGAATCACTGCCCGTAATCGCTACCCGCAATTCAGGAAATGCCGCTCTTGTGAATAACAATGAAAACGGCTTTCTGGTTGGGCTTAATGATCCGGATGATTTGATAGAAAAGCTTATGCGTCTTATCTCAGATAAAGAACTTCGGGATAATATGGGAGCAACAGGAAAAGATCTGGTTAAAAAATATTACACTTCAGAACTGGAAATTGACAGGCTTTTAAAAGTCTATGAGAAAATTCTTTTAGATTATAAATAAAAATTTTACCGCAAAGACACAGAGAACGCAAAGAACTTCATTTTATCTTATTCAAAATCATTAACTACTTGCATAATTCCTCGATTTTAGTACAACTGCATTAAAGTCAATTTATTTACCGGGAAGCACCGTACTGTTTAGGATATCTTCACTTTTGATGTGTTCTAAAAAGTTAATGTTATCTGAAATTATGTTCACTTCGAAAATAACAGAAAACCAGTATCATATTTGCAGTTTGCCTTAAAAGAATCTTACAACTTGGTGTTTCACCTGAACCCAATAAACTATAGCTATTGATCTAGGTGAATTATGCGTTATATATATAAATAGACTGAAAGAGAGTAATGACTATAAATGAGAGGATTAATCGTCAATGAAACCATTTAATCCAGAATTTTCCATAATTACAGGAATGCTGAAAGAAGTGAGCACTCCTTTGTCAGACAAAACAAATCATAAGAAAGGGATAAAAAATGAGTAAAATAACCCGTCGTAATTTCATAAAATACAGTTCTATATCCCTCGTTGCCGCTTCATTTTCTCAATCTCTGACTGCCTGCCGGATGGTCGGAAAAAACACCCTGTCAACAGGCATTCAGGACAAGCTTCGGTTTGTTCATGTGACCGATACCCATCTTGACCTCGGAAGGCCAAAAACGGTCAGGAGGGTGGAGATACTGGTTGAAAAAATCAACAATGATTTTCCTGCACTCGACTTCGTGCTTTTTGGTGGTGACAACTTTAATAATAATGTATCCGGTAATGGTGATGCAGCCATATTCAGAAAAATAATTAATGAATTGCATTGCCCCTCGTATGCCGTAATGGGGAACAAGGAATCGAGTCCGAAGCCGGATGGGGACCCGCTCAATCAAAGTGATTTTGCAAAGATGTTTTTTCCGTCCGATGTAAAAATTGTCGGTCGTGACTGGAAAATCGACAAAGGAAATTATACTATTCTCGGACTAGACAGCACAATCCCCCAGCATGACAACGGTACCTATTCTCCAGAAACCATGTCATTTGCCGAACAGGAACTAAAAAACCACCCGGACCGGCATTATATTCTTCTTAACCATCACCCATATGACAATTTCTGGGGGGGAACACAGCAAAGAGATATCCAAAGATATGTCCTCAATAATACTGCCACGGTGACGGAAAGACTTTTCAGCTTTAACAACCTTAAACTCACGCTCTCCGGGCATAAACATTTAGACCATGTTGGCAAAAAAAATAATGTTATCGTAATTGCAACCTTAGGTTTTATAGTGCCCCAGGACCCTGACAATGAAAAAGACCACCAATTTCGTTATGTTGAAATGCGGGATGGTTATGTTACCCAAAAACTTATAAGCATATAAATTACACTAAGTAAAAGACAAGAAGCTTTTACGACTGAAAAGAATGGTTTACATTAAATTAACCTCTCATAATCCTACTCACTTCAGCCAGATCATTCATTACTTTTTCTGCAACATCTACTGCCAGAGAACCGGTTCCGCAGCTGGGGGTTAATAAACAGCGGTCAAATATCAGACTCCTGGAGATTCCCTTTGAAGCCAGATGATCCATACCTTGATTCAGTTTTTTTACCAAAGACTCAGGCGTTTCAGACAATATTTTATCTGAGGTGGGAACGATCCCAAAAGAAAGCACCCCGCCCTTTTCCAGAAAGCCCTTCACCTGATCAGGATAAAGCGCGATGGTTTCGCCGTATTCATACGCATCAAAATTAATAATATCCACACCCGCGTCGATCAGTATTGTCCAGTCCGTATTGCCGCAGCAATGCGTGCCGATAATGGCCCCTTCCTTATGCAAGGCCTCTATAACCTCACTCATACATGCGACCATCTCATTTCGCTGAACACCTATATAGGTGGATGAACCAATAGCTGACAAAACAGGCTCATCAACAAAACAAATCTGATCACAACCCAGACTTTCAAACCTTTTCAGCATCCAGCGGGCTTTCATGGTAATTCCCTTAACTACCACGTCACGAAAGACTTCGTTATAATAGATATCCTTCTTATTCTCATCCTTTACGCTTAAACCAAAGGTCACAGGCCCTGTAATCTGAGTTTTAAAATATTTCATATTGCTTCGATCAGCCTTTAACAGCATCTCTTCCATCTTGTAAAGTCCACGGCTGAATTCAGGTGAAATCTTAAAGTAATCCAGGTTTTCAGCAAGATAGTTCTCATAAAATGATGCGAACTCACTTGAAAAATCACCGCTGGTATCAATGTGCATTGTTTTTTCTTCTGCATCCAGAACCACCCTTGGGATCCCTTCACAATACTGAAAATCCATCAGCTCACGAAAATCCAGATTAGGCAGCTGGGGCCAGAATGGTATTTCAGGGGTAGTCTTTAAAATCAAATCACAGGCAGCCTCTGTATCTAAATGAGGATAACTGCCAATAGCAGTTGCGGTACACTGGGGGTTGAATTGCATTATATTTTCCTTGAATTTGTTTAATCTTTTTTGCGTCTAAAAATAAAAACCTTAATATAAAAATATAGAATAATAGCAAATATAAGTAAATAAAAAAACAGCAGGACAAGCACCTGCGTCTTTCAGATTGAAAAATTATAAAAATATAGGTAGTTGAAGTCAACAACCATCCGCTATGCGGGTGGCTTGAACATGACCCGTAGGGACGTGCTTCAAGGGCAACGTTAGTGCCGATGGGACTACTTTTCATGGATCCCTCGCAAAAGGCGAGGGTTTTAATGAGAACAATAATGTATCGTCAGAAATGTATGAGTTGATCCCATTACAAGGCAAGGTTTTAGTAACAAGTGGAGGTTTAATTCTAATATTTTCTTATGCAACAGACAAATCGCTTATAGCGATTTAACACATGAGTCAAGAGCAGACCCGTTTTCTTTGTACGCTACCATCAATCCTTAATACTTTAAAAAAGCCTATAGCTGACTTTCGGGGGCGATCTTCATAAACCAAGCCTTAAAGCGGCGCCACCGACTTGTCAAAGGCTCCTTGGTTTCTATCACGGTGTGGTTATTAATCCGCCCGTGCCACTCAAGTTTGCCCTTGTCGTTTTCAAGCACCTGATAGGTGAGATTTGGCAGGCGCTCCTTCACGCTTTTGACCATATTTTCAACCATGGATTCAGAGTCAATCAATAACCCCATCTCGGCATTGATTTCTATCGACCGTGGATCAATATTCATCGAGCCGATAAACAATTGTTTTCGGTCAATGAATAACGCTTTTGTATGCAGAGTCAGTATATCAGGACCATCTTCGCTGCCAGGCAGTTCAGCTGCAGCATTGGATCGGGCTTCATAAATCTCGGCACCTGCCCTAAGCACAGCCTTACGATAGCGCGCATAAGCGGAATGTACAGGGATATGATTGGTCGATGCCAGTGAATTGGTGATAACAACAACTCTCACATCCTTGTCTACAAGGTCTCGAACCAACTGCACTCCGTTATTGCCGGGCACATAGTAAGGCGTGATTACAACAACTTCTTTTTCAGCGTTACGCAATATATCAATTAATTCTTTGGCCAACAACACATCCCCTTCACCAATCGTATTGGTCAATTTGCTGGGGCTATCGGCAAGAACACTTGCCGACGCAGCAAACAGTGGTAACCGGTTGGTGATGAGATCCTGTAGCAGGTGGCTATTCACTGCTTTTTCATAGACCGTTTCGTAGATAGTGTTAAGCTCATCGGCAATTTCTTTGCGTATGTTTTCCAGCGTATCTTTCTTTCGAATCTTGGTGAAATGTTTGATGGGCACCGCGAGCTTATGATTCCAATATTCGTCGAAGGACTCGGATATATCCTTAACAACTGGCCCCAGAATCAAAACGTCTAAATCGACGAACACAGCACCTGTATTGAGATCAAAGTATTCGTCGGCGATATTGCGACCGCCTACCACGCTGATCGAATTGTCAACCGTAAACGATTTGTTGTGCATGCGCCGGTTTGCTTGCCTGAAATTCCAGACCAAATTTAACTTAGAGATGCCGCGCCGGGAAAGAGGGTTAAATAAACGGATCTCGATATTAGGGTGCTGATTCAACAGCAGGAAGTATCGATCTGGGAAGGTGGTAAAAATGTCATCTATTAAGAAACGGATCTGAACGCCGCGATTCGCGGCCTGGAGCAACGCGTTAGCCACAACGGCACCGGCAGTATCATCTTTCATTAGAAAATACTGCAGATCAATGCTTTTCTCGGCCCTTTCAGCCAGCCGGAGTCGAACCCCAAGCGCATCCATACCCTGGTTCAAGGGATAGAACCCGGATAGGCCCTGATTCGCTGCGCTCCAGTCCACTGCGGTTTTTCCCAATGCTGTATCATCGACTTTTGTGATGGAGGTACTGTACGGTTTCGGTTGGTCTAAGGGTACCGTCGCACAACCGGAAAAGAATCCGGCCAAAACAAGCAGCAACGGCATTAACAATGGATGAGGTCCCCGGATGATAATTAAGACATATTTTATTCGTCTAATATCCATATCTTGATTTCAATATTGGAAGCTAACGCTGGAGCGGAGACGCGCGCAGTTTTAAGCGCGTAGATTTCTCAAGCGTGTGGTTAGATTAATGATTATATTTATTTTCTAACATGATTCAAGAACAGACTCAACCCCTTTTCCTTCACATCTGACTTTTGGTTGAATTGGCAAGACGTACAAGGTTGATAAATTCAGATCGATAGCCGAATTCATCCGCGCCTTTTGCGGCCAGGGCCATTGCAATAATATCTTCATAGCTGAAATTCTGCGTGTATGGATCTTGACGAAGCAGTTGACCGAAACCTGCAACCGCAGCGGCAAATCTCATTTCAGGGTCAACAGAGGCAAATCCGGCATGTTTAAGAGAATTATCAATTTTTTTACTAATCAGTGTGCTGGTATTAGAATCAGGCAGTTTATAGCGGATCTTCAGAAAACCGATCTCAGTCGGTTTTGGGTGCAACAGCCTTTTCTTTTGCTGTCTGGTAACGCAATGGATCGATCAATTTTTCCCTGGCGTCAACCGGGGTAATTTCATAAATTGCGGTTACCGTGTGGCCGGAACCGATTTCCGCTGCATCGACCTTATCATTGTTAAAATCCTCCCGCTTGAGCATCCTTGTTTCATACCCGATCAGTCGATAATCATTGACCACGGCCGGGTTGAATTCAATCTGAATCTTGACGTCCTTGGCAATCGGAAAAAGCGTTGAGCTTGCCTCGTCCACCAGAACCTTTCTTGCTTCATTGAGACTGTCGATATAGGCAGCATTGCCGTTGCCGTTCTGGGCAAGGGTCTGCATCAGGGCATCATTGTAATTGCCCTGGCCGAAACCGAGGATTGACAGAAAAATACCGGATTCTCTTTTGCGTTCGATAAAGCTTTTCAGCTCTTCACGATTGGTGATTCCCACGTTGAAATCACCGTCTGTTGCCAGTATCACCCGGTTTACAGCTTCTTTATCAAAGTTCTGCTGGGCCAGTGAATAGGCAAGCTTTATACCTGCTGCTCCCGCAGTTGATCCCCCGGCCTGCAACCGCTCAAGCGCAGCGATTATTTTGCCTTTTTCACTGCACTTTCGTCGGCTCAAGAACCGTTCCTGCTGCTCCGGCATAGACAGCAATGGCGACCGTGTCATTGGGATCTAAATGTTCGACCAGCATTTTCATGGAGTTTTTCAGCAAAGGCAGTTTGTCGTGGCTGTTCATGGAGCCGGAAACGTCCAGCAGGAAAACCAGGTTTGATCTGGTTTTACTTCAGGTGCTATGTCATAACCTTTAATGCCGATGTGGAGCAGTTGGGTATTCTGGTTCCAAGGGGTAGGATATACAGCAACAGTCGTCTCAAACGGCTTTGTTTTATCCTGGGGGAGCGGATAATTATAGTCAAAATAGTTGATCAGCTCTTCAATTCGAATGGAATTTTTCTGTGGTAATACGCCATTATTCAGCTGTCTTCTCACAAACGAATAACTTGCCGTATCAACGTCAACGCTGAAAGTACTGACCGGCTCCTCGCTTACCAGTTTGATTGGATTGACATTGATCTTTTCAAACTGGTCCCGGCCGACATCCTTATAACCCGGCTGAACAATAGCTCTGCATTTGCTGGGAGGAGCGGCGCTACCCGGTTTGCTAGGCCAGGAACATGCCTCTCTAGTCCCGTCGGCTGCAGCCGATGAAGACTTATGTCCGCTATTAGCCTAATTCATCTTTAGGAAACGCGGGATCCTATCTTCCAGTGCGGGTGCAGTTTCGTAAGACCTTATTTCGTCCGGCTTTGCCTTTACAACTCGATGGAATCCCTTATTTTTTTTGGCTTTGAAATTTTAACTTCCGAGGAAATCATTCCTTCTTCCCGTTCGGTTGCAGGCGGAGGAGTTTTAGGCTCTTGTATTCTTCTTAATTCAGTATCTTGCAAATCGATGGGTTTCAAGTTGTTTGACTGGATTGTAATTGTAAGTACAACCGCAATTGTTGCAACGGATAATCCTGCAAATTGTGTTCTTGTCATAATGGGCTCTCCTTCTGAATTGAAAAAAAGTTGTTTGATTTTGCCCATTAGACGACCGGTTTCCTGAAATCCTTTGCTTTTTCTTTCATCTTTTTTATTTTTATTCAATTCGGCAAATAAACTGGCTGATTCCTTTGCCGCTTTCTCAACTTTTTCTTGTTCTGCAGGAGGAATGTGAAGCGACTGAAAGGCCTTCTTTATGTCGTCGTCATGTATTTTTTTCATGAGAGAGCCTTTCTTAGTATTCTTTTTGCCTTATAGATTCTCCAGCTCACCGTGGTTTCCGCTACCCCGAGAACGCGGGCGGCCTCTGAATGATCCATGTCTTCCGCGAAAACAAGAACAACGGCATCTTTTAATTTTGGAGGCAATTTGCTTACGGCCCCCATAATGTCTTTTTCAGGCGCGGGATTAGAGTGACCGGAATTCACCTTCACGTGAACGCCGTTTATATAGGATTCCGTCTGCATCCTGCCTTTCTTTTTAATGTAGTCCTTGGCAGTATTAATGGTAATCCGGTACACCCAGGTTGAAAACGAAGCATCTCTTTTATATGTATGAATTTTGGCTGCTATTTTCAAAAAGGTCTCCTGGGTAATGTCTTCTGCATCCTCCTGTTTCCCAACGTACCGGCAGGCAAACCTGTAGACGGTGCGATAGGAAGCCTTTACCAGTTCCTCAAAAGCCTCTTCACTTCCGGATAAAGCTTTTTCAAGAATATCTTTAGGGACCATCGATTCCATAATTTCTAAACGTTAGACGATTTGAGGCATCAAATCCTTTGCTGTCTTTTGACGAAAAATTTCACAGAGAGCCAGGATCAAAACTGTACTTATTACCATCAATCTTTTTTAGTCAATAGTAAGGATCTAATCGCAATCAATATATAAGATTTTATTATACAACAGACACCACACGACTGACTACGAACAAATCGCTTGTAGCGATTTAACAACATGAGTCAAGAGCAGACTTGTCACCTTTTCTGTCTTCTTTACATTTTTGGCTTTTTGGGTGCTTTATATACAAACCAATCTTCTTTGATTATTTCATGAAAATAGTCTGCTTCATCAATTAATATCTGGGCCGTTGTTTGCTTTACCGCAGCAATTTCTACCCTTACACCTTCCCCCTTAAGGTGTGTAACCAATCCACAAAATCAGAATCCCCTGACATAATGATAATGGTATCAACCTTCGAAGAGAGTTGTGTTGCTTTAATAGAAAGAGGAATGTCGGCAGATTTATGACACGGAATAACAGAGCCATAATAGTTTTCATGCAATCTTTCAGCGAATTTTGAAGATATGGACTTCCCTTCCCTAAAATAAAGCAGCCTGTTTAAACCTCTATCGTTTAGCAATTTCGGGATTAACATATCAAAATTGATCATTGCATTTTTTGATTTAGAGAGTTCATGGATACTCCGTTCAATATTGTTCCCATCGCATAGTATAGCTACCGATTGATTAATTAAAATATTTTCCATGATTGTTCTCCCTTTTAATTGATGAACTATAACGCTGGAGCTGTGGCGCGCAGAAATTTAAGCGCATCTATTTTTTACACAAACTATTAGGTTAGTTGCAATTACTATGTTTCACACATAACTGAGCCAAGAGCAGGTTTGGCCCCTTTTCTTGACCCCTTTTCTTTAATGAACGTCCAACATCGAACATCGAACGTCCAACGTTGAATAAAAATACATCTCAGAGATTAAACAATCTTTTTCAGCTAGTTTCCCAGTTCATTCATTTGTTTTGTTGTTCTTTTCACATTCAAAATTCGATGTTGAGCGTTCGATGTTCGACGTTCATCTGCTCCTAAAGCATTAGCGCTCCATTTGCTTATTAAGCAAATGTACCCCCGGCTTTGTCCTGTTACGGTTGTCTTTTCTGCTGCTTGTCCTGTGCTTTTTTGTTTTTTTGATCATTTTTCTTAGTCATCTGTTTTTTGCTCTTGTCCTTATCTTTCTTGCCACCCTTGTCTCCCATTGCTTGCTCCTTGAATTGTTATATGATTGATAATCATACGAGCCTGGCTCGCATCCGGTTCAACCGATGGTTGGAATTTTTTTCTGATTATGCATTATAATATATTTTTTTCATTCAAACACAAACGCTTTATTTCATATTTCCACAAAGACATTTTTAACTGTCAAGAGTGTAGACGCAGCCCCTATGTTTTTTTGTCAAGTTAAAGATTTGACCCCCATCCCGATTTTCAACATAAAAAAAGGATTATTGGAATTTAACAATGGTTGTCTCAGTCGTCAGGTCCTTGGGCTTTAATGCTTTATGCATACAATTAGATCAAACGTAATTATCAATTTTAAAAATATGTCTTTATCTGTTAAAATAATAAATATTCAAATTACCCACTTGCCGGTAACATTATTCGTGAGGCAACAACCGGAGGAAAGTAAGATTTATAGGTGAGGCAATACGGGGTGGGAATCCTAACTGCTCTTTTTATTTACAAAAAAGTCTGCCTAAACACCTATGAGATATATAAAAACACATTATTTGCATTTTATGAAATAACAACAATAGATTAGAAAATTTAACCTGTAAAAACTACGACATTATTTGAGAGTTCATGGTTATCAAAAATCTCACGAATGATTTTTGCAAGAGCATCACTCTCATAGGGCTTAGACAAGATCTCTCTAATCCCGTATGCCTTTATTTTTTCCACATCAATACTGTCCCCAAAGCCTGTACAGAGTATGACCGGTATGTCAGACCGAATCTTTATCAACTCCTTTGTAAGACTATCTCCGGCCATCTCCGGCATGGTCAAATCTGTGATGACAATATCAAAACTGTCTGGGGCCTTTTTAAATATCTCAAGGGCCTCAGTACTATTCATCATAGCCGTTACCTTGTAACCTAAATCTTCAAGCAGCATACCCATAGTCTTTATCATTGACCACTCATCATCAACAAACAGTATCCGCTCAGTTCCAACAGGGATATCCTCTGTATATTTTTCCTCTTCCATCGCTTCAATAATCGGAAAAAAAACAGTGAATGTGGTCCCTCTGTCCAGTTCACTGTCCACGACAATGACACCTCCATGATTTTCCACAATTCCGTGCACCACCGAAAGTCCCAAACCGGTTCCTTCCCCTGCTTTCTTCGTTGTAAAGAAAGGATTAAATATTTTATCAACATCTTCCGGAGCGATACCGATACCGGTATCGCTGACAATTAATTTTACATAAGAGCCAGATTTCAGGCCAGAATGTTTCTGAACCATCTCCTGATTAACAGTAATACAGTCCAGCTTTATTTCCAGAACACCACCTCTTTCCCCCATGGCATGCGCAGCATTGTTCCCCAGATTTAACAACAACTGTTCAATCTGGGTCTGATCTCCCATGATCGTATACATGTTTGGGCTAATACCTGCTTTAATATCAATAATCGAAGGAAATGAAGAACTAAGAACTTTAAGACTTTCATTTATAATAACATTAATAACAAAAGGCTCAAGTTCACTTGGGCCTTTGCTAACGAACGTGAGCAATTGTCTTACAACGTCCCGACCGCGCTTGCATAGTTTTAATACATCATCGGCATACTCTTCAACCAGATGCCTTTCCATAGATTTGTTTTTTATTATCTCGGCAAAATTCAGTATACCTCCGAGCATATTATTAAAATCATGGGCCACCCCGCCTGCAAGTGTACCCACTGCTTCCATTTTCTGGGCCTGAATAAGGAGGCCTTCAGCCTGTTTACGCTCAGCTATTTCAAACAGTAAACGCTCATTAACTTCATTCAGTTTAACAGTCCGATTCTTAACCCTCACTTCCAGTTCGTTACGAACTTTCTGGAGCGCCGCCTTTGCCTGTCTGCTCTCAGTGATATCATTCCCGGAGGATATTACGCCGACTATATTGCCAGCATCATCCCGTATAAGGTTATTACTCCAGGCAACAATTCTCTCTATATTTCCCTTTGCCAGCACAAAATTTTCATAATATTCTAACGAACTCTCATTGCCGGAAATCAGTTTTGCAAAAACCTCCTTTGCCATAACTTTGCCATTTTCAGGAATAAAGCTGGTAAACCAATCTTTACCCACAATCTTTTTAGACTCGCATCCAAAAAACTCGCACCCTTTTTTGTTAAGAAGTGTGATATTACCTTTATCATCAAAAACAACGATAATAGATGCCGTTATATCCAGATATCTCTGAGCTTTTATTTTCTCGTCATTAAGATTTTGAGTCTTTCGCCTAACTTCCCGGTTCAGATACCAGACTCCACCAAACGCCAGTAAAAGCATAATTGGTAGAAAAATTATTAGTAAAAAATTAACCATCTCTCTCCAGGAAACTGGCCGTGGAGGAAGGATCGGACCGAACCATTTATTGTAGAGATTGTCATACGTCCCGTCTGCAACAACAATAGATAAACCTTCGTTCAATAGAGCCAGCAATTCTGTATCACCTTCCTTTACAGCAAAACAAAATTTCTGTTCTAAACCCGCTAATACTCCACCTTTCGGTCTTAAACTTGTTTCACGAAAACTACTCAGACTAACAACATTTAGGATTCCAAGTTTATTTATAAGTTGCAGACCTACCAGTTGCTGAACAACAACCGCATCGTGCTTGCCTTCTGAGAGCAAATTCATTGCTTCTGTAAAACTTTCGGTTAAAATAAGTTTATCAGACAAATTTGCTTTTACAGCATATTCATGAGCCGTATCGCCGCGCATCACAAGGACTTCCTTGTCCTTTAAATCATTTATGTTTTGGATCGTTTTTTCCCCCTTGCGCACAAAAATTTCTCCGTGCATTCGTAAATACGGGACTGTAAAATCAAAAATCTCATCTCGCTCGGAAGAATAGGATACCAGGGGAAGAACGTCCAGTTTGCCATCAATTAATTTTTGTTTTATTTCATGCCAGGGAGCAACTGGAATATCAATTTTTAAACCAACTTTACGAACAACATTTTTCAACAGATCAACGGAAAAACCATCGGCACTTCCATCCGGCTGGACCAAAGCAAAGGGTGGGTAGTCTAATTCACTTGCTGATTTAAGTATTCGTAATTGAGGATTTTCAGCCAATGCAGTGGGATTTGCAAAACAAAAAGTTAAAACAATTACGGTCAACTGACAAACAATGATCTTTTTGTTAATATTGTCCATATAATTCCGTAAAAATATTATTAAGACTTTCTTTTGTCAAACTATAACACTTTTCTAAATGATGTCTAGGGTCAAATCTTTATCTTTACATTTGTAGAGTTCAACCTAATTTTTTGTCAAGTTAAAGATACGACCCCAACTCTTTTTTAGTTCAAACCTAAACCAACCACTAAACCCACTGCGATACCTAAACCAACAAACATAGACCCTACAACTATACCAATGGCGACATTACCCTCGCCTAACTGCTTTGAGGTATCAAAAGGAGTAATCCAGTCAAGTGTTTTATAACCCAACACCATAAATAAAATGGTCAATAACGCACCTAAAATCGCATATGTAAAATTTGAGACAACAATAGCTAATTCCATAATTCACACCTATCTTAATATCTGTTTAATGGATTTAATTTTCGTTACATAGTCCAGGGTTTCCTTACTATGCCTGCCTGTAACCTTAGACAGGGTTTGTTCTATAGAACTCCACAAATCAGGATTTAGTCCTGAACGTTTTGCGTGTTTTTGAGCTTTAATAATATTCCCTTTACCTGCATTATAAGCGCCAAAGGTAAAATCCAGGCGGTCTTGAAATGGCCGATCTGCCTTAAATAAATTCCAGATAGAACGGTTATAGGAAATACCCGCGGCAATATTCCACTTCGGGTCTTTACCGCTGCCTTTAATATATCGATTACTTCTAATAATTTCTTTATAAGTAGTCGGCATAATCTGCATAAGCCCAATAGCGCCCACATGTGATTTAGCATTTTTTTTAAGTCCCGACTCCGCTATTGCCTGGGCCTTAAAATGGTGCCAGTTAAAAACCGGGCCAAAATTATGTTTGGTGTATTTCGAGAAGTAATTATCATAACGAATGACTTTATTATAACGGCGAAAGTCTTCTCCAAAAGCCGTAGAGTTCATCATTAAAAATAAGATAAGTATAAATGTAAGCCTTATCACAGGTATTGCCTCAGTATTGATTTTGATTGGATGGGAAAAGGAGTCACCCATCAGTTAATTGTATTTAACTGTTTTTTTCTAGATGAGTCAAGAACAGACTTGATAATCATATAAATCACGAAACAGATACCCACCCGATAACAAATGCTGTTTCCCACAAGTTTTCACTCATATTTCCCTCTTCAATACAAGTTTGGGAAAAAGACTTTAAACACTGCGCTTACAACTTGAATTCTCCAGTCAACGCTTTATAAAAAGCATCATCCCTGATTAGAAGGTCAGCAAATCTTTCGCCGTTTCGGCTGTATGTTTTATAATATGAAATACAGCGGCTAACGATTTCGATAACTTCTTTTTCAGTATAAATTTCTGGTAATTCTTTTGCAAGGCGCGGATGCCTGCCAAGTTTTCCACCAAGTTGAATCCGATAACCCTGTTTTTGGATACCCAGTTTTTTTGTCGGACATACATTAATACACTCACCGCATTTTACACAGACGTTAAAATTAATTTCAGGAGAGTTCATTGTTTTCTCAAGAGCTATTGCCTTTTCTTTGCAAACCTTGACACACTCAAGGCAATAGTTGCACTCATTATCTGTAACCCGAGGCAATTTTGCACCGATAATCCCAATGTCCTTTATCTGTGGTTGAGAGCATGCATTGGGACAGTCTGAAACGCTAACTCTTAATTCATGGTGAAACTTAAGATCACTTTTTAACTGATTTTTTAAGAAACCCAGCAGATTTTCTTTTTTTAGCAAATTTTCAATATCTACTATCAGGGTACTCAAAGTAATCCGGTTCGGGCATCCTCCTGAACCGAAACAGGCGTTAATTTGATAGCCCTTTATCTCTTTAGCCATGTTACACATCCTTAAATTATTCTTTTGATGTTTTAAACTATACGACCCCATCTCTTGGACCGATGGTTCATTCTGATTTCGTGGCTATCCAAATGGTATGAACGGGACCTTTTCTGTGTGTTCGGCCCCTGACTTTTTTTTTAATGACATGAAAAGAAGACCCTTTCAGCCTCTGTGTAAAACCTGTGTCTGGTGACGATGACCAGACGGCAACCACACCACCTGGTCGTAATGCGCGGTGTATCATGGAGATTCCTGACATGCTGTACAACTCGTCATTCTCTTCTTGAGTCAAACTGTCCGGGCCATTGTCCACATCCAGAAGAATGGCATCAAAGGCCGATGTATTGTTGTTGATTATGTTTACCACATCTTCAATAAGCACCGTGACACGAGAATCCTTAAGGGGATGGTCTGCTAACGGCCCCAATACGTCCTTATTCCATTCGACCACTGATGGAACAAGTTCAGCAAGAAAAACATCAGCATCGGAATCAAGCAATCGAAGCGCTGCTGAAAGTGTGTATCCCATTCCAAGTCCACCAATCAGCACATTGGCATTTTTTCGATCGGCAATCTCAGGGCAGGACAACTCGGCAAGCATCATTTCTGAAGCGAACATTCTGCTGTTCATAAGCTCCTGCCCGTTTACACGGATGGAATATTCTGTATCCCGCTGATAGAGTATCAGCTCGTTTTTGTTATCAGGTGTTCTGGAACGGCTTAATAATTTCCATGGAATCATAGATATCCTCTCAAGGCAGATACAGACACAAGTACGCCTTCTAATATTAATAGTATCATCAAAAAGACGGACTGCCTCAGGTATTTTCAATCAATAAGATGGCTAACGTTCACCTTAACGGGGGCGCTGAAAGCGCTCCGGTTAAAGGCATGGTTAGGTTAATTGTCATATTGATTTTTCAACATGAGTCAAGACGAGACTTGACCCCTTTTCTCTTAGACAACAAGAGTCAAGAGATGTAGCCCTCACCCTATGTTTTTTTTCTAAGTGCTGGAACAATACATTTTTCTAAGATATCAAATGGCTCAGGAGGCAAGAGAGCATTTTTACCCGTCATGACAACTACCATATTATAGTCAGGCAGAATAAAAATTAATTGTCCAAAGGCTCCGGAAGCAAAATAAATATTGTTGTCCTTAAAACCAAAGGAATCCCCTTCCAAACTAAGCGTAGTACTCCGCCACCAGTGGTAACCATAGCCATTAAAAAATCCATCTATATAATATGCAGTTGACTTTTCAACCCACTCTTTAGATATAATTTGCTGCTCAAATATTTTGCCGTTCTTTAGATACAGGTAGCCAAACAGGGCCATATCAACGGGACGCAACTTAAGACCAGCGCACGTATCGCTGATGTTGTTCGAAATAGTTCGCCATTTCCATTCTTTTATCCCAAGAGGTTCAAAAAGGTTTTTGCGGGCAAATTCTTCAGCAGACTCCCCGGTAGTGTTTTGAATGATCCCGGAAAGCAGCAATGATCCCCCGCTGTTATAGGCAAATACAGACCCGGGTGTATTTTTCATCGGCAGGTCAAGCATATGTTTTATGCAATCACTGCTCTGCAATGCCTTTACCGCATCATTGTCCGGATTCAGGTTACCGCTCTTGTCAAAATACGGTGTTCCTACTTCGTCCCATTTAAAACCGGCAGACATGGTAAGCACGTCTTCAAGCGTAATCGCCTTTTTTCTTTCATCAAGATGTGCAATGGATTTATATTCAGGGAAAAAGTTCAGCAATTTTTCCTGCAGACCCTTAATCTTTCCCTTCTCTATTGCAATACCAATAAGGGCGGATGCAACGCTTTTAGAAGCCGATTGTATTTCATGCAGCTTGTTTCTACTCCATTCCTGAAAGTATTCTTCCAGCACCAGCCGATCGTTGTGAATTATAACCAGGCTGTGAATATTGCCAAACTTCCCGTTTTCAATATCCCCAACTACTGGCGCGAGTTTTGCACTGGCAAGAATAGAAGCTGGGTTCTCAGAACCGGGCAGAAGGTCAATGGCATCTGTTTTTCTAGAATTTGAATCTTTGGGTTGAACACCCTGGGTACATGCGGAGATAGAGAAAATTAACACACAAACAATAACTATAAAAAAAGAATTATGCTTATTCATACGACCTCCTTAAATAATTGTAAAGTTTCCGTGGTCGAACCCGAATAGATCTTACTTTGTTTTCTTGTTTTATGTTTAATTGTTAGTGTCAAGAGTGTAGCCCTGACCCCTATGTTTTCAATTGGGACACTAGACACCTAT
>PVMK01128322.1_pt1 | contig 17965 bp, 15 predicted proteins | sample 1853481 | NCBI WGS metagenome assembly PVMK01 (sample SAMN08533507, study PRJNA380276) | Marine sediment metagenome, whole genome shotgun sequencing project. | reverse complement strand
CACCGAGTACGGATTGACCGGTACCGATCAGACGCTGTTGGTCGTCAACACCCACGCCGTGAACTTTACGTTTGGCGTACGTGATTTTCGGGAACAGATGCAACAGGTGCATTCTGTCATGAGTGAACACCCGGGTCCGATTCTGCTGTCCGGTGATTTCAACACCTGGCGCGGGCGACGGTCCAAGATCCTGCATGAGGTGGCCGAAAGCCTCGGGCTCGCGATGCTGGACTACGACGAGGATAACCGCAAGCGAGCCTTCGGACAGGCCCTGGATCATATCTATGTCCGCGGCCTCCAGGTGATCGACGCGACGACACGCCGTGTAAGCTCATCGGACCACAACCCGATGTTGGTGCGGTTGCGCCTGTGATCAGACGCGCCACCATTGCGGGGATCGAACGATGAGAGTTGTTGTCGTCTTCGCGCTCCTGACATGTCTGCTGCCGCCGGGCGCACGCGCGGACGAGGCCCCGGCGGAGATCGATTATCTGCTCAATACCATCGGCAGCAGCGATTGCACATTCATTCGCAATGGCAAACGACACAATGCACAGGATGCCGAAGCACACCTGCGGATGAAATACCGGCGAGGTAAACGTTACGCTCTGACGAGCGAGAAATTCATCGAGCGTTTGGCCAGCAAGAGTTCTCTGAGCAACAAGCCGTACTACATCGAGTGCGAAAGCGAAGAGAGGATGGCTTTCGGCCAGTGGCTTATGCAACGCCTGAGCGAATACCGAGCCAGCCCGGATGACGGGCGACGAAGCCCATAATTCCTCAGGGACTGCCCTCAGTTCATTCGGCCAGCCGTCAAATAGTGCCCATCGCTGAAGCTGTGAAAGCAGGTATCGATCAATGGATGACGAATCGGCGCGCCGCTTGTGTCCGTTTCCAAATTTCGCTCGGCTACGTAGGTTTCATTTACGGAGTCGTGCACCAGCACACGGTACCAGGGTTGGTCCTTCGGTGGGCGTGAGCGCGCGACGGCTTCATACCATTCGTCGGACAGCATCAAACGCGGATCCACATCGATTATGACGCCGCGGTAATCGAACAGTTTGTGATGTACCAGTTCGCCAATCGAAAAATGAGCGTTCGTTGTCATGGCTTTCCCCATGCTCTTGCGGTTCTAACGAAAGTATAGCAGCGGGTCACCCGATTCGCTTCGGCATACTCAGGTACGTCACTATCCCTGGATGCCTTTATTGGTAAGCCCGAGCTTGAAGTTTGAACAGGTGGGCATATTGCCCGTTCATCGCGAGCAAGCTTTCATGATTTCCCCGCTCCAGGATCTCACCTTTGTGGATGACAATGATCTGGTCGGCCGCCCGGACAGTTGAGAATCGATGCGAGATCAGAATTGTCATCTTGTTATGGCTCCGCGAGCGAAAATGATCGAATATCGCCGCCTCCGACGACGCATCCATGGCTGCAGTCGGCTCATCGAGTACCAGTATGTCCGCATCGCTGCGCATGAATGCTCGCGAGAGCGCAATCTTTTGCCACTGTCCGCCTGACAACTCACGGCCGCCTTTGAACCAACGACCAAGTTGCGTTTGATAACCATCGGGCATTTCCTCGATAAATGGTGCGGCCATCCCTGTCTCGGCTGCCTTCGCCCAACGCTCGGCATCGTCGATATATCGGACGTCCCCTGCACCGATATTTTCGCCGACAGAGAATTGATATCGGCCGAAGTCCTGAAAGATAACACCGATGCGCTGGCGGAGGGCTTCTACATCCCATTCCTGCAAGTCCAGCCCGTCGAGCATGATGCGACCCTCGGTGGGATCGTAAAGCCTGGTTAGCAGTTTGATCAGCGTCGTCTTTCCCGAACCGTTCTCACCGACCAGCGCGAGACTCTGACCAGGGGAGATTTGAAAGCTGACCTTATTTAGCGCTTTGCCGTTCGAGCCTGGATAAGTGAATGATACGTTCTTGAATTCGATTCCACGCTGTGGCTCCGGTCCATGTTTTGCTTCGCCGTGGCGCGTTGGCACGGGTTGCCCGAGATAGTCATACAAATTAGACAAGTACAGGTTGTCCTCGTACATTCCGCTGATCGCCGACAGACTTGCAGCAACAGCCGCCTGCCCTTGCCTGAATAGCACCAGGTACATCGTCATCGCGCCAAGCGTGATCTGGCCATGGATAGTGGTTAATACAATCCACACATAGGCGCCGTAAAAGGCGGCCGTTGACAACAATCCAAGCACAAAGCCCCAGCCGTCCCGGCGCAAAGTCAGGCGACGGTCCTCGACAAAAAGCTTGTTGAAGATATCGCGATAGCGTTGCAGGAGTCGTGGACCGAGTTGGAAAAGCTTCACCTCTTTGACGCCGTCCTCTCGGGAGATGACGGTTTCCAGGTACATCTGCATACGGGTTTCCGGAGAGCGCCAGCGGAACAGTCTGAATGCGTCACCGGAGAATTTGGCTTCGGCAAAAAACGAGGGTAGCCCGGCGCCTATCAGAATGACGACAGCCCAGGGAGAAAACGTAAACAACAATACAGCGTAGCTGGTGAGGGATATCGCATTCTGTACGAGTCCAAAAGTACGATTGACAAGGCTGAGCGGTCGTCTTGAGGCCTCACGCCTCGCTTGTGTCAGCTTGTCGTAGAATTCCGAATCTTCGAAATTCGCAAGCTGCAGTGTCAGTGCCTTCTCCAGGATCATTACATTGACACGCTGGCCGAGAAGGGCGCGCAGCAACGACTGACTTACCGACAGGCCACGCTGACTGGCTGCGACCAGGATGACGACGATTGCTTCCATTAGAATCAGCCACAACACTCGACGCGTGTCGGGTGCGGTCGACGTCATCGCAGCCACCACGCCGTCGATAATCAACTGTCCGATGAAGGCAATCACGGCGGGCAGAACTCCCGCCACCAGCGTTAGAAGCGCGAGCGTAATCGTAAGCGGCCGGCTCGTTGTCCACACAAGTTCCAACGCGCGGCGACTGTATACAAAGACGCCAAGGGCACGCCTTACGAAGCTGACGGGGGGGGTCGTGCTCTTCAGCCATGAGAATTCCTGGGGGCGGCAATTTTTCTCGCGATACTCATGGCGGCATCGTATGTCATTATGAAACAGGCTGTCTCTTCCGTTACCACCCTGGCCATACCCCTATCAGTATTGTCCACCCATCAGTAGTAATAATTACGAATTTAGAAAGCACACGGTCAACCGTATTATTCGAGCTGAAACCAGGAGGACTAAGTGATGATGGACAAAACGGTACAAACTCGAGAGGAAAAACGCCACACGGAGCGGACAAAACGATTCGTAGAGGGCTCCCTCAGCCGTCGATGGTCGAGGCGTATGGAACTCGATGAGACCTTCCGTGCACCATCACTATTCACCTGGCGCTGCTGAGCTGTTTACAGCAGCATAAGATAGGCGCGCAGTTCACGGATTCGTGCTGCCACAATCGGCGCCATTCAATTCAATTGGTGGAGCCGAGGAGGATCGAACTCCTGACCTTCGCATTGCGAACGCGACGCTCTCCCAGCTGAGCTACGGCCCCACACGGAGCAAGTAGTCTACACCAGAGTAGCAATGCACAGCCACGCTATGCATGCAGCGAAGCTGCCGACCAACCGGGAAATCAGTCTCCCGGGCGGCGCTACTAATATATAAGAGTGGCCAGTTGAGAATGTGCCGGCTTATTGATGAATAAATCGCGACCTAATCAATATCTTATCGTTCAAGGTACTGCATCTTTTCCTTTACGTCGCGCCAGTCATCCGCATCTTCGGGCGGGTCCTTCATTTCCGTGATAACGGGCCACTCCCGCGACAACACTTCGTTCAGCGAGAGAAACTCCTGCTGATCTTCAGGCAGTTCGTCCTCCGAATAGATAGCCTCTACGGGACATTCGGGCTCGCACAGCGTGCAGTCAATACACTCGTCGGGATCGATTACCAGCATATTCGGCCCTTCGTGAAAGCAGTCCACCGGGCAGACTTCGACGCAATCCGTCAGTTTGCACTTGATGCAACTCTCGACAACGACAAAGGTCATCTATCAGGTCCTCGTAATCCGGTGAGCAGGCAAAAATATTCGAAGTGCAGACGTATATCAAGTCCGGACGATATATATCATGACATGTAATCGGTGTAATGGGGGCGAACCGAGGTTTCGCCCCCATTACACGCAATGTCTCGCTCCGTACTGATATTTCTGATGCAGGATATTGCACTTTTTGACCTGCCAAAAGACAGGGGTTATCGTCGGCGGCCGAGAACAGGCGCGAATTTGTACCGCCAGGAGGCGGATTCCTGAATGCTTACCGGTGATTTTCTTCGCGATTCAGCAGCAGGCGCACCGGATCGTGTGGCTTTGATCGGGCGCGGCCAGTGCCTGACTTATGCGCAGTTTGATGAGCAGGCAAACCGGCTTGCCAACGCGCTGCTTGACGTCGGACTAAAGAAAGGTGCGAAGGTGGCGATCATGTCCACCAATTGCCCGGAATATGCGATCGCATACTTCGCCATTGCCAGGACGCCATATGTTTCGGCTCATTGTTCGACGCGAAGCATTGCCAATGAGCTGGTCTATGTGCTGAACAAGATCGAAGCCGAAGTTCTGTTTCTTGAATCCCGTTTCGCGCCGGTGATCGCAGCCGTTTTGCCGGAACTCGACAAGCCGATCAGGCTGATCCTGTTCGACCGGCCGAATGAGCAGGAGGTCCAACTTGACGAGGCCATGCACATAGATCAGTTCATTAGCGGCAAGCCGGCAGATCCGCCGACCGTTGTGCTGGATGAAAATGATGCGTTCGCCATTACGCTGACCGGGGGAACAACAGGACTGCCGAAAGCCGTGCTCGTCAGCCACAAGGCAAGATGTGCATCGGCTGTGGCTGCCGCCCGGGATTTCGGGCTGGATGAAAACGATATCGTGGTAGCTTCCACGCCGCTCTTTCACACCGCCGGATTGTTCGTGTGGTTCGGCACCGCGGTCATGCTGGGAACATCAGTCGTGTTGCCCGAAGCCTGGGACCCGGTGGAGTTCATGCGACTTGTCGAGCAAGAAAAAATAACGGCGGCGTTTCTGGTGCCGAGCCAGCTCAACGATCTGGTCACACACCCTGAGTTCTCCGCAACGCCCCTCAAAACGCTGTGCAATATCGGCTACGCCGGTGCTCCGATGGGGCGTGCGCTGTCTGAGCGTATCCGCACGGCGCTGCCACACGTGGCATTTACCGAAAACTACGGACAGTCTGAGGCCTGCCCCATAACCATTCGTTGCGAAAGACACGGCGACAGGAAACTGGAGACTGTCGGCCGGGCCGCTTCGAACGCGGAAATCGCGATAGTGGATCAGGAAGGCAATCTGCTGCCGACAGGTGAAATCGGTGATATCGTCACGCGCGGTGATCAATTGTTCGACGGGTATTTCAATGACCCCGAGGAAACCGCCAAAGCGTTCAGATTGCCGGATGGCTGGCTACTGACAGGAGACGTCGGTTTCCTGGACGAAGATGGTTTCCTGACGCTGGTCGAGCGATCCAAGGATATGCTCGTGTCGGGAGGAGAAAATGTCTACCCGGCCGAAATCGAGAATGCGCTTTACCAGCATGAAGCGGTCGTCGAGTGTGCGGTATTCGGTATTCCCGACGATCGTTGGGGAGAAGTACCGGCCGCGCACGTTGTGTTGTCGCCCGGCGCTACCGTCTCCGAGGATGAGCTTGTTGATTTCTGTGCGTCGAAAATCGCGCGTTTCAAGCGGCCAAGAGTTGTCAAATTCGTGGACAGCCTGCCGAAAACGCCGGTCGGCAAGATTCAAAAGAACGAACTGCGAGAACCATACTGGGCAGGTAAAGAGAAGAAAATCTGACCCGCCAGCCAGCTGCTAAATCTGTAACTCGGGCAAACGCACGACGAGGCCATCGAGCTCGTCACTGACCTTGATTTGACAACTCAGGCGGCTGGTTTCCTGCATATCCATGGCGCATTCGAGCATGTCCTGCTCAATATTCTCCGCAGTGCCCGTAGCTTCAACCCACGCCGGATCCACATAGACATGACAGGTCGCGCAGCTGCACACGCCACCACATTCCGCCTCGATGCCCGGGATGTTGTTGTCAATGGCGCCCTCCATGACACTCAATCCTGACGGGACGTCGACCTCATGAGGCGTTCCACCGAACTCGATATAAGTTATTTTCGCCATCCGTCAGGCGTCTAGCGCAGCGCGCATGTCGTTCTTTAGTCCTTGCGGTGCGATCCGAATCAGTTCGGCCACGCAGTCATCAATGCTCCTGCCATTGGTGTCAATTGATGCGTGCGCTTTGGCGTACAGATCATCACGCTCCGCCAGAATCCGGCGCAGGTCCGACATGGCGTCGCTCTGATGTTCCATCGGCCTGACATCGCCCTGTGCGATGAGGCGCCGCATGTACTCTTCCGGGCGGGCATGCAGCCAGACGACAAAGCATGTCGTCAGCAGTGTATTCAGCATCTTGGGATCCGTCACAATGCTGCCACCGGTTTCGACGACACATCGGTCGTATCGCCTTAGAGTCTGCATCAGCGCTTTCTCTTCCAGGCGCCGGTAACCGGTCTCGCCCGAGAGTGAAAAAATTTCCGGTGTGCTCATGCCCCGCGAGCAATTCGATTTCGCTACCGAGACGCACGAACGGGATATCGAGGTGCTGCGCCAGTAATTCACCCTGACTGGTTTTCCCCGCGCCCCTCAGACCGACCAGTGCAATCCGCCGCCGCGACTCTACGGGAACCAGGAAATGCTCTGATAACATCTGCAGGAATTCCTTGTGATTATCGGGGCTCAAATCCCGCAGCAGATCGGCAATCAGTACTTCCTCGGCGGTTCGCCGCTCACGCATTTGCAGCAGCTCACTCGGTTCCGTGCGTAATGCCGCCGCCACTCGGGCAAGCAGGACGACCGAAATATTGCCCTGCCCCTGTTCCAGTTGCGCCAGATAACGTTCTGAAACGCCGGAATCCCGGGCCAGCACCTTGCGTGTCATGCCACGATGCGCTCTCAATGTGCGCACGCGGTCACCCAGCACGCCCAGCAGACGTTCGGACTCGATTTCGCTGGCTTCAGGATGGGCGGACATCTTGTCTCTCAATCATAAATTTGCCGGGCGGAGCCTTGCTCCCCGGGAACACCAGGTATATTATTATGCATGTTCTTCGCCGACAATAGCATGAATCTGCACTATAATGCACGCAATCTCTGAAACTGCCGCAAAGCCGGCGGCGAAACTGGATTTCCGCACTGCGCCGGAAGACTACCGGCACTGGTCCATAGACATTGATGGGCCGGTAGCCAGGCTCATCATGGCCGTCGATGAGGACAGCCCCGCGGCAGGCGGCTATGAACTCAAGCTGAATTCCTACGATGTCGGCGTCGATATCGAGCTGTACGATGCTGTGCAGCGCCTGCGCTTCGAGCATCCGGAAGTCCGGACCGTGGTCATCACATCCGGAATCGACGGTATGTTCTGCGCCGGGGCCAATATCCGCATGCTGGGCATCTCGAGCCACTCTCACAAAGTCAACTTCTGCAAATTTACCAACGAGACGCGGAATTCGATTGAAGACGCAAGCTACCGCTCCGGGCAGACTTACATGGCCGCCCTGAACGGAACGGCGGCAGGCGGTGGCTACGAACTGGCGCTGGCAACCGAGTATCTGATGCTGGTCGACGATGGCAACGCCGCTGTTTCCCTGCCGGAGGTGCCGTTGCTGGCAGTACTGCCCGGCACAGGCGGGCTGACGCGCGTCGTCGACAAGCGCAAAGTTCGCCGCGACCTGGCCGATGTTTTCTGTACGGTCGAAGAAGGCATGAAAGGTCAAAGGGCTGTGGACTGGCGCCTGCTTGATGAAATGGTGCCGCGTTCGAAGTTCGAAGAACGCGTTCAGGAAAAAGCCCTTGAGCTTGCCGCTCTTTCGGATCGCCCGGAAGGAGAAACCGGCATACAGCTTGATTATCTTGAGCGAATCGAAGAAGAGAACGAGATCCGTTACCCGTTCGTCACCGTGACACTCGATCGCGACGCGCGGAACGCAACGCTCGATATCCAGGCGCCAGACAGAGAGGCGCCGGGTGATGTTGAGGAAATGAAAGAGCTGGGTGTCAGTTTCTGGCCGCTTGCCGTCATCAGGGCGCTCGATGATGCGTTGCTGCATCTCAGGTTCAATGAACCCACGCTCGGTACCCTGATCATCAAGACGTCGGGTGACGGAAACCGAATAGCCGCCTACGACGCGCTGCTCAACGAAAACCGCGACAACTGGCTCGTCCGGGAAATTCTGCTGTACATGCAGAGAACATTTAAGCGGCTGGACGTTACCTCGAGAACGACCTTTGCATTCATCGAGCCGGGCAGCTGCTTTGTCGGTATGCTGGCCGACCTGCTGTTTGCTGTCGATCGCAGTTATATGCTGGACGGTCAACTCGACGACCGGCTTGCGCCAACGATTCGTCTGTCTGAACTGAGTTTCGGTTCCTTGCGCATGGCGAACGGGCTGACGCGTCTCGAGACGCGATTTCTCGGCGACAGCGCCAGCCTGGAAAACGCACAACAGCTGATCGGTCAGGACCTCGATACGCAGGCTGCACTCGAAGCCGGCCTGATCACTTATGCGCCTGACGATATCGATTGGGAGGATGAAATCCGCCTGTTGCTGGAGGAACGAGCGAGTTTTTCACCCGATGCGCTGACCGGCATGGAAGCGAACCTGCGCTTTGCCGGGCCGGAGACCCTGGAGACCAAGATTTTCGGCCGCCTGAGTGCATGGCAGAACTGGATATTTCAACGCCCGAACGCTGCCGGTGAATCGGGCGCATTAAAACTTTATGGCACGGGCAAGCGTGCGAAATACGACCGTGGGAGAGTTTAGTTATGTCAGAGGTCGACTACACAGCACTGATTCCGAACAACGTTGATCTGGCGTCGGATGCACGGCTCAAGCGTGCCTTGGAGGCCTGGTATCCCAAATACATCGAGTGGTGGAAGACCAAGGGGCCGGTCGGATTTCAGGACAGCGACGTTTACCTGCGCACCGCGGTTGGTGTTGATTCCGAAGGCTGGGCAAAATTCGGCTACGTGAAGATGCCCGAGTATCGCTGGGGCATCCTGCTGGCGCCGAAGGAAGAAGGCCGGACCATCGCGTTCGGCCAGCACAAGGGCGAGCCGGTCTGGCAGGAGGTTCCCGGCGAGTACCGTGCGATGCTCCGGCGCCTCATCGTCATTCAGGGCGACACCGAACCCGCCTCAGTTGAACAACAGCGCTTTCTCGGGCAGACCGCACCGTCACTTTATGACATGCGTAATCTCTTCCAGGTCAACGTCGAAGAGGGACGCCATCTCTGGGCGATGGTCTACCTGCTGCAGAAATACTTCGGCCGTGATGGCCGGGAAGAGGCTGAGGATCTGCTCAAGAGAACCTCCGGCGACGCCGACAAGCCGAGAATTCTGGGCGCGTTCAACGAGGCAACGCCTGACTGGTTGTCGTTTTTCATGTTCACGACCTTTACCGATCGCGACGGCAAGATGCAACTCGAATCGCTGGCGACGTCCGGTTTCGATCCGCTCGCGAGAACGACGCGCTTCATGCTCACAGAGGAAGGCCACCACATGTTTGTCGGTCGAACCGGCGTCGAACGCGTGATCCAGAAAACCTGCGAGGTCATGAAAGAGCACGGCATTACGGATCCCGCGGACAAGGACGGAGTGCGCAAACATGGTGCCATCGACCTCGCGACCATACAAAAGAAAATCAATTTTCATTACTCGGTAACACTCGATCTTTTCGGCGCGGAAATCTCGACCAATGCGGCCAATTCGTTCAACGCTGGATTGAAGGGCCGATTTCGCGAGCTAAAAATTGATGATGATCATCAGCTGGAAAATGACACCTATCCGGTGTCGAAGGTGGTCGACGGCAAAGTGCAGGTAGTAGATACGCCGGCCCTGAGCGCCATCAATGCGCGGCTCTGCGATGACTACATGGATGATTGCGAAAAGGTCATGAAGCGCTGGAACCGTGTGCTGCAGACCCACGACCTCGATTACGCTTTGTCCCTGCCGCATCGCGCGTTCAGTCGCGCAGTCGGTGAGTTTTCGGATGTGTACGTTACGGGCGCCGGAGAAATTGTGTCTGAGACCGAATGGAACGAGCGTAAGGATGAATGGCTGGCGTCCGATGCCGATCTCGAATACATCCTGTCGCTGATGCAGTCGGAAACGAGCCCCGGAAAATACGCAAGCTGGATTGCGCCGCCGCGAGCAGGCATCAACGGCCAGGCCGGCGATTTCGAATACGTCAAACTTGTGGCGTGAGGTATGAGTGATGAGTGGTCAACAGGCATTTGCTGATGCTGTCGCAACAATAACCGCCCGTATCGCCGGGCGGAGTCTTGATGGCGATCTGCAGTCTTTTCTGAATGAAAACTTTCCGCCGGGCGGCGAGGCGTTTGACGATCTCGCCACCCTTTGCCGGGAAGGCATCGACGAAGGCTGGCTCTGCGATCGTGAGCATGGCGGCATCAAGTTTGGACGGATCATAAAACCGGGTCCGGAGACGAACGGCTTTTCCGTCGATGTCGTGGAGATGGAAGATATCGCCGGGCCGTATCACGGCCACCCTAACGGTGAGATCGACATGATCATTCCGGAATCGGCAGGCGCCAGGTTCGACGGTCAGGGTCAGGGCTGGACGGTCTACGAAGCTGATTCCGAACATTACCCTACAGTGACTGATGGCAAGGCCATCATTCTTTATCTTCTTCCTGCGGGGGAGATCGACTTCACCCGAACCGCAACCTGACGCAGCTTTCCCATGTCTGATTACAAATCAATGGATTCGATTGTTGTGCGCCTGGCCGGCGATTCGGGCGACGGCATGCAGGTCATGGGATCGCAGTTCATCGCATCTACTGCGTTGAGCGGTAAGGACTTTGCCACATTTCCGGATTACCCTGCCGAGATCCGCGCCCCCGTCGGCACGACATTCGGTGTCTCCGCCTATCAGATGAATATCGGCGCGGACCCGATCACCACCGCCGGCGACGCACCCGACGTCCTGGTTGCCTTCAATCCGGCCGCGCTCAAAGTCAGTCTGCCATTACTGTCGAGCGGTGCGCTCCTGATCGTCAACAACGACAGCTTCACGACGCGCAATCTGACCAAAGCCGGCTACGCAGAGGACCCCCGCGATACCGGTGAACTGGATAGCTACCAGCTCGTACCCGTCGATATCGGCCACCTCAATCTCGAGGCAGTAAAGCCGTTCGGGCTCTCCAAGAGCGACGGTGGCCGCTGCAAGAATTTCTGGGCCCTCGGTTTGCTGATGTGGATGTTCGACCGCGACCTTGCGCCTATCGACGACTGGATCCGGCAGAAGTTTGCCAGGAAGGAAGTGATACGCGACGCTAATCTTGCGGCGCTGCATTCCGGTAACGCCTTTGGGGAGACGGCCGAGCTATCGGAAGCAATACCCCGATTCAAAATCAGGACAGCCGAGCTACCGGCCGGCGAATACCGGGGCATCACCGGTACCGAAGCCCTGGCGCTGGGCCTCGCGGCCGCAGGCGAGCTGGCCGATCGGCCAGTGCTCTTTTGCTCCTACCCGATAACACCGGCATCACCGTTGTTGCATCGATTGTCGCGCCTCGGCGAACTCGGTGTCGGCACGTTTCAGGCAGAGGACGAGATTGCAGCAATATGTGCAGCGATCGGCGCGTCCTACGGCGGTGTTATCGGAGTGACGTCGAGTTCGGGTCCCGGCATCGCATTGAAGACTGAAGCGATGGGTCTTGCAGTCATTGCGGAAATTCCACTCGTGATCGTCAACTCCCAGCGGGGTGGACCATCTTCAGGCTTGCCGACGAAGACGGAACAGTCCGACCTCTACCAGGCTGTCTACGGCCGCAACGCGGATACGCCTATCCCGGTTATCGCCGCAAGGTCGGCTGGCGACTGCTTCTTCGCGGCTATCGAGGCAGTTCGCATCGCGCTCAGACACATGACACCGGTGATGTTGTTAAGTGACGGTTACCTGTCCAACGCGGCAGAACCCTGGCTCATCCCTGATATCGGTGAGATCGACCCCATCGAAGTAAACGCGCCACCAGCGCCTGACGATACCCAGGGTACCCAGCGCATGGCTTTCGAACGAGACCCCGAGACCCACGGTCGGCCCTGGATTACGCCGGGAATGCCGGGGCTCATGCATCGGGTGGGCGGCATCGAGAAAGACATCGACACCGGTCATATCTCCTACGACCCGGAAAATCATCAGAGGATGACCGACATGCGCGCTGCGAAGGTCGCGTCAGTCGCAAAATTTATTCCATCACAGACGATGGAACTTGGGCCCGAGCAAGGCGAGTTGCTGGTGATCGGTTGGGGATCCACATACGGACCGATCTACCAGGCCGTGAAGGAGATTCGCAAAACGGATTCAGACGTCAGCTATACACACCTGCGGCATTTGTTTCCGTTGCCGGAAAACCTGGGCGGACTTCTCGGCAACTTCAATCAGCTGCTCGTGCCTGAAATGAATATGGGGCAGCTATCGACCTTGTTGCGCGACCAGCTTGGTGTCGATCCGACGCCGTTTTGCAAGGTCACCGGCCAGCCTTTCCTGATCTCGGAGTTGGCGGAAAAGATGGAATCGATGCTGCCACCAGTCGTGGTGTCAGCGGGCAAACCGGTAGCGAAAGGGGAAGCACGATGAGTACCGTGCTGTCAGCCAAAGATTTCACAACTTCGCAGGAGGTGCGATGGTGCCCGGGCTGCGGGGACTATGCAATCCTGAAAACTGTGACAAAAACGCTCGCCGAGGTCGGCGCAAAACCTGAGTCGACTGCATTTATTTCCGGCATCGGTTGTGCATCGCGCTTTCCCTATTACGTCGAAACTTACGGCTTTCACACCATTCACGGGCGTGCCCCGGCGATTGCGACGGGGCTTAAGCTGGCAAATCCCGACATCGACGTCTGGGTAGTCACAGGCGATGGCGATGCCCTGTCGATCGGCGGCAATCATTTGCTGCATGCGTTGCGTCGCAACGTCGGCCTGAAGATCCTGCTTTTCAATAACGAGATCTACGGACTTACCAAGGGCCAGTACTCGCCTACTTCCCGGCGGGGAACCAGGTCGCCGTCCAGCCCGGGCGGGTCGGTCGAAGCGCCGCTGTCGCCCGGGGAGTTTGCGCTTGGTTCGGGTGCCAGGTTTTTTGCGCGAGCAATCGATACAGACAAGACAGGACTCGGGGAAGTACTGAAAGAGGCACATGCATTTGAGGGTGCTGCGCTTACAGAGATTTTCCAGAACTGCATCGTCTACAACGAAGACGTATTTGCGGACTTCACGGAGCGGAAGAATGCGGCCGAAATGCAGCTGCGACTGAGGCACGGCGAACCCATGTTATTTGGCGCCGACAATAAAAAAGGCATTCGCTTCAATACGGAAACCTTCTCACTCGAAGTGATCGATGCCACATCCGCTCCCGACGAAGTGTTGCGGCACGATGAGACGAACAAAGTACTGGCGCATCAGCTTGTTGAACTTACCGCGCCGGTCGCGCTCGGTGTGATTTACAAGAGCCCGGGCGACAGTTTCGAGAAGTCCTGGTACGAGCCACGGAAGAACGGATTAAAGCGAAGCATCAGCGTGGCCGATGCACTGCGCAGTACGAATACCTGGACGGTGACTTGATATGTCGTCAGGTAACAAGGTTAAAGACAAGGGAGTCGAAATGTCGCCGGGCATTCCCGATGGAATGTCCGCGGCGGTACTAAACGTCAATGGCGAGGAGTATCCGGTTGTATTTCCAATCCATCACACCTTGCTCGAAGTCCTGCGCGAGGAATGTCAGCTCACCGGCACCAAACACGGTTGTGAGCTGGGCGAGTGCGGTGCCTGTGCCGTGCTGGTGGACGGGGAACCGGTCCTGTCCTGCCTGCAGATAACGACGGATGTCATTGGCAAGTCGATTCAAACGGTCGAGGGGCTGCAAAAAGGCAATGACCTGCATCCGTTGCAGGAGACATTCGCCGACCTTGGCGCGGCGCAGTGCGGCTACTGCACGCCCGGCATCCTGATGGTGGCGGAGGCACTGCTCGAGAACGAGCCCAAGCCGGATGACGAGCAGATCGCGGAAGCGCTGTCCGGGAATATCTGCCGCTGCACCGGTTACAACCGCATTATCGAAGCAGTCAAATGGGCGGCGGCAAAACAGAGAGGCGACGACTGGCGACCCGATGAAGCACTTTTCATGGGAAGCGAGATTCCTGATAAAGCATAGTCATGGTCAAAGCAGTTTCGAAACTAAACGATGAGTTGACTGACGCTACCGAAAGCGAACTCAAGATCATCGGCAAACCGTTTCGCCGCGTCGATGGTCGGGCCAAGGTAACCGGCCAGACGCGATTCGCGGACGATGTTCAGTTCCCGCGCACAGCGTACGTCAAGCTTGTGCGCAGTACCGTGCCGCACGCCAGGATCAAGAACATTGATTTGTCGGCCGCGCTCGCAATGGAAGGAGTACTGGGCACGCTGATCGGCGAAGAGCTACCGAACAAGTTCGGCATCTTGCCGGTATCGGAAGATGAACATGCGCTGGCAGTCGATACGGTTCGATTCGTTGGCGACGCACTGGCCGCAGTCGCGGCGGTGTCCGAGGACATCGCGCACGCCGCGGCTCTGGCGGTCAAAGTCGAATACGATCCTCTGCCGACTATTTCCAGCGTCGAGGAAGCACTCTGCACACCTGAACCGCAGATCCATGATTATGCCGATGACGGCAATATACATAAGAAGGTCTCACTGAAATTCGGTGACGTCGAAGCAGGCATGGAGCCGGCAGATATCATTCTGGAAGACAATTTCTTCTATGAGGGCAGCAACCATCTGGCGTTGGAACAACATTCGGCCATTGCCTTTGCGGAAGATGATGATCGCGTCACCTTGTATTCATCGACGCAATGTCCGCATTACGTGCACCGTGCGCTAACCAAGACGCTCGACATACCGACTTCGCGCATCCGGGTAATAGCCTGTTCGAACGGTGGCGGCTTCGGCGGCAAGAGCGATCCGTTTAATCATGAAATCGTGGTTGCCAAATTTGCGCTCAAGCTGGGCCGGCCCGCCAAGATCACGTTGACCCGGGAGGAAGTGTTCTACTGTCACCGCGGTCGCCATCCGGTGCAGATGCATCTGAAGACCGGCTTCAGGAAAGACGGCACGATGACCGCGCAGCATCTGAGAACGACACTCGATGGCGGCGCATTCGGCAGTTATGGCGTCGCCAGCACTTACTACACGGGTGCACTGCAGACGACGACCTATGAACTTCCCAATTACTGGTTCGAGGGTGCACGCGCTTTTACCAACAAGCCGCCGTGCGGACCCAAGAGAGGTCATGGAACACCACAACCGCGATTCGGCTTCGAAGTTCAACTGGACAAGGCGGCTCACAGATTGGGGATCGATCCGGCGGAGCTGCGCCTGCGCAACCTCCTGGAACCGAATACGATCACGGCAAACTGGTTGCGTATCGGGACGATCGGACTGAAAGAGTGTATCGAGGCCGTCGTCAAGGGAAGCGGCTGGAAAGAGCGTTACGGGAAGTTGCCGCCAGGCCGCGGACTCGGGCTTGCATGCAGCGCTTACATGACGGGTGCCGGCCTGCCGATCTACTGGAATCACATGCCGCAGTCGGGCGTACAAATAAAACTGGATCGCAGCGGCAACGTTGCGGTCTTTTGCGGCGAGACCGAAATCGGACAGGGTTCGGACAGCATACTGGCCGTTGTGGTCGCCGAGGTCCTGGGCATCGACCTGAAGGATATTCGCTTGTGTGTCGGCGACACCGACCTGACGCCGGTAGACCTCGGTAGCTATTCTTCGCGCGTGACGCTCATGGTCGGCCACGCAGCAAAACAAGCCGCGGAAAGAGCGCGCGACAAAATTGCCGAGGCAGTCGCGGAGCATATGGAAGTGCCGAAGGATTCCCTGGTTTTTGCGAACCGGACGGTATTTCCGGCCGATGAGCCGGAGAAGGCCATCGAATTCAGCGAGGCAGTCGTTATTGCCGAGTCCCGTTTCGGCACACTCGGCACGACCGGTTCGTATATTCCGCCACGTGCGCCCGGCCGGTATCGCGGCGCCGGCGTCGGGCCATCACCCACCTATTCCTACTCCGCAAGTGTGCTGGAAGTCGAGGTCGATCCCGAGACCGGCTTATACGAGGTCGTCAAGATTTGGATGGCACACGACATCGGCCGCGCGCTGAATCCCGTTCTTGCGCTTGGGCAGATCGAAGGCAGCATTTACATGGGCCTGGGCGAGGCCGTCATGGAAGAGCAGGCGTTCCGCCGCCTGCCGAAGCGCCTGTCTGGTGCACTTGTGCACAAAATGCCTTCGATGCTCGAGTACAAGAGCCCCGGCTTTCATGACATGCCGGAAATGATCTGCTACATGATCGAGACAGACGATGAACGCGGACCATACGGTGCCAAGGAAGCGGGCCAGGGTCCGTTGTTGCCTGTCATGCCGGCGCTGGCGAATGCGATATTCGATGCCGTCGGCGTGCGTGTGGACCAGGTGCCGATTCATCCGGATCACATACTGAAAGGATTGCAGGCGAAGAAGAAGGGACGCGATCCTCGCGTCGGCCCGACGAAGTTTCCAGACATCGACTACGGGGACCCGCTCATTGTGCACACGCCCGAACAGGGTGGCGACGGTCGTGCGGCGAATGACCCGAAAGCCAGCAAAAAAGGATTGCGCTCTGCGTCCGGCACGATGAAAAAGCGCGAAGACGCATTGAAGGAGCACAGCAGTGCTACGCTTACCACCGATTAGGCTCGTCTCGCCGACCACCGTGCAGGCTGCGGCGAAGGTAGTTGCAACTTCCGACGACAATGCGCGCCTGGTCGCCGGCGGAACTGATCTGTGGCCCAATATGAAGCGCCGTCATCAAAAGGCCGAAACCGTCGTCAGCCTGATGTCAATTCCGGGTCTCGATTCGATTGATTCGGCTAATGCAAACATCCGGATCGGCGCCACCGCAACGCTTGCCAATATCATCCGCGACGACAAAGTGCGGTCACGCTTTCCTGCGTTTGCCGGCGCTGTTGCCTCGATATCTTCTCCACCACTGCGAAACATGGGCACCATCGGCGGCAATCTCTGCGTGGATACCCGTTGCACCTATTACAATCAGACCGAAGAATGGCGTCGTTCGATAGATTATTGTCTCAAGGAAGACGGCAAGATCTGCTGGGTGGCAACCAAGTCGCCGAAATGCTGGGCGCATACTGCCAGCGATGCGGCACCGATTCTTTGTGCACTCGATGCCAAAATAAAACTTGTCTCTGCGTCGGGCAAGCGGGAATTGCCGCTGGCCGATATGTATGTGGATGATGGCATCGACTATCTTGCCAAGCAGCCTGATGAGATCCTGACCGAAGTGATCGTTCCCGGTACCAGCGACAGCGATCATTGTCGATCCGCGTTCTGGAAGCTGAGAAGGCGCGGTTCCATCGATTTCTCCACTCTGTCTGTAGCGGCTGCCGTGTGGACCGGCGACAACGATGTTGTGACTCGTGCTTCAATGTATTTGGGTGCGGTCGGGTCTGCCCCGATGCCTGTTGCAGAGATTGAAACCGTTCTTGTCGGTAACAAAATGGCTGAGGACGGAATCGCAGAAATCGCACATGTCGCGCACAAGATCGCGCGGCCCATGGACAACACGGATTTTGCCGCGTCGTGGCGCGGCAAGATGACCGAGCAATATGTGACCGCCGTACTCAGGGAAATTGCCGGCTTGCCGCAACTTCGAATGCGGCCGCGTCATATGCTCAAAGTCGTCTAAAGTGATTTGACTTGTCAGTATCCCGGGTCGTGCTCACGAAATCCGTGGTTTAAGCCCTTTGTATGAGCAACAATCCGGTCACGCGGTGGTCGACAACAA
>PVMK01155134.1_pt1 | contig 17973 bp, 15 predicted proteins | sample 1853481 | NCBI WGS metagenome assembly PVMK01 (sample SAMN08533507, study PRJNA380276) | Marine sediment metagenome, whole genome shotgun sequencing project. | reverse complement strand
CGGCGCAACAGGCGAGCGGTCATCATCTGGGTGCGCCACATGGTATCGAGCACGAGATCGTCCATCGCAATCGGCGGCATGTCCATCGATGTGTCGACTGCAACTACCGGCCACCCCTCATCCCTCGCCGCAACCACAGGGATCTCCGCGACAACGCCGCCGTCCACCAGCCTCCGCCCATCCACCTCGACCGCCGGGACCATCCCCGGAATCGCGCTCGTAGCATCGAGGGCCGGACGAAGAGAGCCCCGCCGAAGCCGCACCTCTTTCCCGTTATCGAGATCGGTCGCCACCACCACCAACTTTTTAGGCAGATCAGAGAACTGGATATCGGGGATCAGATACTCCAGTGCTTGCACCAATTCGGTGTCGTCCAGCACGGTGTTTCGGTTCATGGCAAAAGAGATGACGACCCGGTTGTGGATTCGCCGCGCCACCTGGATCAGCGGGTGTTCCCGGGTGTCGGCGTGGGGCACCCGTCCAACAGGCCTCACTGACGGGATCATGTCTTGCTCAATCGCCTCCCGCCACAATTCGATGGCGCGCGCGGCCGACCCATAAGCGAGGTACATGCCTCCGACGACCGCTCCCATGCTGGTCCCGACGATGGCCCCTACCGGAAGCCGCGCCTCGTCGAGAGCTTGCAGCACGCCAAGATGGGCGAATCCGCGGGCGCCGCCACCGCCCAGGGCAAGAACCGGCGGTTTGAGCCGCCACGCCGCCCGCCTGATAGATTGCTTGATCGTCGCCACAGAAATCAAAATCCGTGAGAAGAGCAGGCTAGCCCGTCTTCGAAGTTTTCGCGGCAGTCTTCGTCCGGCTCTTCGCTGCAGGTTTTGCGCCGGTCTTGGTGCGCGATTTCCTGCCGGCCCGGGCAGCGCCCTTGGCCGGCGCCTTCTTCTTCCGCGCGGCTGCGACCTTGGTTTTCACCCGTGATCCCTTTTGAGAGACCTCGGCCAGCAACCCCAGAACCGCTTCCAGGACACCGTCCGCCACCCGCAACGATTTGTCCGAGATGTGATCCAGATCGTCCGTGTTTCCACGGGGATCAATATCGGCAATCCGATCGCCCTTCTTCACGGGCACGCCGTCTCGGAGGAGACCGCGAAGTGCACCCGAGATCCGCGCCTTGACGGGGTAGGAGGCGTCGACCGGAACACCCTGCCTGAAATCTTCAATACCGTAAACCGAGACCACCGTACCGATCCGTTCGCCGCGTTCGACCTGAGCACCGATCTTCCACTGGGTGAAGAAAATGCCGTCTCGGACCGCCTTCACCGCCCGCTCCTCGCTGTAACCGAGAATCTGGGCGGGCGGACTGTCCCGAAGGACCTCACCAGTGTCCTCGAGCACCGCCCCGACCTCTGGGCCGCGGACTGTGTCCACGACCGCATCACAGTCCTTGCGCGCCACGTAGCCCGGTCCAAGAGCGATGACGACCGGCGCGATGCCCCGTTTGAGACCCCAGTTCTTGCGCAACATCGCCGCCTCGATGAAGATCTGCGGCTGCCAGGTAGGGAGCACGGCCTCGAGGGCAAGGGCAGCCACCGCGATATCGCCACGGCGATTCGCCTCCTCCACCTCGTCCACGTTGTGAACAAATCGGCCACGCACACCCTGGACCTTGGTGGTTCCGTCGAGGATCGCCTCAGAGAAACAGACATTGCGGCGGATGGCTTTGGGATATCGACGCTCGAGCATGAGTATCGACTCGAACCCCTGCTTGTAGAGATGGTAGGCCGTAGCCGACGCAAGTTCGCCGGCACCTCGAATCAGCACGCGATTTTCGCTCGGCTTCATCGGTCCCCCGTCTCCAATCCTGACCGGCGCGATTGACTCACGAACTTCCCCACTCTCAGCGCTTGCTAATCTGCGTTGGCACATTCTAACGTGCCCTCATCGCCCTGTCACGCAAGAATGTGTGGTGATCGCCCCGGCCCGCATATCTCACCGGGTGTCTACTGCGGACGGCGAATCGCGGCGTCCCGCCGTGCTTGTCGCAAATCGCACTCCTCGACGTAGAGCAACTACGACTGCGTCGCCCGATTCGCGACAATCCCAGCGGACACTTGCGCTTCGCCGCCCTCGCTACGAGACCCGGTGAGATATGCGGGCTAGTTCTCGTCCAGAAACGGCGCTTTTTGGCAATTTCGTCGTCAGACTACGGATTCCCTTGTGCGGCGTACTCGGGTACAAGCCGCGGAAATCCTTGTCTTCCTAGAACTTGCACAAAAATCGCTCGTTTCTGCATCGAGAACTGCGCAGTTCCCACCAGAGTTTCTGGATGGGAACGGGCTAGTACGTTTTCCTCATGAGCCCGCACCGTTTCCTTTTCCCGGGAAACCAGCGAGAATTGCAGGCTATTGGGATTCAAACACATGGATATCAGGCAGGTTCCGATAGAGTTCCGCGTAGTCGAGACCGTAGCCGACGACGAAGAGATCTTCGATCTCGGTGCCGAGGAAGGCGACCTCCACCTCGACCTGGCGTCGTGACGGCTTCGAAAGAAGAGAAACCACCTGAATGGACCTCGGGTGCCGCGCTTCGATGAGGCGGATCACGTCGGTCAGCGTCGTCCCCGTGTCGACGATATCCTCAACGAGGTAGACATCCCGGTCGCGAACATCGACGGTGATGTCCTTGACCAAAACCACCGAACCCGACGATGTCGTACTGGCGCCATAGCTCGAAACCTGGATGAAATCCATCTCCAGCGAGTGCCGAATCCGCCGCGCGAGGTCGGTGAAGAAGAACACGCAGCCCTTCAGCACGCCGATGAACACCGGCGACCGGCCCTCGAGATCGGCCTCGAGCTCGGACGCCAGACGGCTGATCATGCCATCGATCTCTTCACTGTTCACGACAACGGATCCCAGCATCACCCACCTCCTAATTGATTCAGTCCGAGTAAAAGTTGTATGCTGAAGTGCTATGGAAGCAGCCAACACTCCGGCCTCGAGCGTTCGGTATACCATACTGTCCGATCGTTTTCGCTCGCTGTGGACCTTCTATCAGTTCCTCGGCGGCGTGCTCAAGCACCTGGGCGACGGCCCCATGCCGTACACCTACGACTTCCAAGCGCTCCACAGCCGACTCGCGGATCTCGTCCACAAAATAGGCGTAGAAAGTACCGCGGACGCGACACCCGAGCTCGATTGGCTGGAGCGCGAGCTCGACCGCATTCAACGCGACCTTGCAAAGATCGAGAACCAGTATCCGCCTTCGGTCATGCGGAAGTTCTTCGACCACATCAAACGCCAGGACGAGAAGGTACTCTGCGCCCTCCTCAAGTTCTATCTCCTGTCGAATTATTTCGAACAGGACACGCTCGACAAGCTTGACATTCTCTTCACCCGCCTCGCCGGAACACCGGTCGAAGACGGCCGCGTCGCCCCTCGCGACAGCGATGACCTCCTGCTCACTTTCCGCCGCCTCAGCGAGTTCACTGATCTTCCTCCGCTTCCGCTGGCCGAAGCAGCGGCTCTTGCCGAGGCGGTCGGCGAGGTCCGCCGGGAGCTGGAGTCGATCGAGGACTACCAGACACTGGTGAGCTCGGAGGTCTATGAGAGGTATCGAAAACTCAAACAGCGGATAGGCAAAACCGTCCTCCATCCATCGTTACTCGTCGAGATCACCACGACCAACATCGTCGCCAAAAACCGGTTCAAGGATCTGTTTGAGGCGGAAGAACGTAAGGTCGTCGAAAACACCAATCGAATCTATGACATCGAGCGCTATCTCGACCGCCACCCGGAGCTCGCCAGCCAGAACCTCAAACGGCAGATCGAGGAGTTCCGACATGTCCGCATCCGCTACGAGTCCAGCCTGCGGAAGGAGAATGTCAAACGCGACGACATCACCGAGATGACTCGCGCGATGCATGCGGTCCTCGCCCAGTTCGAACCATCCTCGAGGCGCCCCGTGGGTCCCGACGACATCACGGCGGGCATTCCGATCTCTGGGCTGGAGCCGCCGGTCGCGACCGGTGGGATCGGCGGAGGATCCACGCCCTCAGAGGAACCGGAGCGACTCGTAGAGAGAGTAAGCGGCGGTGATCGTCAGCAGGAAACCACGTTGACCGACATGCTGCCATCAGATCCACTCCTCAACGAGAGTCTGCACAAGATCATGTTTGCTCTCGAAATGGTGGTTTGGGACCGCCTACCGACGCAGGTCGCCGACGCCCCGGAAATCCGCAATCTCAACCTGGAACCGTGGGAAGTTGCGACCTACCGCAATCTTTCCGAGGGAAAGGTAGATAAGGGTTCCGCCGAGTGGGAGCTCGATCACTTCTTCCTCACCAGCGCCGCCCTGCGGCTCAAGATGGAAGAGGAGCGAGACGAGATCACGCGCCTTGAATCCGCCAACACTCCGGATCGGCTCTTCGAGGTCCTCGAGCGCTCCGCGCAGAGCCTGGACAGGGCTCGTGACATGGACCGCCGGTTCCAGTGGTTCATTGACGACATCGTATTTCGCGGTGAGACCCAGCAACTCGAATCTCTCTACAGGTCCAGATTTCGATTCCTTCACGCCTACTCAGGCCTGTGGCTCGTGCACCAACAGAGCGGCGGTCTGACTCCACTTTAGTCTGCCCCACCGCAATTGGAGTGGAATTCGGTCGCCGATGCATCCATCCTGCCTGAGCTTCGCTCCCTCAACATATACGTAGGGTATGATTCGGTCGCGAAGCTCAGGCAGGAAGGCGCCTCGGCGCCCTCGATTCTACACACCAATTGTGGCGGGGCACACGAGTGACAAAGACTCTCTACTCAGATGATGGATGGGTGCCCGCCGGCGCCGGACGGCGAGGCGTTGCCACCCTCATCGATATGGCCCTGTACTGCGGTCTGTGCCTCCTCCTCGCCATTCCGGTGAGCCGTCAATTCGACTGGGGAGCGGCGCGAGGAGGGATCGACGACCTCGCGCGAGCCATTTCGGACCACATCTGGCTGGCCCACGCCAGCGGTATTCTCGGTCTGTGGATTGCCCTGTGGTGGTGCTACTTCGTCGTCGGCTGGGGCATTCTCGGCGCCACTCCAGGGAAATGGGTCATGGGGCTGAGGATCATGGACTATCACCAGCGCTGCCCGATTGGACCGGTGCGCGCCCTGCTGCGTCTCGCGGCGTACTGCGTGAGCGCGGTGACCTTCGAGTGGGGACATCTGCTCATCGTGCTCCGCACAGATCGCCGCGCCCTCCACGACATCCTCGCCGGCACCAGGGTGGTGAGGAAGTCAAGAGTTAAGAGTTAAGGCCTTTACCCTTATCTCTTTACCCTTAACGTAGAAACCCTGCCAGCGAGTGGCCCTTGTGAGACCGCCTGAGCTTGTTGAGGGCCCGGCTTTCGATCTGCCGAACGCGCTCTCGAGAGAGACTCATGATCTCACCGATCTCTCGGAGGGTCTTCGGCTGGTCGTCAATCAACCCGAATCGAAGCTCGAGCACCCGGCGTTCGCGATCGGGAAGCTCGGATAACGCATCGCTCAACGCTCGCGAGAAGCTCTCTCTGAGCAGCAGCTCGTCGGTGTCCGGGATCCCGGTCTGCTCCAGCAGGTCTCCCAGCTCGGAATCTCCATTCGCATCGACCGGTTCGTTGAGCGACAGCGAGGAGCGTGAAGCGCGAGTCAGAACACGAACATCGTTGACGCTGATCCCGAGCTCTTCGGAGAGCTCCTCGTCGCTGGGCGCCCGCCCAAACCGTTCCCCGAGCAACGATCGGATTCTCTCCATGCGGTAGAGAGTGTTGGCCTGCTTCTGGGGGAGACGAAACGACCCCGCGTGCTCCGCCAGAGCGTGGAGAATCGCCTGCCGAATCCACCACACCGCGTAGGTGATGAACTTGACATCGCATTTCTTCATCTTCGTGGGGTCGGCGGGATCCGGTATCTCCTTCGACGGATCATATTTCTTGGCCGCCTGGATCAGACCCAAATTCCCCTCGTGTATGAGATCGAGAAACGGGACGTTGGGGTTTCGGTAGCGCTTGGCATAGGCGACCACGAAACGCAGGTTGGATTCGACCATCTCCCGCAGGGCGTCCTCATCTCCCTCATGGATGCGCCGCGCGAGCTCGATCTCGCGCTCGTGATCCAATTGTTGGTAGCGGCCGATCTCTTTGAGGTAGCGACGCAACGTCGCCACTTCGGCATCCGGCGATGAGCCGCCGCGCCGGTTCATTCCTCGTCCACGACCTTCAAGGTGGTGGTCTCGACCTTGACCAGCGAGTGATATCTCGGCAACTCACTGTGCTCTTGCACGGTCCGCCGGATCACCATGGTCAGCATCTCCTTCTCGCTTTGGAGACGATCGATTTGCGCCTTCAGATTGATGATGATATCGACTCCGGCCAGGTTGACCCCAAGGTCACGGGTGAGGGCAAGAATTGTTTCGAGGCGCTCACAGGTGGTCTCGTCATACAGCCGCGTATTGCCCTGTGACCGGGTCGGCCGCAGGAGCCCCTCACGCTCCCAAAGGCGCAGGGTCTGAGGGTGAACGTCGTACTTTTCCGCCACCCAGGAAATCATCCGATATCTCGGCTTCGACGTCACGATCCCTCCATACTACCTTCCCACATTTTCGACCCAATCTGCTGACTCTCGATCACTCTATCACCACACAAAGAGGAGGCCGGGAACTTTGGCCGTCGCATCAGTCCCCGGACCTCCAAATCCTAACCCTCACAAGCCGAACTGCGGTTGAAAACCATTAGCGGTCAGCCATCAGCCGTTTGCCGAGCTAATACCTAACAGCTCCTCCCCTGTCAGCTCTGCTCCTCGGCTTCCACATCGACGTACTCGGCATCGATCACGTCGTCGTCGGCCGCCGCGGATGATTCACCGTCACCGGCGGCGCCGGCATCCGGTCCGTTTCCGGCAGCTCCGCCATCCTCGGCGGAGGTGTTCTGGTAGAGCACCGCGGCCACCTGGTGGCTGGCTTGAGTCAGCTTCTCGTGCACCGCTTCCATCTCCTCGACCGAACCCTCCTCGAGGATCTTCTTGGCCTCCACCAACGCGTCATCGATCGCTTTTGCATCCGACTCCGGCAGCTTTTCCCGGTTGTCGTTGACGAGCTTTTCAGTTGCATAGACGAGCCCATCGAGCTTGTTCCGAACGTCAATCTGCTGGCGCCGTTCCTCGTCCTCACCGGCATGGGTGTTCGCTTCGTCAACCATGCGTCCGATTTCATCTTCCGACAAACCGGAAGGACTCGTGATCTCGATCTTCTGCTCCTGCCCGGTGCCGCGGTCCTTGGCTGAGACATGAAGGATGCCGTTGGCGTCGATGTCGAAGGCAACCTCGATCTGAGGTACGCCACGAGGCGCCGGAGGGATTCCGATGAGCTGGAATCGGCCCAGGGTTCGGTTGTCCGACGCCATGGATCGCTCCCCCTGCAGGATGTGAATCTCGACCTGGTTCTGGTTGTCGTCGGCGGTCGAGTAGACCTTCGACTTGTTCACCGGAATAGTGCTGTTGCGCTCGATCACGACATCGGCCACCCCGCCCAGCGTCTCGACACCGAGCGAGAGTGGAGTGACGTCGAGCAGCAACATGTCCTTGACGTCGCCCGCCAGAACACCCGCCTGCACGGCGGCGCCGATCGCGACCACCTCGTCGGGGTTGACGCCCTTGTTGGGCTCCTTGCCGAAGAGGTCCGTCACAAGCTTCTGCACCATCGGAATCCGCGTCGATCCACCAACCAGGATCACCTCGTCGATGTCCTTCGCCTCAAGGCCGGCATCCTTGATCGCCTGCTGTGAAGGCGCCAGAGTTCGCTCAACGAGCGGCTCGATCATCTGTTCGAACTTCGACCGCGACAGACGAAGGTTGAGATGCTTCGGCCCGGAAGCATCGGCGGTGATGAACGGCAAATTGATGTCGGTCTCCATGGTTGAGGAAAGCTCCATCTTGGCTTTCTCCGCCGCCTCCTTGAGACGTTGGACCGCCATCCGGTCTTTCGACAGGTCGACGCCCTGGTCCTTTTTGAACTCCTCTTCCATCCACTCGATCACGACCTGGTCCAAATCATCTCCGCCAAGGTGGGTGTCGCCGTTGGTCGACTTCACCTCCACCACGCCGGAACCCACCTCGAGAATTGAAATGTCGAATGTGCCGCCGCCGAAATCGAAGACGGCGATGGTCTCGTCCTCTTTCTTGTCGAGCCCGTAGGCCAGCGCTGCCGCCGTCGGCTCATTGACCAGGCGAAGCACTTCGAGGCCGGCGATCTGGCCGGCATCCTTTGTGGCCTGCCTCTGCGCATCGTTGAAATAGGCGGGGACCGTGATCACGGCCTGCTCCACCGGAGAACCGAGATAATCCTCAGCCGCCGCCTTGAGCTTCTGCAGAACTACCGCCGAGATCTCGGGCGGCGAGTACAGCTTGCCCTCGACCTCGATGCGCGCGCTGTCGTTCTCGCCCTTGACGACCTTGAACGGGATCGTCTTGATCTCTTCGACCACCTCGTCGTATCGCCGGCCCATGAAACGCTTGATGGACGACACGGTGTTTTCGGGGTTGGTGACGGCCTGCCGTTTGGCAACCTGGCCGACCAGCCGTTCCCCGCTGTTTGAAAAACCTACAACCGAGGGGGTTGTGCGGTTCCCCTCCTGATTTGGGATCACGGTGGGCTTCCCACCTTCCATGGCGGCTACCACCGAGTTGGTGGTGCCGAGGTCTATTCCAATGACATTGGACATGCTGAATTCCTCCTCAACTTTCGATCCGAAAAGACAATATAGAACCTGAGTCACCTCTTGTCAAGTTCTTTTTTCAGTGAATCCGAATTATTCCGCGGTTGATGGTTCGACAGATGACAGAAATCGCCAGTAGCAGCAGGAAGCTGGTGAGAAGACCGGGCGAGTTCAGGGGATCAGGACGACTCCGGGACCGGTCGACCGTTCAACCCTCCCACCACCTGGCTCCCAGGCCAGGTAACGCGTCAGGATGAGACTCTGGATCGGCTGTCCGCTGCCGTCGGATCCTGTGACCAGGAGCTTGCCACCACGGGCCACCAGTCGATAGGACCGCCCCCATGGATCCAAGGGAACGCGTCCCGGAAATTCCGCCGCAAGCTGATCCGCATCCTCGGGATAGGTACCGTTGAGAAGAAAATGGGCTTCGGCCTGACGCGCAACCCGATCGAGACTGATCCACGAGAGACTCTGCAGCACATAGCGGTTCCAGAAATCCTCGCGCAGGGTAAATCCCGGGTTGATCGGATTCCTGGGTATGATCATGAGGGAGAAGCCGAGGAGCACGAGAAAGGGCACCGCGAGCCAGGGCAGCGAGGCAAGGCTCCACCGCGGCGCCTTGATCGACTCGACATCCCGCCGCATCTCGCGTGCGATTTCTTCCTGCGTTGCCTCTCGGATCAACCCTCTGTCGAGGAGCTCGGCGATCGCCTTGCAGGTTTCGAACTCAATCAGCGTGCTCTCGAAAATGATCTCGTTCACCGAATCGGTGCCGTTGAACAGCGGGTACACCGCCATCTGGTCGTCGGTGATCTGATGATCGGGAAGCGCCTCGGGCACCGACCTCTCATCGCCGCTGAAGTTGAACTCGAGATCATTCATGAAGTCGTCGCCCGACTCCACAACCTCGAGGTTTCGCACCGGATCCACCTTACGGAACACCACATCGCGGTCCGGAATGCGCTGGTCGATGAACGGCCATTCGTCGGTCATCCGCGCGCCTTCCATGATGATGGAGTCGGCGGCCATCGGTTGCAGCAAGTCCCGGTCGTAGTCGATGTCGGTTTCCTGCGAAAAGTGATACTCCCCATCCGACCACCGGAACACCCGATAAACAATCTGGAGGATCTGCTGCTGAAGCGCCACCCGGACCGTCTCCACCGGCACGACGTGATGATCTATGAGAATCCGCCCAAGCCGTTGCAGCGTCTCCTCCTGGCGCCGGAGCGCGCCGTCGAGCTCCGCCTGGCTCACCTCCCCCCGCTTGAGCAAGATGAGGCCAATCATGTCCTCGGTGTGCTGGTTGAGGGTTGAGGCACCGACGATGCATCCTTCCTGGAACGACACCGTTACCAGATTCTCATCGGTGCGAAGGGTCAGAACCCCGGTCTTTCGCTGCAGTGAAATCAACTGCAGAATATCGGCGAAGGAGAAGTCCCGGAGGGTGCCTTCGAGCGCCATAGACTTACCTCCGGCTCCAGGCGGACATGCCCGATCTCAAGGCCAGCAACCCGTACAGCGCCAGGAATGTAATTTCGAGGCTCCGCGATGCGGCAAGCCCCTCGATCCGGGGCAAGAACATCGGCACCCAGATCAAGGCTCCAGTCAGAAAGAAGGATGCCAGAAAACCGACGGTCATTCCCCGCAGGACCTTGCCGTCCAACAGATCGCTGCTGCCCGGAACCATGAACCCACCAATCCGGCGGGTCAGGGATGTCCACCGTTCCCAGGTCTTGATCTGGGCCAGCTTGGCCGTCTGCTGTTCGATGGAAACAACATCCCGTTTCTGGAAGACGGAAACGCACTGAGAACAATGAACGGTGCTCTCGCCGAAGCCCGACTCGAGCCGGTACAGTTTTCCGCACTTCGTGCACTCGCGGGCCGAGGAAAAGGCTTTCAAACGATAGAGCAGAATGACCAACCCCACGCATCCTCCGATGGCGAAAACCAGAGAGAGAGGCGACGCCAATTGTTTGATAGGAGTCAGCGAAAACCGGGGCCGCCCGACAGTCAGTTTTTGATCCGGAGTCATTTCGGCATAAAACCGCTCGACGTCCCCGCTGCCAAGCTGCGGGTATCGAATCCGTGGATCCAGCCCCCGAAGGCCTCTTTGACCGGATCCCCGACCCGCGATCTCGCGAGCTTTGGCGCGCGCGGTATCACCCTCCTGAAATTGCCGGTTGAGATCAAATGCCAAGGACAGGTTGTTGTAGGCGAATGCGTTCTCTTCTTTCTCGAGGGCTTGGTTGTAAAGCTGGATCGCCCGCTTGGTGTTCCCCTCCTCCATTGCGAGGTTGGCAACGAAGATCAGCGGCCGCGCCCAATCCGGATCAAGGAGAATCGACTTTTGAAACTGAACCTTGGCGAGTACGGGCTCGCCATGCAATCGAAGAAGTTCGCCCAGGACCATGTGGTACGACGAAAGGTCTTCGAGCTCCGTCTCGAGGTTCGAAAACTCCCGCAGAATCGAGAAATCCACCTGCCGCTCGTCGAGGGCCGTACCAACACGAGTCGTGAGCGGCGGGTTTCGAAGCGCGTCCGCCTGCACCCAGGCAAGTGTTGGAGCCACAAAAGCCAAAACCATGCACGCCACGAACGCCCAAATCCTCAGCGGTTGGCTCATGTAGATCCAGCACATTGCAAAAAGATATACGACCAACCATAACGGCCCGAGGCCCGCGAACAACGGCAGCATGAGAACAACGACCGTAAAAACCCACGCGTTGGCGGGACGGAACAACTTGCCGCCGAGCTGGCGCAGGTCGAATACCAGCGGTCGGATGTGTCGGAGGATCACCATGACCATCATGGCGAGCAGGACGAGCGCCAATGAGAACACGATCCAGAGCGTCAACCAAACACCAACAACGCGACGAGACGGCTCGTACTTGAAAAGGGCGATCCAGCCCCTGAGGTAATTTTTTACCGCAGCCGTCCAGGATCCCCGTTCCCGATCCCATTTCGCTTCGAGAAAGTAAATCGGCGGGTACTGGGAATCCAACCGCTTGGCGGACCGAAGGGCTGTCTCACCGTCGGCTCCCGGATTGGCATCGGCCCAAACAACCAGCGCACCGGCAAAGGCGGTCATTCGGCGGATTTCGAGTTCGGCAGCCTGCTCCTCAAGCAGTCCGACCGCCCGCTCCATGGCCGGAGCATTGCCGGCCAAAAGACTCCCCTGAACCTCCTGCCACGTGTCCAGTACGTTGGCCTGGGCGAGGCTCGAGGCCGCCATGGCCATAACGAGTGCAGGCAAATACCGCCGCATCATCACGCTCGCTGCAGAAACTCTGATCGAAGTTGGAAGACAACTGCGGAAAGGGCTTTGGCTTCTTCCGCCGACAGGTTCCCCTTGCTCTTTTCTTCGATCACGGCGAGGTAGTCGATCAGCCGTCTGGCCTGTTCGGGCTGTGCGGGCAGATCGTCCGCTCCTACGAGCATCAACTCCGACTGCTGTGCCAGCATCGCGATCAGTTCGAGGAAAAGAGGCGAGGTCTTGATGTCGGTCGGCGGTGGTGGAGGAGTCTGATCATCGGTGACGTGCGGTGCCGGGGTTTGGGGCGTTTTCTCCCCAAGATCGGCGGGATTCTCCTCGTCGACCCTCTGCCGAGATGCGCCTGGATCCTCACGCGGGTCGCCCGCCGCCGTGAATTTTCGACGGTCGACAACCTTGATCGGACGCGGCGGTGAATTCTTCTCGTCCACCAACCTCCCCTTCAGCCCCGATCTACACTTCCCGAAGATCGCATTATCTCGGTGCCCTTCGCCGCCCCCGTCACACAAAACGGTGAGAAGGGCGGGCTGATATTCCCGTTCCAAGAATACTACCAGCCTTGCCGTCTCGATCAAGGAAAACTGAGACCCTAGCCCGCATTTCTCACCAGCTTCCTGCTGCGGTCGGCGATGCACCGCACCCAGCGGGGTTTTCTCACTTCTGGGTGCTCGACGTACTGTCAAGTACGACTCCGCGCCCCTCAGATCGAAAACTCCGCTGGGCACTGCACCTCGCCGACCTCGCCACGAAAGTTGGTGAGAAATGCGGGCTGGGGTCGCGTCTCCCCCGCCGCCCCGTTCAGGACCGAAATGCCGGCTTGCGTTTCTCGAGAAAGGCCGATGTTCCTTCTCTCATCTGGTCGCTCGCCGCTCCGATACCGAAGAGCGCAGCCTCGAGAAGGCATGCATCCTCGAACGGAAGATCGAGCCCATGATTCACCGCCTCGATGCAGTGGCTGACCGCCAGCGGTCCGTTTGCCAGGATTGTCCCCAGCAGCTCACCCACTGTCGCAGCGAGCTCGTCCCGGTCACACAGAGAGTTGACCAAACCAATGCGTTCTGCCTCTTCCGCACTCACGTTGCGCCCAGTCAAGAGGATTTCCAGACCGCGCCCCTTACCCACCAGCCGCGGCAGGCGCTGGGTTCCCGCATATCCCGGAATCAGCCCCAGCTTGACCTCCGGTTGACCAAAGACTGCATTGCGCGCCGCAACCCGAAGGTGGCACGCCATCGCGAGCTCGCACCCTCCGCCGAGGGCAAAACCGTTGACCGCCGCCACCACCGGCTTCCCGAGATTCTCGATGCGGTCAAAGACCGCCTGTCCGCGACGGGAGAAGGCCTTCGCCTCCACCGGACCCAGGGTGGCGAGCTCACCGATGTCCGCACCCGCGACAAAGGCCTTGTCGCCCGCCCCCGTAATAACAACCGCGAGAACAGCCCCGTCGCGGGCGGCCTCGGTGATCGCGAGGTCCAGCTCGGAGATGGTCATCTGGTTCAGAGCGTTCAGCTTGTCGGGCCTATTAACGGTCACCCAGAGGACGCCATCGTGGTCTTCAGTCAGCAGATTCTCATAGCTCATGTACACCTCCGCATGACCGTTAGCCCGCAGTAGACACGCCGGTGGAAACGGCGGGTTAGAAGAACCTCCTCTTGACGAACACCACGTCTCCCGGAAGGATCGCCGGATCAGACATTCGACCCTTTCGAATCTGGGATAGATCGAAGCTGAGGATCTGTTTCTCTCCTCCCTCGTCGCGGTGAATCTCGATTGTCTGCGATGCGAACTTATCGACCCCACCGGCCTGCGAGATCGCTTGCATGAGGGTCAATCCGAGAGAAATCTCGTACTGACCGGGACGAGCCACCTCACCCGAGATGAAGAAAATCTTTTTGGCCGACACGAAGATAACGTCGCCGGCCTTCAGGAGGACGTCTCGACCGACCTCTCCCGTGAGGAGCTTGGCTGTGGGAAAGTCCATGGGAGGGGGGGCGCCTTCGCCATCCCCGCGAGCGGTCCGCCGCAGCTCGAGCACCGGTCCCGCAGAGGGATTCAAGCCGCCGGCCTCGGCCAGGAGCTCGGTCAGGGTCATCCGGCCTTCGAGATAATAGGTGCCCGGGTTTTGTACCTCGCCGAGCAACGTCACCGGCTGCGACGCAAACACATCGACATCGACCTTGATCTGGACGTCGACGTAGTAATCCTTTTCGAGCAGCAACTCAAGGAGGTCGCCCACCTCAGCCGGCGTCTTCCCCGCCACCGTTACCGTACCTACCAGAGGGTATGCGATGGCTCCCATCGCATTGATCGTGAACTTGCCGGAGATTTCTTCTTCCTGGTAGACCTCGACCTCGATGACGTCACCAACACCCAGCGTGTAGCCGCCTCCCTCCGGCGCCGCACCTTGCGCAAACACCAGTATCGGAAGACATATGACGGTCATCGGGAGCGTACGAAGAAGTAACCTCATCCACATGGGCGCACCGTAGCACACATGAGACGTGCGACCGACTATGCCGCACCTCGGCACCCCGTGTTCCGCTGTTCGAATCGCGCCGCAGACGACCAAAATACCCCGATTCCTTTCGATATCCATTCGATATTCGGAGTGAAATCAGCCTTCAACCTGAAAATTTTTCGATCTCCGAATGAAAGGCTTGCCATCCTGCGGCGAATTGTGCAGAATGAATGAGTGTTCATTCACCACTTCGCTGCACGGGCCCTGAGTAACCGGGGTTCGGCATCCATAATTGGAACCCAAGAGGACAAGATCAGTGGACGAATCGGGAGGTTGATTCATGGGAACTGAAATTCGTAAGGCCGCGGTGCTCGGCGCCGGTGTGATGGGTTCGGGCATTGCCGCCCATCTCGCCAACGCCGGCATTCCAGTGCTGCTGCTGGACATCGTTCCGCCCGAGCTCACTGCAGACGACGAGAAGAAGGGTCTCACCACGGATGACCCACGCTTCCGCAACAAGTTCGCTGCAGCCGGGCTTGAAGGCATCAAAAAATCGAAGCCCGCCGCCCTTTACTCCAAACGGTTCCTGCCGCTGATCGAGATCGGGAACTTCGAGGACGACTGGGACAAGCTCGCTGACTGCGACTGGATCGTCGAGGTGGTGGTCGAACGGCTCGATATCAAGCAGAAGGTCTTCGCCCGGGTCGACGAAATCCGGAAGCCGGGAAGCATCATCTCCTCAAACACCTCGGGGCTGTCCATCGCCGGCATGACCGAGGGCCGGTCCGAGGATTTCAAACAGCACTTCCTGGTCACCCACTTCTTCAACCCGGTCCGCTACATGCGTCTGCTCGAGCTTGTCGTCGGCGAGGAAACACTGCCCGAGGTGTTGGCTTTCTTCGCAGATTTCGGCAGCTTCCGGCTCGGCAAGGGGAATCGTATTCGGCAAGGACACACCCCAACTTCATCGGTAATCGGATCGGCACCTTTGGTATCGCCACGACGATCAACGCGATGATGGAGATGGACTACCAGGTCGATGAGGTCGACGCCATCACGGGTCCGGCCATGGGCCACCCCGGCAGCGCCTCTTTCGGGACGGTAGACCTGGTCGGGCTCGACGTCCTCGCCCACGTCATCAACACCATTGCCGAGGGCTGCCCCGATGACGAACAGGTCGAGATCTTCAAGGTCCCGGACTTTGTCCAGAACATGATCTCGGCCGGATCACTCGGCCGCAAGACCAAGGGACAAGGGTGGTTTTTATCGAATCCAGAAAGAAGATGACGGGTCCAAGACCAAACTGGTCATCGACTGGAAAACCGGCGAGTACCGGCCCAAGGAGCGGCCCGACATCCCGTCACTGAAACAGGCCAAGAAGACGCATGACGTGAAGCAGCGCCTACGCGACCTGGTGTTCGCGGACGACCGCGGCGGCGCCTTCGCCTGGCGGCTGATGCGCGATAGCCTGGCCTACAGCTCGACGCGCTTCGGCGAGATCTCGGACTCCATCGTCGACATCGACAACGCCCTGAAGTGGGGATACAACTGGGAGCTCGGTCCATTCGAGGCGTGGGATGTCCTCGGCGTGAAGAAGGTCGTCGAACGCATGCAGACCGAGGGAGTCGAGCCGGCGCCGTGGGTCACCGAGATGCTGGCCGCCGGCCACGAGAGCTTCTACATCGAGTCGGCCAACGGACGCCAATACTATGATGCGGCAACCAAGACCTACCTCGACGAGCCGCGACACGTGACGTTCCTCCACCTCGGGGAGATCAAACGAGACGAAAAGAAGGTCATTCTCTCCAACAAGAGCGCTTCATTGCTCGACATCGGCGAAGGGATTGCGTGCGTTGAGTTCCACTCAGCCCTGCAACCGCGAATGAACCCCGTCGACGACGACATCATGGAGATCATGACCAAGGGCCTCGAGATCGCCGAACGCGACTTTCGCGGCCTCGTGATCCACCACCAGGGAGAGAACTTCTCGGTCGGCGCCAACCTCCTGATGGTCCTCGAGGGCATCCAGGCCAACCAATGGGCGGCGATCGACGAGATGATCCGCCTCTTCCAGAACATGACCAGAAATCTCCTCAAGGCACAGATACCGGTGGTCACCGCGCCCTTCGGCTTCACCTTCGGCGGCGGCTGCGAGATCACCATGGGCGGTGACCGCGTATGCGCCGCAGCCGAGACCTACATGGGTCTGGTCGAGGTCGGCGTCGGTGTGATTCCGGCTGGTGGCGGCTGTTGGGCCATGCTCGAACGGGTGCTCGAGGGCATCGACGAACCCGTGCTGTCGAACCTCCCATTCATCAGGATCGCATTCGAAAACATCGGCATGGCCAAGGTCGCGACCTCGGGCGAGGAGGCCCGGACCGCAAGTTCCTACGCCCCTCCGACAAGGTCGAGATCAACCCCGACCGGCAGTTGTGGACCGCCAGGAGCATGGCCGTCGCGATGGCCGAGGAGGGGTACACTCCACCCCTGCCCAAAAAGCTCGCCCTCCCCGGCAGGGAGGGATTGGCGACCCTCGAGATGATGCTCCACAACATGAAGCTGACCCACTGGATCTCGTCCCACGACGAGAAGATCGCGCGCCACCTCGGAACATCCTCACCGGTGGCGACACCACCATCAATGACCCGGTGGACGAACAGACCATTCTTGACCTCGAGCGCGAGGCCTTCCTCTCGCTGTGCGGCGAACCCAAGACCCAGGATAGGATTTCGTACATGCTGGTCAACAACAAGCCGCTGCGGAACTGAAGGGGGTAATGACCATGAGAGAAGCAGTCATCGTTTCCCGCGCCCGCACGGCCATCGGCCGGGCCAAGAAGGGCAGCCTGCGCGACACCAGGCCCGAGTACTTTGCATCAAAGATGCTCGAGGGCCTCGTCGAGCGCACACCAGGGCTCGAAAAGAACAAGGTGGACGACATCGTCCTCGGATGCGCTATGCCGGAGGGCGAGCAGGGCATGAATGTGGCGCGGCTGATCGGCCTCGCCGCCGGCTTCCCAACCTCGGTGCCGGCTATGACCGTCAATCGTTTCTGTTCCTCGGGATCACAGACCATCGCCCTTGCGTCCGACACCATCCGAGCCGGCAACGCCGACATCATCATCGCCGGCGGCGTCGAGTCGATGTCGATGGTGGCCATGGGCGGTAACAAGCCCATCGCCTATCCGGGGCTGATGGACACCCAACCCAACGCCTACGCAGCCATGGGCACCACGGCCGAGGTCGTTGCCAGGCGATTCGGCATCACTCGTGAGATGCAGGACGAGTTCGCCTACCAGTCGAATATGAAGGCCGCGGCGGCGCTCGAGTCCGGCAAGTTTGCCGACGAGATCGTTCCCCTCGACGTCCGCGTGCGCGAGAACGGGAGCTGGCGCGAGTTCGTCTTCGACACCGACGAGGGGCCGCGCGCTAACACGACCGTCGAGGGTCTGGCCAAGCTCAAGCCGGTCTTCGATCCCATGGGCAGCGTTACGGCCGGCAACGCGTCGCAGATCAACGATGGCGCCGCCGCGGTCGTGATCAATCGTTTCTGTTCCTCGGG
>PVMK01122273.1_pt1 | contig 17973 bp, 15 predicted proteins | sample 1853481 | NCBI WGS metagenome assembly PVMK01 (sample SAMN08533507, study PRJNA380276) | Marine sediment metagenome, whole genome shotgun sequencing project. | reverse complement strand
ATCGTCCGCAGCGATCGCGGCCAGTGTCCCGTTGGGCCTGTTTCCAGAACAATCGGGGAAGTTCATCTCGGAGTTGTACGGCTGGATTGCCTCGAATATCGGCGTGCTCTACCAGATTTTCGGTTTCGGCGTGATCGGCTTCCTGTTGTGGTTGTCTTTTAGTCGCTACGGCAACATCCGGCTTGGCGGCGAAGGAGACAAGCCTGACTATTCCTTGTTCTCCTGGATCGGCATGTTGTTTTGCGCCGGCACCGGCGCTTCCCTGCTCGTCTGGTCGGGTGTCGAGTGGGCTTACTACATTGACTCACCGCCACTCGGTGCCGAACCACGCTCCGTGGCGGCCATCGAGTGGGCAGCGGCGTACGGTCCATTTCACTGGGGCGTCACCGCGTGGGCGATTTATGCCCTGCCGACGATTGCCATCGCCTACCAGTTTTACGTCAAGCGCGTGCCGCACTTGCGCGCCAGCACATCGCTGCACTCAATACTCGGTCCTCGCGGCGAAAACAGTATTCTCGGCAGACTTGTCGACCTGGCCGCAATGATCGCCCTGCTCGGTGGCGCGGGCACTTCCCTCGGTGTCATCGCGCCGACCATCGCCGCCAGCGTCGCCGAACTGTTGAACATAGACTCTTCGTTCACGCTCGAATTCGTTGTCATGTCGGTTTGCATTACGCTGTTTGGCGGCAGCGTTTATCTCGGCCTGGACAAAGGTATTCGCCGTCTTTCCGACCTCAACGTCTACCTGATGCTCGGTCTTCTACTGTTCGTGTTGGTGGCGGGCCCGACGCTGTTTATTGTCAAGGCTTCGCTCAACACGCTCGGTGTCATGACACAAAACTTCGTGCGCATGATGACCTGGACGGACCCGATTTCCCAAAGTGGATTCGTCGAAGCATGGTCCATATTTTACTGGGCCTGGTGGATCGCATTCGCCTTGCCGATCGGTGTATTTGTTACCCGCATTTCGCGTGGCAGAACGATTCGCCAGGTTGTTCTGGGCATGCTGACGTTCGGCAGCGCGGGATGCTGGCTGTTCTACTTCATCCTCGGCAGCTACTCGCTGTCGCTCGAATTGGACGGGGTTCTTTCGGTAACAGGCGTCTTGCTCGAGGATGACATGTACGTCGCCGTGGCCAGTGTTATTTCCACTTTGCCGTGGGGCAGCTTCGCACTGGCATTGTTCGTCGTGGTCAGTGCTATTTCTGTCGCAACGACCTATGACTCGGCGTCTTACACCCTGGCATCGACTGCCACGATGGAAATCAAGGAAGGCGAGAATCCGGCTCGCTGGCATCGTGTCTTCTGGGCATTCATCCTGGGGCTGCTACCCGTATTCATGATGTTCGTTGGCGGCCTGGATATTATTCGCTCAGGCGTACTGGTTGCGTCATTGCCGATGCTCGCTGTCAGTATTGCGATCGTGTTTGCGTTAATGAAGTCGCTGCGCGAACACGAGTCGATGTAACGATATTTCGCGCTACTCTGCTTCAGTTGTGTGCTCGCTGGTTTCCTCAACAATCCAGTCAATGAATTGTTGCACCCGCGGCGACGGCTGCGTCGCGGCAGGAAAGACTACGAAGACCGCCTCAATCCTGTTTTCGATCGGCCCCAATGGTCGAACCAGCCGACCATCGTCAACATAGTTGTCTACCAATCCACTAAACCCGAGCGCCACACCTTCGCCCTGCAGTGCGACACGAATAACGTTGTCGTAAGAGTTGAAGCCGAGCAAATTGAGCGACTCGCGCGCTCGAACATTGTGTTCATCGAGCCACCACCACCAGTCCTCACTCGCATGCGATACGCCGTCGAGATTAACCAACCTGTGATTAACGAGGTCGGCCGGACTCCGCAATTGCGGTGCCGACTCCAGGTACTCGGCCGTACAAACGGGAAACGACCGCACATCGAACAGATGAATCGCCTCGAAACCCGGCCAGTTACCATCGCCGTAGCGCAACGCAACATCGATATCATCGGCAAACATGTCGCTCGGCTGATCGGAAATAACAACATGAATTTCATCGTCTGGCTGTTTTGCCTGGTAACGTGACAGGCGCGGTGTCAGCAAGAATGAAGAAATGGCAATTGTCGCTGCCACTGTGATCTTGTGACTCGCAGCAGCGCTGCCTATTGCCCCGGACACATGCGCAATGTCCTCGAGACTTTGCTGCGCTACAGACTGAAGCTTTTGGCCCGGCGGGGTCAGGGCAACCGAGCGGTGCAGGCGATTGAACAGCTTGACACCGAGATGCTCTTCGAGCACCCGGATGTGCCGGCTCACTGCCTCGCGGCTGATGCGCAGCTCGCCGCCTGCCTGCGTCATGCTCAAGTGCCGCGCGGCAGCCTCGAACGCAACCAGGCTCTTTAGCGGCGGCAATTTGGATCCGAGACCTTCCATGACGAAATTGTTACGCCAAAAGCCCTTGTTTTCAATACATTTCTGACATCAGGAGGCTCAGTTGTCGTCTGTCGTATCGTTTTTCAAATGACGAATAGCCACGAGGCCGGCGTCCCGCTGCCGATTCAGGGTTGAATAATTGCGGCCAGCGGCCAGATTCGCGCTGCCCTCAATAAGGCGTTTCGCAAGCTCGGGCGTTAACTCCGGCGCATCCAGTCTCGACCATGGCAGCTTGAAGGCCGGGCCGAATTGCTCCAGACAATATTCCATTCCGCCTTCGCCACCGCCAACATGATAGGTCAGACAGGGCCCCATCATTGCCCAGCGCGGCCCGGGCCCATTTATGACCGCAAAATCGATATCTTCGACAGACGCCTCATCGTTGGCAATCATGTGCAGGGCTTCTCGCCAGAGCGCTTCCTGCAATCTCGTCGCAACAAAACCCGGAATCTCTCTTTTCAGAGACCAGCGGTGCCTTACCTGCCGCACGATAGAGTCCGCTGCCCATTGCACGGCGGCCGGTGATGTTTTTTCGCCGCCCACAACTTCAACGAGCGGTAGCAGGTATGGCGGATTAAATGGATGCCCGACCACGGTACGTCCGGCGCTCGCGCATCCCGCCTGAATATCGGTCATGCGCAACCCGGAGGTGCTCGAACAAATGACGACGTCCCCGGCCACGAGTGTGCCGAGCTGTTCGTACAGCGACTGCTTTAACGACAGTGATTCAGGTGCACTTTCCTGCACAAATTGCGCACCTTGAACCGCTTTGGCCAGGTCCGTCGTGCAGGAAAAATCCTCCCGCGATGCGCCCTTGGCCAGGCCAAGCTCGGACAGGCTGATCCACGCATCGTCAATCAGTGCGCGCAGCGAAGCTTCCTCGTCAGCTGCATGAATGTAGCTGGTAACCGCAAATCCCTGTGCCAAAAAGTGCGCGGCCCAGCCCGCACCAATCGGGACCGGCACCGAGGCACGTTACGTTGCGTACATCATCGACCTTTAAAATCTGCACCACGCTTCTCGACAAATGCGTTTACGCCTTCTTCGGCATCTTCGGACGCAAGCAGCTTCTTGTAGTTACTTAGGTCAGCAGTACGAATCGTCTCGAAGGATTCACGAATTGAGTTGCCGTCCATTGCGCGCAGCACCTCTTTGACAGACTGCAGCGCCAGCGGTGCTGTTTCGGCCAGCTTATTCGCCCATTCCATTGCGGCATCCATTAGCTGAGCCGCCGGAACGACTTTATTGACCAGGCCGTAACTCGCCGCCTCCTGGGCCGAGAGTCGCTCACCGATCAAAAGCATTTCCATGGCTTTGTTGTACGGCAGTCGCCGCGGCAGCCGTTGCACCGCGCCGGCGTCGGGGACCAGGCCCAGCGGTAATTCAGGCAATGCGAATTCAACATGCTCGGCCGCGATTATCAGATCGCAAGCAAGGGCGAGCTCAAAACCGCCGCCAAGAACCAGCCCGTTCAGGGCCGCAATGACCGGTTTGTTCAGATCCCAAAGTTCGGTAAGCCCGGCAAAACCACCGGGACCATAATCATCGTCCCACCAGTTTTCGGTTTGCATGTCGCCCTGAGCGAGCGCTTTGAGATCCCAGCCAGCCGAGAATATCTTTTCCCCACCGCCCGTGATGACGCCCACCAATAGCTCCGGATCGTCGCGCAACATCACGAATGCCTCGCCCAGTTTTTGACTGGTCGGGATATCGATCGCATTGACCTTCGGCCGATCCAGCACAACGACGAGCACTTTGCCCTCGCGCGATACTCTTACTTCCTCGTCCATCTAGTCTCCCTCGGCTGTCGCTTGCGCACCGGCCCACCTATGATGCGCGATCGTAGCGAGCGTATTTGCTCTTTTGCGACATTATTAGCGATTTTTCGCTGTCTTATTGGGCCTGTGTTGTCGAAAATTAGCAATAAGCGGTATTACTGTTCCCTGATCATGAAGTCGCAATTTCCCAAGGACGCTCAGATGGCGAACCAACAACGAGAATCCCTGTCGCGCCTGCTGGCCAACGCGCCGGCGTCGGGAACCAGGCCCAGCGGTAATTCAGGTAATGCGAATTCAACATGCTCGGCCGCGATTATCAGATCGCAAGCAAGAGCGAGCTCAAAACCGCCACCAAGAACCAGCCCGTTCAGAGCCGCAATAACCGGTTTGTTCAGATCCCAAAGTTCGGTAAGCCCGGCAAAACCACCGGGACCATAATCATCGTCCCACCAGTTTTCGGTTTGCATGTCGCCCTGAGCGAGCGCTTTGAGATCCCAGCCAGCCGAGAATATCTTTTCCCCACCGCCCGTGATGACGCCCACCAATAGCTCCGGATCGTCGCGCAACATCACGAATGCCTCGCCCAGTTTTTGACTGGTCGGGATATCGATCGCATTGACCTTCGGCCGATCCAGCACAACGACGAGCACTTTGCCCTCGCGCGATACTCTTACTTCCTCGTCCATCTAGTCTCCCTCGGCTGTCGCTTGCGCACCGGCCCACCTATGATGCGCGATCGTAGCGAGCGTATTTGCTCTTTTGCGACATTATTAGCGATTTTTCGCTGTCTTATTGGGCCTGTGTTGTCGAAAATTAGCAATAAGCGGTATTACTGTTCCCTGATCATGAAGTCGCAATTTCCCAAGGACGCTCAGATGGCGAACCAACAACGAGAATCCCTGTCGCGCCTGCTGGCACCGCGAAACATCGCCTTCATCGGTGGGACCTTTGCCGCTATGGCGATTCGCCGCTCACTCGAGCTCGGCTTTGACGGTGACATCTGGACCGTAAATCCCAAGCTTGACGAACTTGAAGGTTTTCCCTGCTTCAAGTCAGTCGACGAATTACCCACCGCTCCCGACGCCGCATTCGTTGGCGTCCGCAGTGAGCTGACAATCGATATTGTGCGGACCCTGGCTGCCATGGGCACAGGTGGTTGCGTTTGCTATGCCGCGGGTTTCGCCGAAATCGGTGGCGATGGCATCGAGCTGCAACAACAACTCGTCGACGCAGCCGCCGGCATGCCGCTCGTTGGGCCAAATTGTTTCGGCTTCGTTAACTTTGCAGCACGGTGCGCGCTTTGGCCTTACATTTTCGGCGGCGGTTCCCCCGAGCGCGGTGTCGCGCTAATCTCGCAAAGCGGCAACATCGGAATGAATCTGACGATGAATGACCGCTCAGTTCGATTCACACATCTCATTGGCGCAGGCAACCAGGCGGTGCTTGGGCCAGCTCAATATGTCGAGGCACTCCTTGATGACGAGCGAGTTGCCGCAATCGGCATGTACATCGAAGGCTTCGATGACGTAAATGCTTTCGCAAAAGCGGCGCAACGCGCGCTTGAAAAGGGTGTGCCCATCGTCGTCTTGAAAGTCGGCAAGACCGAGGCGAGTGCGAAGCAGTCGAGCAGTCACACGAGCTCGCTGACTGGCTCGGATAAATTGTACGACGTGTTCTTTGACCGACTCGGTGTCGTTCGTGTCGATTCGCTGACACGTTTGCTCGAAACGCTGAAGATTTTCGATCTCGCCGAGCCGTTGACGGGCCGCAACGTCGTGTCCTTGTCTTGCTCAGGCGGCGAGGCCGCGATCATCGCCGATTTTCTTCCCACGGTCGGCCTTGAAGCGCGACCGCTATCTGAGGCGCAGGTTGCCGATCTCAAGGCACAATTTCCCGAGTGGGTCACAGTGTCGAACCCGTTCGATTACAACACTTCGATCTGGGGCGATCCCAAAGCACTGGAACGCTGCTTCACGGCTGCAATGCAGGGCGATCATGATGCGGTATTTCTTGTGAGCGATCATCCGAGCGTTGACTCGTCAGAGGCGGATGAGTGGTTCATTGCTGCGGACGCATTTGCAGCGGCTCACGAGGCGACGGGCAAGCCGTGCTTCATCATCTGCACCGTTAGCGAGCTGCTACCCGAGGCCGTTCGCGATCGCATGTTGAAACGTGGCGTCGTTCCTTTGCAAGGACTTGAGGACGGATTGTACGCGTACGCCGCTGCGGCTCGTTTCTACGCCCGTCGCTCCGAGTGCATGGGTTCAATGACCTTGCCGCGGCCTGTCGCGGCACTGGCACCAGGCGGCGACACCGCACTCGATGAATTAGAGAGCAAACGGCAACTGGCCGCACATGGACTGTCTATACCCGATGGCGAAATTGGATCTGGCGCAGCTGCAGCAGCGATTGCCGATCGGATTGGCTACCCGGTCGTTGTAAAAGCCGTGGGCGCGAAATTTATGCACAAATCCGATCTCGGTGCTGTTGTTGTAAACCTGGCCGATCAAGACGCGGTCAACCGGGCGGTTGCTGAAATTTCGGCGAATTGCGCATCGCATGACATCGTGGTGGAACGATTCCTCGTGGAGCGCATGGTCGAATCAAGTGTCGCCGAGCTAATCGTCGGCGTGAAGCACGACGAACAATTCGGGCCCGCACTCGTTATCGGCAGTGGCGGTATTCTGGTCGAGCTCGTCGCAGACAGCCACAGCCTGTTGCTGCCCGTTACGCGCAACGATGTCAGACACGCGATTGATTCGCTTGCCGTATCAAAGTTGATCAATGCCTACCGTGGCGGAGTTCAAGGTGATATTGATGCGCTCGTCGATGCCGTTATGAGTGTGGCCGCTTACGCCGAGGAGCACTGGTCAACGCTGCTTGAACTCGACGTCAATCCCTTGATGGTTCTGCCAGTGGGAAAAGGCGCCGTGGCGGCCGATGCCCTAATTGTGTTGCGGACGAGTTCCTGACGAATGCAGGCCTGGCCAGTACGGGCTGCGCTCCGTGTCCGGCCAGGCGAGTCGATGATCGCGAGGCCGTAAGCCGAACTCTTCGGCGTAGGACTTGCTGAAATACGAAGAACTGGCGAAACCACTGGCGATGCAGATGTCGAGCACCGACATGTCCGTTTGCGTCAACAGGACACGCGCGCGCTGCAGGCGAACGCGCCGGTAGAATGCTACCGCCGAACAATCGAAGTGCTTGTTAAAAAGCCGCTCGAGTTTCCGTTGCGACAGTCCCAGCAAAGCCGCAATCTTAGGAATTCGAATCGTGCTCTCGACATTTGCCTCCATCATCTCGATGGCCTGCTTAAGCAGCTTGGGCACAGCGCCCTGATCACCCTTGGGCGTTTCGCGCTGCGGTTCCCACGCCTCCCGTGGCACCTGGCAAACAACTTGTTCCGCAACCTCGGTCGCTAGTGTGCTGCCGTATCGGTCTTCGATGTCGTGCAGCATCATGTCGAGACACGCCGTGCCACCAGCACAGGTCATCCGGTTGCGGTCGATGACATACAGCTGCTCGCGAATATCGATGGTTGGATAGCGCTCGCGAAATGCGTTGCGGCAGTGCCAGTGAATCGTCGCCGCATAACCATTGAGCAGGCCAGCTCGCGCGAGCACATAGGAGCCCATTTCGGCGGCACCGACGATGCGTTGCTGGCGAGCGGCCTGGCGCAACCAGCGATCGAGCTCCTCGCTTTCATAGCGTTCGGCGTTCCACCCACCGCAGACGATAATCGCGTCAAGCGCCTCGAAATCGTCGCTCAGCGTCTCGGTCTCGACGCTATAGCCGCTACAGCCAGGAACAGCGGAGCCGTCGGACGAAAGGTACAACCAGTGATACAAGTCGCGACCACTGCAGTAGTTTGCAATGCGTAATGGCTCGACAAGCGATGCCAGCGTCAGCGAACTGAACTTTGGCAACAAGACAAAGGCGACGCGGAACGGCGCGAGCTCTGATTTGTCGTTATGCTTCGGTTTATGCATCGCACGGCAGAATAGCATGATGGAAATCCCAGGTTTGATGTCGCGACCACTCGAGGGCCTGCTCGTGGTTGCGCTCGAACAGGCGCTCGCGGCACCGATCTGCAGTTCGCGACTTGCAGACGCGGGCGCCCGCGTCATCAAGATCGAACGGGCAGAGGGTGATTTCGCACGCGCCTACGACAGCGTTGCCGGTGGTGAAAGCGCCTACTTCGTCTGGGTCAATCGCGGCAAGGAATCAATCTGTATGGACATCAAGAACGGCAGCGATCTCGAATTGCTGCGCTCGATGGTGCGACACGCCGATGTGTTCATACAAAATCTTGCGCCTGGCGCTACTGCACGCGCGGGACTGGGGTCTGCCGAACTTCGGCAGCAAAACGACAAATTGATCACGGTCGACATCAGCGGCTACGGGGAGGATGGTCCTTATCGCGAAATGAAGGCCTACGACATGCTCGTCCAATGCGAATCAGGTCTTACTTCCATCACGGGATCGCCGCAAGGCCCGGGGCGCGTCGGTATATCAGTGTGCGACATCGCCTGCGGCCTGACAGCTCACGCGGCCGTACTCGAAGCCCTGATTGAGCGCGCGCAAACCGGTAAGGGGAAAGGGCTACACGTTTCGATGTTCGACGCCCTGGCAGAATGGATGACTGTGCCGCTGTTGCATCAAGAGGGCACAGGGCAGGCACCCGCAAGAGTTGGCGTCGCTCACCCGTCGATCCAACCGTACGGTGCGTATCCGACGGCAGACGGTGGCGAGGTCGTTATCGCCATACAGAACGATCGCGAATGGCGCCGGTTTTGCGACAAAGTGCTCGACAGGCCTGAGCTCGGTGAACATGCATCGTATGCAAACAATGTATCGCGTTGCGAAAATCGCGAGGCGATGAACGAGGAAATCACCGCGGTGACCTCAACCTGCAGCGAAACCGACCTGCGCAGTAAACTATTCGTGGCCAGCATCGCATTCGCATCACTCAACGACCTTCTGGCCCTTTCCGAACACCCGCACTTGCGTCGCCACGAAGTCGCGACACCGTCCGGCCGCGCTAAGCTGGTTGCCCCCGCCGCACAGACGGACGGTGAAACGTTCTCATCGGGCGCCATACCGGCGCTCAATGAGCACGGCGATGCCCTGCGTGCCGAGTTCGCAGCTCCCGATGGTCGCTAGATTGTCGAATTTCTGCTATTTCTGTCGAATTCGGAGACCCTGACCTGAATTGAATCTTCGATTATCGCTTAACCTGGAATGTTGATTGGGCATGACGATCATGAATTTCGACCTGACTGACGAGCAGACTATGTTGCTCGATTCCCTGCGCAGCTTCCTCGACGAGGAAATCTATCCGTACGAGGCCGAGGCCGACCGTCTCGGTGAGGTACCAATCGATGGCGGTAAACGGATAAAACAGCAAGCGATCGAGATGGGCTTTTTCGCAGCCAACCTGCCAGAGGAAGTGGGCGGTGGCGGACTCGACTACACGACGCTCGGGCTGATGGAGCGCGAACTCGGCAAAGTCAGCTACGGACTGGGCGCACACATCGGCCGGCCGACAGAGTTGCTGCTCGCGTGCGAAGGCGAGCAAGTCGACAAGTATCTCGCGCCGTGCGTGACCGGCGAAAAACACGAGTGCTTTGCACTGACCGAGTCTGGCGCCGGATCCGACATCATGTCAATGGCAACGAAGGCCGTTGCTGACGGTGACGATTACGTCATAAACGGCAGCAAACATTTCATCAGCACGCCCGTGTTACCCGATTTCGCAATTCTGTTCGCGGCAACGGGTGTTGACGAAACACCCAGGGGTCCTCGCAAACGCGTTACAGCTTTCCTGGTCGACCGCGATCACCCGGGATTTGATATTCAATTGGGCCCGCTTTGTGCCGCGCAACGCGCGTATCGGACCTACGAGCTCGGTTTCAATGACTGCCGCGTACATAAATCGCAGGTACTTGGCGAAGAGGGTAAAGGCCTCGACCTCGCCAACAAATGGTTGACCATGGGCCGTGTCTGGATTGGCGCGCAGTGTTGCGGGAAGATGGAACGATTGCTGGAACTCAGCAGTGAGTGGGCAGCGTCACGCAAGCAATTTGGTAAGGCAATCGGAAAGTTCCAGGGCACGTCGTTCAAGATTGCCGACATGGTGACGGACCTGCAAGCATCGGATCTCTTGGTGCGCCATGCCTGTCAGCAAGCCGACAAAGGTAAGATGACTTCCAACGATGCGGCAATTGCGAAACTGTTTTGCTCCGAAGCGCTTGGCCGAGCGGCCGACAGCGCCGTGCAGATTTACGGCGGCATGGGCCTGATGGAAGATTTGCCGATTGAGCGACTCTGGCGCGACTCCCGTCTCGAGCGCATCTGGGATGGCACCTCCGAAATTCAGCGGCACATCATTTCGCGATCGCAATTGCGTGAGTACGAAAATTGACTAGCGTCACAGTCTTGATCTCGGGTGCGGCCTCCGGTATCGGCCGCAAAGTCGCCGAAGCATTTCTCACGCAGGGTGCCAATGTTCATATCTGCGATTCGTCAGCCGATATGATTGCCGAATTTGTTGCCGCCAATCCGACTGCAACGGCAACACGGGCTGACGTATCCAACATCGCCGACGTCGATCGTGTATTCGCCGACCTCAAGCAACACTACGGCGCACTCAACACACTTATTAATAACGCCGGCATTGCCGGGCCAACGGCTACCGTTGATAACATCGACCCGGCTGACTGGGATCAATGCATTGCCGTGGATCTGAGCAGTGCGTTTTACATGACGCGCCGCGCAGTGCCGCTGCTCAAGTCTGCGGGTGGCGGCTCGATAGTCAATGTAGCCTCGACCGCCGGCCTGATGGGTGTACCGATGCGTTCGCCTTACGCCGCCAGCAAGTGGGGTTTGATCGGCCTGACCAAGACCTGGGCCATGGAACTCGGCCCCGACAAGATTCGCGTAAACGCCGTTTGCCCGGGCTGCGTCAGTGGTCCGCGCATCGAGGGAGTCATCGATAGGGACGCGAAAAAGCGTGACGTGTCGCCCGAAGAAATTCGCAACGTTTACCTGCGCCAGAGTTCCATGCGCAGTTTTGTGTCGCCCGAGGAAATCGCGGACACCATCCTGTTCCTGGCGTCGAACAAGGCATCACATATTTCGGGGCAGGCGCTCGCGATTGATGGCCACACCGAAACTTTGGCAAATTGGCTCGACTGATGCGCGCTGCATGGTATGAGGCTTTCGGTCCAGCGCGGGATATTCTGCAGGTCGGGGATGTCGATACACCGTCGGCCGGCCCGGGTGAAGTGCTTGTTCGTCTACAGACCAGCGGCGTCAATCCGTCTGATGCAAAGAAGCGTGCCGGTTCTTTTCCTAATTTGCTCGATGGCGGATTCGTCATTCCGAACAGTGACGGCGCCGGAATCATCGAAGCCGTCGGCGATGGGGTTGATGACAGCCGTATCGGCGAACGAGTCTGGGTTTACCAGGCGCAATTCGCGCGGCGCTTCGGCACCGCTGCCGAGTACGTAGCGATCGACAGCTCACGTGCAGCCGTGCTTCCCGACAATGCGGGTTTCGAGGTGGGTGCGTGTCTCGGCATACCGGCAATGACCGCGCATCGTTGCGTGTTCTCCGACGGCGACGTCGCGGGACAAACGATCGTTGTAACCGGCGCCGCGGGGCGCGTTGGTTATTATGCGACGCAGTGGGCCAGCCAGGCCGGTGCAACCGTAATCGCAACCGCAAGCAACGACGAAGACATCGCCGCCTGCAGAACCGCCGGCGCAGAACATGTCGTCAATCACCGCAGCGATCAATTTGCCGCGGACATACTCGCAGCCACAGGTGGCGATCGTGTTGATCGCATTATCGACCTCGAATTCGGCGCGAACCTGGAAACCTCACTTGACGTTCTCAAGACATCGGGCACGATCGTCACTTACGGTTCGACCGCTGTCCCCGAACCTAAGTTGCCGTTTTTCCAGATGATGTACCTGGACCTGAACATTCAATTCGTCATTGTGTACGCGATGCCCGAAGCAGCGAAGCAACACGCAATCGCCGACATTACGACAGCGTTGGTGGATGACCGCCTCGACCATCGAATCGCAGCCAGAGTGCCGCTGGCTGACATCGCTAAGGCGAACGAGCTGATAGAACAGGGTACTATTCGAGGCGCCGTCATCCTCGACATCAACTAATAGACCAGGGAAGGGCACCTATGGATCGCAGCAGAATCGACTGGCCGAGTTTTGGTGCATCGGTCGCGTTCATCGTGGTTGTTTGTATTCCCCTCGCTTTCGCGCCCGAGGCTGCCGGCAAACAACTGGAAGTGCTGTACAACTTTATCGCGAACGAATTCGGCATTTTGTATCTTCTGGCAAGTGTCGGTGCAATGGGCTTCCTGGCCTGGCTCGCTTTCAGTCGCTTCGGCACCATTCGGCTTGGCGACGAGGAGATCGAGTTTAGCCAGCTTAGCTGGATCGCAATGTTGTTCTGCGCCGGCATCGGCGCCGGGCTAATGTACTGGTGCGTTATCGAGTGGACCTATTACTACTCCGCACCGCCGTTCGGTGTCGAGCCACGCAGTGCCGCTGCGGCCGAATGGGCATCAACCTATGGCCTGTTTCACTGGGGCTTTACGGCCTGGGCATTCTACTGTCTGCCCACACTCGCAATCGCCTATCCCTACTACAACCGAAAACTCGACATTCTTCGCTTCAGTGTCAGTTGTCACTGGTTTCTCAAGGGGCGTGAGTACGGGCCGCTTGCCCGCACTATCGATTTTCTATTCATGGTCGCGATGATCTCGGGCGCTGCAACCGGCCTCGGATACTCGGCACCGATGATCGCCGCATGCATCGCGTGGCTGTTTAATTTCGAAACGTCGTATGCGCTCCAGGTCGGCGTCATGGCTTTGTGCGTGAGCCTGTTCATTTTTAGTGTGTGGCTTGGTTTGAAGAAAGGCATCAAACGCCTGAGCGATATCAATCTCGTACTCGCCGTTGGGTTATTACTGTTTATTCTGTTCGTCGGTCCGACGGTCTTCCTCGTAAAGACAAGTCTCAACGGCCTTGGGCTGATGGCGCAAAATATCGTCCGCATGAATTTTTGGACCGATCCGTTTACGGAATCCGGTTTCGTCGAGTCGTGGACCATTTTCTACTGGGCATGGTGGGTCGCATTCGCGCCCTACGTCGGGCTATTCATCACGCGCATTTCACGAGGCCGGACAATTCGCCAGGTGATTACGGGCATGCTCATTTACGGGTCACTTGGCTGCTGGGTGTTCTACATGATCATCGGCAACTACGGCTTGTTCCTGCAATTGACGGAGACTGTCGACGTCCTGCAAGTTATGAACTCGGGCGTCGAAGGCGCCGGTAATTTTGCGATCGTCGCGACCCTAGAGTCGTTGCCGCTTGCGCCGACGGTCATTACCGTCTTCGCCGCAGTATCGATCATCTTCGCCGCGACCACTTACGACTCTGCGTCCTACACTTTGGCATCCAGCGCGACTTTGCATCTTACGGCCGGAGACGATCCGGCTCGTTGGCACCGCGTATTCTGGGCATTTGCGCTCGCGGTGATGCCGATAACGTTAATGTACGTGGGCGGTGGCCTGCGAACGATGCAAGTCATGTTGTTGATTGCATCACTGCCGATTTTGGTTGTTGGCGTCGCGATGTCGTACTCGCTCGTCAAGTCATTGCAGGCCGATAACCCCTCTTAGGCTATGCGAAAGTTTATTGCTGTACTTGTTGTACTGACGCTGACCGGTTGCGACAGCGCCCCGACCGTCAATGTCGACGGCGAGATCTTGCTCGGCAAGCACGTCGAGGACGGTAAAGTCGCGGCTTTTCTCGGAGTACCGTTCGCCGAACCGCCCGTTGGCGACTTACGCTGGCGCGCGCCGCAGCCCCTGGCAACGAAAATCGAACGCCGCGAGGTTACGGAATTTGCACCCGCCTGCATGCAAACGATGCGCATCCTCGACTGGTATCGCTGGATGGCCGAGTCGTTCGGTGGATCGGCCGATTTCTACGACGATCTCGAGATCAGTGAGGACTGTCTGTATCTCAACATCTGGACGCCGACGTTGGCCACCGACGCCAACCTGCCGGTCATGGTCTGGATACACGGCGGCAGCAACAAGAGTGGCTGGTCGTATGAGCGTAACTATTACGGCCATAAGCTCGCACAGGAGGGCGTGGTGGTGGTCTCGGTCGCGTATCGGCAGGGCCCGTTTGGTTTCCTGTCTCTCTCAGACCTGCCGGACGATGAACCGCGCGCCAATTTCGGCTACTGGGACCTGATTGCATCACTACAGTGGTTGCAGGACAACATTGGCGAGTTTGGCGGCGACCCCGATCGCGTAACTTTGTTCGGTGAGTCCGCCGGCGCGGAGAACATCCTGGTATTGATGTTCGCTGAAGCCGCGAACAATTTGTTTCATCGTGGCGTACTGCAAAGCAGTGCGGGGTTCGGCCTGGTCCGGATGTCGACGCTCGCGGACGAACAACAACGCGGCCGCGAACTCGCGAATTCACTGGGCCTGCCCGAAGACAACAACCTCGAGGCATTGCGACAGGTCCCCGCCGATAAATTGCTTCAGGTTTATGACCAACTGTTTTCCGGCTACTACCACTCGCCCGCCATTGACGATGACCTGCTGTTCGAGTCGACCTGGGACAGCATTCACAACGGAGACTTCGGCGGTCGCCAGTTGATGATCGGTAGCAATTATCACGAGTGGTATGCCACGACGCCGGAAGACACGACCTGGGACGACCTAAGTCGCAAGGCCGCAGAGCTCATTGAGGGCATCGACTACGAGGCCGCGCTCGACATCGTCAGCGACGAAACCGATCCGCGCAGGGCAATGGACCGATTAATTTCCGCCGTTTCGATGCTGTGTGCGTCGCAACATGTTGCGGCCACGATGACAGCATCGGGCAGCGATGCCTGGATGTATCATTTCACGCGCATTCGCGAAGATGAATTCGGTGCGACGCTCGGCGCTTACCACGGCGTCGAGTATCCCTATATATTCGCCACCCACGACTCGTATATGACGACCAACGCGACCGATCGCGCGCTGCAGGACATCATGCAGAGTTATTGGGTACGGTTCGCGGCAACAGGCAATCCTAATTCGGAGGACACACCCGACTGGCCGCAGTTCAGGGCGCCCGATCCGCTCGTGCAGAACCTCGGTGACGAGGTATTCACGAAACCCGCCCCGGAACCTGAGTTGTGTGCATTATTTGAATCGCGGACCACCAAGTAGCTACAACTTGTGTAGCTACAACTTTCGCGAAACGTCGCCGACTTTGATGTCGCCCGACTGAATTACTTTCGCATTGATACCGCGGAAATTTAGTTCTTTGCCGCGCCCGGAATTAACGAACACCACCGCGTCCACGCCAAAACGGGCAGTGAATTTCTTGCAGCCGGTGTGCGGCGGCTCGGTGACTTCGATAATCGCATCCCCGAGCGCAAGTTGTGTTCCGGGTGGCAGATTGTCATCGCTGAGGTCCATGTCGAGATACAGCTGATCTCCCGCGAGTGGCCAGCGATCCAGGGTCTGCGCGACGAGCCCGATGACGCGCGCATTCATAATGGTGAGCTGCCTGTCCAGGACTGCGTTTTTACGCGTTGACCAGCTATCGCCTATCAATCCCTGCTCAATGTCGAGGCGACCCTCTGCGGGTGTCTCACGCTGATCGACGTCGGGTCGCCGGACAATCAACTTCAGCGTACCCACGTCGCTTGGCGCCGCGAGAATGTGCTCTACTCCCAGTTCCAATTTGTCGGCGCTCAGGTGTTTGATTTCAGTCATGCGCTCGCTCCTGACACATCTTTCTCAAACCAGCTCACGTCCCAATACTGATCGAACTTGAATCCGACCTCTCGATAGGTTCCGACCAACGTGAATCCCAGTCGTTCGTGCAGCGCAATCGCTTCGGGATTGGGCAATGCAGTGCCGCCATACGCGCGATGCACCGACGGCTCATCGACCAGAGCCTCAAGCAGCGCGGCATATAGCGTAAGCCCTGTTCCCTGGCCTGTTTGGCCATGATCAAGATAAACCGACGTTTCGACTGACGTGCTGTAAGCCCCCTTGGGCTTGAATTGCGTACTCGACGCATAGCCGACCACGGCATCATCCCGTTCCGCAACCAACAACCGGTATGGCCCCGACTCTGAGAATTGGTTGAACCACTGCGTGCGGCCGCCGACGACAAACGGCTCCGTATCAAACGTGAAGTGCGTTTGCGTGATGTAATAATTGTAGATCTCAACCAGGCGGGCCAGGTCGCCGGACTCACCAGGACGTATCAACATTCTCGCAACCGCTGAGTGAGTTCGCGAAGCTCCTTCCGGTAGAATTCGCCTTCTTCGGACGAATGGTCGCGTTGCATCTGAGCGTCGATTTGGTCTATTGAATCGCGATACCACTTTTGACACTGTTCGGTGAACTCATTGGTCTGCGTTGGCTTGGTCTGCGCTCTAACGACATTGCTCGTCGGAGCAGCTTGTACGGCCGGGCGTTCCTGCCTTGTTGATATCGCCCGACCCTCATCGACAACGGCGCAACCGCCAATGGTGTCGGTATACGTTGATGGCAACGCTGTGCAATTAACGATGCCCAGTGATTGGGCCTGACATTTGGCTTCAGTTAACGTTGCGATTTGTTCAACGGACACGTCGCTACTCGTGAGGAAGCTGTAAACGTAGTCAATTACACCGAGCGCGCCTTTAGATAATTCGTCAAGCCCGCCGTAAAGGTTGAGCAACTCCGTGGAACCCGTGCCAACACGCATGCGCCTTGCTGTAGAGAGAGCGAAACGATTCGCGTAGCTGCAGTCCAGTTCGGTCGACTGCGAAGAGAAGCCCGCCATATTGACGTTTGCACTACCCTGGGCGTCACACGGCGTTTGCGAATACATGATGTTCCCATCTGCATCCGAACATCTGTGAACGTCAGCGTCGGCGCCACCGGAAGCGACTAACGCACAGAGTGCGACAACAACGTAGACCTTATTCACTTGTGCTCCTGCACCACTCGCCATACGACTTGGGCAACATATTACATCAGCTTAGTATCCGCTATATGCCTGAAGCCCGACATTCAGCTAATCTTCGGGTGGACGATTGCTAATGACCCGAAGCGGACACTAGCGGTGAACCAGGCCTGCCCAAGCATGTGATACTTTTGACCGTTCATAACTAGCAAAGCGTCAAGACAATGATCCTTGAAATTGCAGTACTAGACGTAATTCCCGGCAAGGAGAGTAGTTTTCAAAATGACTTCGAGAAGGCGGAATCCATTATTTCCTCGATGAAGGGTTATGTCGGGCTTGAACTAAAGCGTTGTATCGAAAAACCATCTAGATTTGTGCTTCTGGTTCGTTGGGAAACGCTAGAAGACCATACTCAGGGGTTTCGCGGCTCGCCAGAGTATCAACACTGGAAAAACCTATTGCACCACTATTACGATCCGTTTCCGACAGTAGAGCACTATGAATCTATACTGCCGAAACTCGACGTGTAAGAACCGTTAGCTCGACGAACCACTTTTGGCCGTTAGCAGCCCTGCAGATATCATGATTTCACGTTATTTGAACGACCGGTAAGCGCTCGAAACCAGCCGTTCGCCTGATATGATGCTGACAGGCTGCTTGTGACCCAGAGCGGACGCCAACAAATTGTCGCCCCGTTTGAAGTGATGCTCTGCAATTTCGCAGACTAAGTAGCAGCTAGGCGGTACGGTGGATTTCGATGGCCTCGCGCAGAGAATCTCTG
>PVMK01114536.1_pt1 | contig 17987 bp, 19 predicted proteins | sample 1853481 | NCBI WGS metagenome assembly PVMK01 (sample SAMN08533507, study PRJNA380276) | Marine sediment metagenome, whole genome shotgun sequencing project. | reverse complement strand
ATTGCCCGAGCAGATGCAAAGTTACTATTATTTCCAGAAGGGCATGATCAGCCTGGTCGGGGGTGACAAGAACATGGCCAGGGAACTGATTGAACGGGGAATCCGTGATGATTCCGGACAGGGCTGGAGTGGTGAACAGGTGTTTTTCATGACACTCTCATCTGCATTGCAAACCGCTGCCGGCAATGCTGAACTTGCCGAGCAAAGACTGACAAACGCAGAGCGGGCAGTACGCCGGGCGCGGATCAATGGCATGGATAACGCGTATATCTATTACACGGAATCCAGTATTCACGCACTCCGCGGCGAATCCGGAGCAGCACTGCAAAGCCTGCAAATCGCTTACGATCGTGGCTTTAGAGGGATATGGATGCTCGAAGTGGATTTACGCATGGAGTCCTTGCACCAGGAGCCGGAATTTGTCGCGATCAAGCAACAAATTGAAAGAGATATTGCCCAGGCACGGTCTGAAGTGGAGACATTAACGATCGCAGCACTCTAAATATGGGGCAAAACTTTGATGGCTACCTTGCTGGAACAAATACGCTCCAATTCAGTCGCCCTGATCAGCCTTTCAGTTGCATTAATTGCTTTGAGTTACAACACCTGGCGAAACGAAACCACCGAGTCACAACGGAATATCCGGCAGGCGTCATTTCGCGTGCTGGTAAGCCTGGGCGATTTGCAGGAAGTGGCAGATTATCGTTATTACTATTTTCCCATTTGAAGACAGCCATGGCCGCGAAGGTGAATTGCGATTGCGGGGGTATGGCAGCGTCACGATGGTACGTGACCTGATGAACCTGATGCCCGCGCCTGCACCGGCAGCCAGTGATAATTTATTTCGCTTATGGAATGAAAACGTTAATGCATTAGCGGAGTTGGATGGGGACGGCTTGCATTCTGAAGCAGCGAAGACTGCAGAGAAAGAATTGGCTGCTGCGATCAAACAGGCGCGTGGTGCAGTTATTGAGGTTTTGAAAACGCTGGATTAGCGATTTGTACCCAGGAGAATGTGTGAGATAGAACCGGTCGAAGCCACTTCTTCAAGACTCGCACAATTCGCAGGGAGTTGGATGTACCTCCTGAGACCTTACAAAACATGGAGGAGGTGAGACCGGGAACCGGTTCGAGAGGCTGGCCTGGGCCATGTTTTGGATGAGCCTACAGGGACGTACTTGTGGCGTGTCTCAGGAGGTACATCCAACTTCCTGCGAATCCCTGATCGAATCCTGAATGACCAGTGCCAACCGAGCGCCGGGCTACGGGTACCTCCCCCTGAGACACGCTTCAAGCCCATCCATGGGGCGCTTGGGCGCCGACATCCCTGTCGGCTCACAGTCTCAGGGGGAGGTACCCGTATCCCGGCCTGGGTGAGTGGATTCTTGTCGGAGGAATCTTCTTGTGACTCGACCACTACACGCCGGCAAAACGTGATGCGTCGCCTATCCAGCGGCGGATTAATTTGTCGGCTTGTTGAGGGTGTTGCTTTAGCAGGGTATCGGCGACGGTAGGGATCATTTTTAACAGGCCGGCATCGCGTGCCAGGTCGGCTACGCGGAACAGCAGCATACCGGTTTGGCGGGTACCTAAAACTTCGCCCGGACCTCGCAATTCCAGGTCTTTTTCGGCGATCTGGAAACCGTCATTGGTTTGACGCATGATCTCCATGCGTTGTTTGGCAAGCTCACCCAATGGCGGGTTGTACATCAATACACAGCTGGATTGACGGCTGCCTCGCCCGACCCGGCCGCGTAACTGGTGGAGTTGGGCCAGACCCAGACGCTCTGCATTTTCAATGATCATCAGAGAGGCGTTTGGTACATCGACGCCAACCTCGATCACGGTGGTGGCGACCAGCAGATGAATCTTGCCAGCTTTGAACTCATCCATGACCTGTTGTTTATCTGTTGGTTTCATGCGGCCATGGATCAGGCCGATATTGAGCCCGTGCAGGTCTTTGCGCAGGTCTGCGGCTACATCTTCGGCTGCCTGGGCTTCGATGGCATCGGATTCTTCAATCAGGGTGCATACCCAGTAGGCCTGCTGGCCGTCTGCGCATGCGCTGGCCACGCGCTGGATGATTTCCGGGCGACGCTCATTGGACAAAACCACGGTGGTTACAGGGCTTTCTGCCAGGGGGTAGTTCGTCGATAACGGAGACATCCATGCCGGCATAGGCGGTCATGGCCAGCGTGCGGGGAATGGGGGTTGCCGTCATGATTAGCTGGTGTGCCTGTTGATTTCCTGTGCCGCCCTTTTTCCAGCAAATTCATACGCTGGTCTACGCCGAAACGGTGCTGCTCGTCTACGATGACCAGTCCAAGGCGGCTGAATTCAACCCCTTTCTGCATCAGGGCGTGGGTTCCGATAACGACCCTGGCACCGCTGCTTATTCTCTGTAACGCTTCGGTACGTTTTTTGCCAAGGACTTTCCCGCTTAACCAGACCGGGCTGATTCCCCAGGGGCTCCAGCCACTCGCTGAATACCCGAAAATGTTGTTCCGCAAGCAATTCTGTCGGTGCGGTAATGGCGGTCTGGTAGCCGTTGTCTGACGCTCGCAATGCGGCCAGAGCAGCGATAACGGTTTTGCCCGAGCCCACATCACCGTGAACCAGTCTTAGCATGGGTTTACTGTGTTCCAGATCATCACCGATTTCTTTGGCGACGCGCTGCTGCGCCCCGGTCAGTTCAAACGGCAAGCGTTGTATAAAATCAATTTCTGCCGCAGAACCGGGTGGCATGACAGGGTGCTTGTCGTGCACGTTGCAGGCGATGCAGCTTTTGCATACTCAGGTTGTGGGCCAGCAACTCTTCAAGGGCAAGGCGTTTCTGGGTTGGGTGGTCACGCAAGGTCAGGGCGGCCACATCGGCATCGGGTGGTGGTCGGTGGATATAGTCCAGTGCGTCAGTCAGGGGCAGTAATCTGAGCTGGTCCAAAAGCGTGCCGGGGAGTAGTTCTTCCAGTTCCAGTTCACCCCGGCGCATCAAGGCCAGCGCCTGGTCTGTCATTTTGACCCAGTTTTTCTGGCCCAGGCCCCTCGGTGGTTGGGTAAACGGGTGTCAGGCGGTCGGCGACTGGTTCATCGCCATAACCGCTAAGCCGGTTATAAGTCGGATGGATCATTTCAAGACCCTGATAACCTGCCCGGACTTCTCCGAAGCAGCGTAATTGTGTTCCACTGGAAAGTTGTTGTTTCTGGTAGGCACGAAAATGAAAAAACCGGAGCGTGATACGACCGGTGCCGTCGGACAATACCACCACCAGCATGGAACGGCGTCCACGCACTATTGCAGAATGCTCAATCCGTCCCTCGATTAATACGCGCTGGCCGGGAGTGCAACTACCTATGGGGTAAATGCGGGTTCGGTCCTCATAGCGGTTTGGCAGGTGGAACAGCAAATCCGTAACCTGGCTAATACCAAGTGCGTTCATTTTGTCGGCTAGTTTTGGGCCTACGCCATGCAGGTCCGTTAGTGCCATGGACCTAGTGGGTGTCAAAGCCGGGCTGGCCCGTCAGAGCGCCAGTATGGCGTCCATTTCAACTTCAGAATCCTTGGGTAGCGCAGCGACGCCGATGGCAGCACGTGCCGGGTAGGGGGCTGTGAAATATTGCTCCATGATGGCGTTGACCTGCGGGAAATTGGTCATATCGGTTAAAAAGACGCTCAATTTGACGATATCGTCGAGTGATCCGCCAGCAGCGTTGCAAATGGCTGAAAGATTTTTGAATACCCGGTGGATCTGTGGCTCAATCCCACCTGTAACCATTTCCATGGTTTCCGGATCAAGTGGGATCTGCCCCGAAATAAAGACCAGGCCCTGGTGGTTGACGGCTTGTGAATAGGTGCCAATGGCTTGTGGTGCTTTATCGGTATGAATAATTGTCTTGCCCATTTTTGGATGCTCCTAAGCGATAATCCGACTGACGCGGGTCACATTGCGGTTGCGTCTCAATCTCCGCATGACGCGTGCCATGTGGTCGCGATCTTTAACGCTGATGGTGAATAGCAAGGTAGCGATTTCAGGGTTGGCTTCAGGCTGTTCGATTTTTTCAATATTACTGCCGACCTCACCAATGCTGGCTGAAATATTCGCCAGTACACCGGGTACGTTTTTGGCCAGTATGTGCAGTGCCACTTCAAACATACCGCGTCGGATGGGTGCCCATATGACGTCCAGGCAGTGATCCGGGTGTTTACGGAACTCACGCACATTCCGGCAGTGCGTGCGATGGACCACGATGCCTTTGCCTGCCGAGAGAAAACCCATGATGCTGTCACCAGGTACGGGATGACAGCAGGCAGCAAATGTTACGGCACTGCCTTCAGAACCTGCGATAGACAATGCTTCGGTTTCATCCCCGGATTCAAGTGCACCGTTTTCCGGTGCCAGTTTGGCCGCCACGACGCTTGGTAGCAGGTTGCCGAGGGCCAGTTCCGTCAGCATGTCTTCCTGGCGTTTGAAATTATTATCTTTCAGGAATTGATTCATGTATTTTGCGGGTACAGCATCGACATCCGAACCCCGGGTATTAAGTGCTGCTTCCAGCAGGCGTAGTCCAAGCGCCACGGTATCAGCCTGTTCAAGGCTTTTGATGTAATGACGTATGGCCGTCCTCGCCCTTGCGGTGCTCACAAACTCCAGCCACTCCGGAATCGGGTGTGCGGAATTATCGGTCAGGATTTCGACGGTTTGCCCGTTTTCAAGCCGGGTCGATAATGGCACTTCAAGCTTGTTTATCAATACGCCGGTGGTGTGATTACCGACACCCGTATGGATAGCATATGCAAAATCCAGGGCGGTTGCGCTGCGGCGAAGATCGATGATTTTGCCCTTGGGTGTAAAGACAAAAATCTGGTCCGGGAACAGGTCTGACTTTGCACCATCCAGAAACTCCATCGAGTCGGTGCTGTGTCGTTGCACTTCAACCAGTTGCATCAACCAATCCCGTGCGCGCACCTGGGCTGAGCCCGATGTGGTTTCGCCACTCTTGTATTGCCAGTGGGCTGCCGCGCCTTTCTCTGCCAGCACATCCATTTCCTGGGTACGGATCTGAATTTCGACCGGCAGATCGAAGGGGCTGTTGAGCACGGTATGGAGGGACTGGTAACCATTGGATTTTGGCAGGGCAATATGGTCCTTGAAGCGCCCGGGTTTGGGACGGTACAAGCCGTGGACTGCGCCGAGTGCCAGGTAACAATGCGGTTCGGAGTGAGTGATAATGCGAAAAGCATAGACATCGTTCACTTCGGAAAATGACAGGTCCTTGGCCAGCATTTTCCGGTAAATGCTGTACGGGGTTTTTTCTCTGCCCTTGATATCGCAGGGAATGCCTGCCTCGTTCATTTTTCTTTTCAGTGCCTTGTGGATGTCGGCGATGATCTCGCTGCGGTCACCGGTGACCGTGCTGATATGCTCTGCGATGGTGCGGTGCCGCCAGGGGTACAAGTTGGCAAAACCGAGATCCTGCAACTCTGACTTGATGCTGTTCATGCCCAGCCGGTCGGCGATGGGTGCGTATATATCCAGCGTTTCGCGAGCGATCCTGCGTCGCGACTGAGGGGTCATTGAACCCAGCGTGCGCATATTGTGCATACGGTCAGCCAGCTTGATGAAGATGACCCTTAAATCCCGCGACATGGCCAGCATCAGCTTGCGGAAACTTTCCGCATCCGCCTCGTGACGGGTACGGAATTTCATTTTGTCCAGCTTGGTTACCCCATCAACCAGTTCGGTGATCTCTTCGCCAAAACGGGATTCAATATCTTCCCTGGTTAGCGGGGTATCTTCGAGGGTGTCGTGCAGGATGGCGGCGGCCACACTGCCATAATCCATGCGCATATTGGCCAGTATGCGTGCTACGGCAACCGGGTGGAGTATGTAGGGTTCGCCGGTTTTGCGGGTCTGGCCTTCGTGCGCCTGTGCGCCGATCTCAAATGCGCGGAGAATAATGGCGACCTTTTCCGGTTCCAGGTAGGTGTTGAGCAGGTCCCTCAGATCAAGAACCGGCTCCGGTAAAGTCGTTGGGGTCGCCAGCATACAATGATGTCCCTCAGGGGGTATCCGCCAGGGGATGTCCGTTAGGGTCGGAGATCATCCTCTTCCGGCTGCATATCAAAGACCTCGGCGGCTTCAATTTCAGCCTGCAGAACGGCTACACGTTCAGAATCAATGAGGCCTTCGGCAATTTCGCGTAGCGCAATTACGGTGGGTTTGTCGTTTTCTTCTTCAACCAATGGCTCAGCACCATGGGCGATCTGACGGGCGCGTTTGGTAGCGGTCAGAACCAGTTCAAAACGGTTATCAATGTTTTCGAGACAGTCTTCTACGGTAATGCGTGCCATTTTAAATCCTGTAAGGTGTTAGGCGGAACCGCTTATTTTAGCCTTTTCCGAGCTGCTGTGCCAGAAGCTGGTAATCATTATTTACCTCATGCGGTTGTTGTGTACGGTGATCATTGATGATTGCGAGCAGTTCTTCAAGTGCTGTGTCGAAGTCATCGTTGACAACCAGCTGGTCAAACTCAGCCCAGTGCGAGATTTCCGCCTGTGCGTCCCGCATCCTGCGTTGTATCACATCTGCACTATCCTGGCCGCGACCGGTTAGTCTTTCACGCAGGGCCTCCAGTGAAGGGGGGATGATAAAAATAAGGCAGCAATCCGGAAAAGCAAACCGTACCTGGCGTGCACCCTGCCAGTCGATTTCGAGTATCACATCACGGCCGGTTTCGAGTTGCAGCGCTACGGAGTTCCGGTTGGTGCCGTAATAGTGGTCAAATACCTGCGCGTACTCCATGAAGTCGCCGTTATCTACCATATGCTCGTATGCTGCTTCGGAAATAAAATGGTAATGCTGGTCGTCGATCTCTCCCGGTCTGGCTGGCCGCGTGGTGTGTGATATGGACAGCACCAGGCGCGGATCACGTTTCAGCAAGCTGTTGACCAGGCTTGTTTTGCCCGCGCCGGATGGCGCGGCAATGATAAAAAGACTGCCGCGATTGGAGTGGTTACTCAATATTTTGTACCTGTTCACGCATTTGTTCGATCAGCACTTTCAAGTCAACAGCAGCCTGGGTGGTGCGTTGATCAATGGATTTTGAACTGAGTGTATTTGATTCGCGGTTGAATTCCTGCATCAGAAAATCCAGTCGGCGACCGACCGGTTCGGTCAGATCCAGCACCCGGTAAACTTCCTCAACATGCGCATCCAGCCGGTCCAGTTCTTCATCGACATCAATTTTCTGGGCCAGAATCGCAACCTCCTGTTCAATCCGGCCCGGATCAAGTGGCTGTTGCAGACCGTCAATGCGATCCAGCATTCGTTGCTTCAGAGCGGCGCGTATTTCCGGCAGCCATGACCGGATATTGGCCGTTAATGCTGCAACACCCACCAACCGTTCCCGTATTGCATTTGCCATCTGCTCGCCTTCGCGGCCACGTCCTGCCTGTAATTCCTGTGCGGCCTCGATCAATAATTCCATCGCGGCAGCCTTTAAAGGGGCCGGGTCAGGACGTTTTTCTTCGATCAATCCAGGCCATTTGAGCAGTTGGCTGATATCAGCTGGTTGATCAGTGGAATCCATCTGTGCCAGTTGCTCGTGCAGGCCGAGAAGCTCCCGGGCCAGTTCAAGGTTAAGCTCCAGTCCGCTGCCTTTGGCGCCGGGTGCTTCGAAAAAACGTAAGCTGGCTTCGATTTTTCCCACGACTCAGGAATTGACCGAGGGTCTTCCTGATGTCTGCCTCCAGCGGCCGGAATTCTTCCGGCAGACGCAGTCCAAAATCAAGGTAGCGGTGGTTAACTGAGCGCATTTCCCAACTCATGCGACCAAATTCATACTGGCGTTCAACCCGGGCGAAACCGGTCATACTTCGAATCATTGCTTTTTCCACGTTGCAGGCAGTGGCACAATGTTAACGGTTAGCCTGCGACTAGTGTAGTGTTAACCCCACACAAGTCTATCCGGGAATAGTCTTCTGGACTAAAATAGCCGCCTTCATAATTCTTTCCATATTTTTTATAAACAGGATCAATCCATGAGACCCAGTGGCAGACAAGCAGATGAGTTACGCCATATCAGCATTACCCGCAATTACACCTGCCATGCGGAAGGATCGGTATTGATCGCATGTGGCAATACCAAAGTGTTGTGTACCGCATCGGTCGAAAGCCGGGTACCCCCGTTCCTTCGCGGTAAAGGGGAGGGTTGGGTGACAGCCGAATATGGCATGCTGCCGAGGTCTACCGGATCAAGAATGCGGCGGGAAGCCTCATCTGGAAAGCAGGGTGGACGCACGATGGAAATCCAGAGGTTGATAGGCCGGTCATTGCGCGCAGTGGTTGACCGGGCGGCCCTGGGTGAACATACCATTACGCTGGATTGCGACGTTATACAGGCAGATGGGGGCACCCGAACTGCGTCCATTACCGGTGCGTACGTGGCACTGGTGGATGCCTGCAGGTGGTTGCTTGCCAATAATAAGATAAAAAAAGACCCCATACACGGGCAGGTGGCTGCCGTTTCTGTCGGGGTTTTCAATAGCATGCCTGTGCTTGATCTTGATTACCCGGAAGATTCCCGTGCAGAAACCGATATGAACGTCGTCATGAATGACGGCGGTGGGTTTATCGAGTTACAGGGCACAGCAGAAGGCCATGCATTCCGTAAGCATGAGCTGGATCAGATGCTGGCTTTGGCAGACAAGGGCATCAGGGAGTTGATGGAAATGCAGTCAGCTGCACTGGCAGACTGAGACTTCTTAAGGAGGCTCCTTAATAACATGGATCGGGAATACGTACTGGCCAGCGGCAACCAGGGCAAGTTGCGAGAAATAACTGGCATGCTCGAACCGCTGGGTTTTGTGGTGCGCCCGCAAAGTGACTGGCAAGTCCCGGAGGCAGAGGAAACCGCGAGTACATTTGTTGAGAACTCGTTGATCAAGGCACGTCAGGCTGCTGACTACACAGGCCTGCCTTCCATCGCAGATGATTCCGGCTTGGTTGTGCCGATATTAAATGGTGATCCAGGTATTTATTCCGCGCGTTATGCCGGGGAGAGTGCTGATTCTCAGGCCAATATGCGCAAGCTGCTGGCGGAGTTAAAGGGTCGGCCAGAACCTGACCGGGGTGCTTATTTTTATTGTGCCATGGTCTTGGTGCTTTCAGTTGATGATCCGGCACCATTGATTGCGACCGGTCGCTGGCATGGAAATATCCTGGAATCCCCGCAGGGTGATAGTGGCTTTGGATATGATCCCGTGTTTGGCGTTTCCACTTCATCGGATTCCGATCGGCAATGCTCTGCAGCTGAGCTGACTCAGGCGGATAAAAGCCGCGTTAGTCACCGGGGCCAGGCTTTGAAAGAACTGGTCAGACAACTACGCGAACGGGATGGTGGGTTTACTTAATAACCCGCCGTTGAGCCTATATGTGCATATGCCCTGGTGTGTGCGCAAATGTCCATACTGTGATTTCAATTCGCATGCCGCGCCTGAGAGCCTGCCCGCAGAAGAGTATATTCGGGCCCTGATAGCTGATCTCGAACAAGACCTGCCCCTGGCCTGGGGGCGTCCGGTGGGCAGTGTTTATTTTGGCGGTGGCACTCCCAGCCTGTTTTCGGCTGATCAAATAGCTGAATTTCTTTCCGCAGTGCGGGCTCGTCTGAATCTGCGGCCTGATGTGGAAATCACCCTGGAAGCGAATCCTGGAACCATTGAGCATGATAGTTTCTCAGCCTATGCCCAAGCCGGTATCAACCGGGTTTCCCTGGGTGTGCAGAGTTTTGATGATGGTCTGCTTAATTCCATTGGACGTATACATGGCCGGGAGGAAATTGAACAAAGCCTGGTATCGTTGAAGTCAGCTGGGATTTTAAATTTCAATATTGACCTGATGTATGCATTACCCGGTCAGAGTCCTGCTCAATCCCGGCGCGATATTGAACAGGCAATCAATGCCGGTCCTGCACATATTTCATTCTATCAGTTAACTTTAGAACCGAATACGGTCTTTGCGGCGCAGCCACCGGTGTTGCCAGATGATGACATGGCCTGGGGTATGCAACAGACTGGTTTGGAAATGCTCGAAGCAGCGGCCTTTGGGCAGTACGAAATCTCCGCATTTGCTCAAGCCAACCAGCAAAGCCGCCACAATATGAATTACTGGAGATATGGTGATTTCCTTGCGATTGGCGCTGGTGCACACGGTAAAATTACGCTGCCGGCTGAGGACCAGGTGCGGCGGTATGCCAAACACCGGCATCCCAGGCGATACCTACAGGGCCTGGAAAGTGGGGATTGGCTAGCCGAGAGCCGTCTGCTGAGTAGTGAAGAACGTGTGTTTGAGTTCTTCCTTAATCAGTTAAGACTGAAGCAAGGTGTGTTTATCGACGACTTTAGTGCGCGTACCGGCCTGTCATGGCAGGTCGTTGAGTCTCGTGTACAGCAGGCTATAGATAAGGGTTTATTGGAGGTTTATCACGCCCGTGTCAGGCCAACTGAATTGGGGTGGAAATTTGTGAACGATATCCAACAGTTGTTCCTGCCATAAATGTTTCTGAAATGACTCTTGCATAAGCTATCGTGCGCCGTTAAACTAGCCGGCTCTTTAGGCCTATTGAATATCGGAAACTGTCATGAAAGCTGACATTCACCCAGATTATCGTGAAGTGGTTTTTCAGGATCTCTCATCAGATTTTGCAATCCTGACCCGCTCCACTATTAAAAGTAAAGAAACCATCAAATGGGAAGATGGCAACGAGTACCCGCTGATCAAAGTGGAAGTCTCCAGCGCCTCTCACCCGTTTTACACCGGCAAGCACAAGTTAATGGATACAGGTGGCCGTGTAGACCGCTTTAAACGCCGTTACCAAAAGTAATTTCGGTGGACAAAATAAGAGCCCGCAATAGCCATGCTGTTGCGGGCTTTTTGTTGCCCGTAGTTCGGGCAAACATTCAAGAATTATAATATAATTGAACATCATTAATTTCAGGGAATCCGAGCGATTTTTAATCGTTAAACCCAAGAACAAAATAAGGAGCGTACTATGTCCGATCAACGTGTGATTATTACAGATGAGAGTACCGGCAAAAGCCTGGAACTACCTGTCATTAAAGGCACAGAAGGTGAGCCAACCCTGCATATCAAGGCGTTACCTTCAACACTGGGTTACTTCACATATGATCCGGGGTTTACCGCTACCGCCAGTTGTACCAGCAAAATCACCTTTATCGATGGTGGTAAAGGCATATTGCGCTACCGCGGTTATCCGATTGAACAATTAGCAGGGAAAAGTAATTTCCTTGAAGTTGCCTACCTGTTGCTGTCAGGCGAGTTACCTACGTCTGACGAGATGGATGAATTCAATCGTGAGATCGCCCAACATTCGATGGTCCATGAAAAGATGAATACCTTCATTTCCGGTTTTCACTATGATGCACATCCCATGGCCATGATGGCTGGAGTCGTTGGTTCACTGGCTGCGTTTTACCATGACAAAATGGACATGAAAAATCCTGAGCACAGGCAGTTGGCTGCCAAACGCATGATTGCCAAGATGCCAACCATTGCTGCGGCTTGTTACCGGCACCACATGGGTTGGCCGACTACTTATCCGAGAAACTCGTTGGATTACACCGAACGCTTCCTGGATATGATGTTTTCGGTGCCTGCCGAAAAATATGAGGTCAGTCCGGTTGCCGCCAAGGCATTTGACCTGCTGTTTATCCTGCATGCCGACCATGAGCAGAACGCAAGTACATCTACGGTAAGGCTGGTGGGTTCAACGGGCGCTAATCCTTATGCCAGTGTTGCTGCGGGTATATCAGCGCTGTGGGGCCCCGCACATGGTGGCGCCAATGAAGCCGTTTTGAGTATGCTTGATGAAATCGGAGATGTTTCCAGGGTTGGGAAGTTTATAGACCGGGCTAAAGATAAAAATGACTCGTTCCGACTGATGGGATTTGGCCACAGGGTTTATAAGAATTTTGACCCGCGTGCAACCATCATTCGCAAAGCTGCTCACGATGTTTTAGCAGAACTTGGCAATGACGATCCTTTGCTGGATCTCGCAATGGAACTGGAGCGTATTGCGCTGGAAGACGAATACTTCATAGAGAAGAAGCTATATCCGAACGTCGATTTCTATTCCGGCATTATTTATCGGGCACTTGGCATCCCGGTCAGTATGTTTACCGTCATGTTTGCGATTGCCAGGACGGTCGGCTGGGTTTCCCAGTGGTTGGAACAGGAAGAAACACCGACACCAATCGGTCGTCCTCGACAGGTCTATAGTGGTTCGGGTGAACGTGACTACGTGCCAGTAGAGTCACGCTAAGCCTGGGAACCAGCAAATAGGTATTTAAGCTGACAGGTGGCGCCCATTTTGTGGGCGCCCACCTCTCCCGGGTGGAAAATCTGTCAGAAATTGTCGTATGGATCCTCTTCCGTGGCGGTTTCAGAATGCTCTCCTTTTATTCCACCTTCCATCGCTGGAAGACTTCCTGTCTGGAACACTTCCATAACAGCATTCTGATTTTCAGGTCTGGCCAGTAAACCCGTATCCGGGTCAATGCGTGCCTGGGTGATGCCTTCGGGTAATTCAGGGACCAGGTCCGGTATGCTGGTCAAGGCCACCTGCATATAATCCATCCAGATTGGTAGTGCGGCTTTTCCGCCAACCTCATGGCGTCCCAGGGGGTCATGATTGTCAAAACCCACCCATACCGAGGTTACAATTTCACTGTTGTAACCTGAAAACCATGCGTCTCGCTGTTCATTGGTTGTGCCGGTCTTGCCCGCCAGGTCGTTTCGACCCAATGCCATTGCTTTTTTACCGGTTCCCCGCCGGATAACATCCATCATCATGGAGCGAATCAGGAAAGCATTTTGCCTGGAGATTACCCGCGGGGCAGGTGATGAGCTTGCGACAGCGTCCTGTACTTCAGGGCTGTGCTGTTCAACGATCTGAAGGTCCTGTTCACCTTCAAGTTGCAGCGGTCTGAAGCTCGGTTCGGTTTTTTCTACGACTTCAGGTTGTTGCGTTTCAGTATCCTGGTCAGGCGAACAGTTTTCGCAGACCACATGGGGACTCGCGGCAAACAATACAGTGCCTTTTGGGTTGACTATGCGCTTTATGAAATACGGATCAACCAGGTAGCCACCGTTAGCGAACACTGCATATCCCCTGGCGATGCTGATGGGTTTCAGTGAAGCGCTGCCAAGGGCCATGGATAAATTGCCCGGTAATTCAGCCGGATCAAACCCGAAAGAGCTGATGTATCCGATTGCGTATGGTATGCCAATTTCCCTTAACAACCTGATGGAAACAAGATTACGGGAATTAACCATGGCCTCACGCAGTCGCGTTGGTCCGAAAAACCTCTCGCTGTAATTTTGTGGTTTCCAGTCTCTTTCCAGTTCAGCGTCGGTAAAAACGATGGGCGCATCATTGATAATGCTGGCAGTGGTTTTGCCCTTTGCCAATGCGGCTGAATAAATAAACGGTTTAAATCCGGAACCTGGCTGACGACGGCTCTGGACGACCCGGTTAAATTTGCTGCGCGTGTAGTCATAACCGCCAACCAGCGCATTAATTGAACCATCGCGGGGACTCAGTGAAATTAACAATGCCTCTGTTTCAGGCTGTTGAGCCAATTCACGTCTGCCTTCGTCATGCAGGCGGGTGCGGATAATGTCACCGGCCTGCAGTACATCTGCGATGCTTTTGGGTTCAAAACCAACCCGTTCGCGGCTGATGAATTTTCTCGCCCACAACATGTCGGTGAGAGCGAGTGCAATGGTCTGTCCGTCGGCCTGATAGACCAGCGCGAGATCTTCATCCACCTCGATTACCAGTCCTGGCGCCAGTCCCGCTACGGGTCTGTAGGGTCTTAGAATCTCATCCCAACTGTCTGTGGTGTTGTTCTTTTCAAGGTCGAAATGAGCTTCCGCACCCCGGTATCCGTGCCTTTGATCGTACTCCTCAAGACCACTTATCACGGCCTGGTTGGCGGTAGTCTGAAGGCGGGAGTCAATCGTAGTATAGACCTGGTAACCGCCGGTATAGGCTGACTGGCCAAATCTTGCCAGCATGTCCTTCCGAACCATCTCAGCAAGGTAAGGTGCTGAAACTTCTGTCGTAGCGCCGTGGCGAAAAGCGGTGTTTTTCTCGTCTTTAGCCCGCTGGTATTCGGCGTCGTTTATAAAACCAAGTTCCAGCATACGGCCCAGTACGTAGTTTCTGCGGGCCATGGCGCGTTCGGGGGAGGTTATTGGATTAATCCTGGAAGGTGCCTTGGGAAGTGCTGCCAGCATGGCACATTGAGCCAGGCTCAGTTCGTCTACCGATTTGCCGTAATACACGTCAGCCGCAGCGCCTACACCGTAAGCCCGGTGGCCGAGAAGAATTTTGTTCAGATACAGTTCGAGGATTTCATCCTTGGATAATTTACGTTCGATTCTTAGTGCCAGGAAAATTTCCTTGATCTTTCGGGTGAAAGTTTTTTCAAGTGTAAGAAAAAAATTTCGGGCCAATTGCTGGGTGATAGTACTCCCGCCTATCGACTTTTCACCGGTCGTCACAAGGGTCCAGACTGCGCGTGAAACTCCCTGGTAATCCACCCCGGGGTGAATACGAAAACGGGCATCCTCGCCGGCGATAAATGCATTCGTCAAAAACACCGGCATTTCGCTAATTTGCACCGGAATTCTTCGCTTTTCCCCAAAAACACTGATCAATTTTCTGTCTTGAGTGTAAACTCGCAAGGGCACTTGAAGTTGTATATCACGGAGTGTTTCAACGTCAGGAAGATCTTTTGCAACAACAAGATAGGTCACAATCAACGTGATCAATCCCAGTACAAATGAGACCATCACAAAGCGAATTATTAAACGAAATACTTTTTTCACAACTGTATCCTGCTATGCTTAGCCACAGAAAATGGAATTTTAGTTGATATATCCTTCTCCGGATAGCGGGAGAAGGGACAGAAGAAGATACACCGCATCGGACAGGGATGAGCCGGTAATGACGAGTGTTGACAACTCACCATTCCAGTGACCTCCCTCTGCTGTTCTTTAGCAGGTTATTGTTCATGTGTTAATCGAATCTGTAGTCAATGCCAAAATTGGTCGTTGAGTATTGCAGAGTTTTCTGTTAAAAACAGCTAGAAGAAGTCTCACTAAACCATTGGCACGGAAAAGGAATGGGGGAGTCTTGAAACTGTTTGGTAAAAAAACAGGTCCAGTTATAGGACTGGACATTGGCTCGACAAGTGTACGTTTGCTGCAGTTGTCCAGTCAGGGGTCCGGATACCGGATTGACCACTTTGCTATAGAGCCGCTTAGCGAGGGCGTGGTGGTTGATAAGGCCGTACAGGATGTGGAAGCCATCTCGAACGCCATCTCAAGGGCGGTCAAGGCTTCGGGCACACGTGCCAAATCCTGCGCGATCGCGGTTTCCGGTTCGGCCGTATTCACCAAGACGATCAGCCTGCCGGCAAATCTCGCCGAAGCTGATATTGAAAGTCAGGTGCAAATCGAGGCCAATCAATACATCCCTTATCCCCTTGATGAAGTCAGCCTTGATTTTGAAGTGCTGGGACCATCACCGCGTAATGCGGATATGGTGGATATCCTGCTGGCTGCCAGCAAGAGCGAAAATATTGAAAACCGACAGGACGCTATTGATACCGCGGGTTTAAAAGCCAAGGTCGTTGATGTTGAGGCGTTCGCAATTGCAAACGCATTCGAACTGATTCGCAAGCGTGACGGTGTCAGCCGTAGCGAGGCGGTGGGGTTTTTCGATATCGGTTATGACCTGACCACACTGCTGGTGATCAAGAGTGGACGGGTTATCTATACCCGAGACCATCCATTTGGTGGCCACCAGTTGCTGGAAGAAACCCAGCGTCGCTATGACATGACTGCCGAACAGGCCAGCTTTTTTGAACGCAATGAAGAAGCACCGGATGATTTTGAGGAAGAAGTACTGGAGCCTTTCCAGCTGAACATCGTTCATCAGATCAGCCGTGCATTGCAGTTTTATGCTTCCAGTAGCGAGTATTCAAATATCGGCACAATATACCTGTCCGGAGGTGTCGCATCACTGAAAGGCCTGGCGCCCATGGTTCAACATGAACTCGGGATGACAACGCGGGTTGCAGACCCTGTTACCGGTATGGATATTGCAGATAATGTGGCTGTGACTGCGGTGAAACGCAATGCCACCAACCTGATGATAGCCATAGGGTTGGCTTTAAGAGGGTTCGACTAATGGCCAGAATTAATTTACTACCATGGCGGGAGGAACAGCGCCGGGATCGCCAACGTCAATTTATGTCGACGTTGCTGATGATCTCGATACTGGGCATTGTTGTGGTTTTCCTGGCGGGTGCTGTTTTCGACCAGAAAATCAAGCATCAGCAATATAGAAACGAACTGGTTAACAAAGAAATCCGTAAACTGGAAGGCCGGATCAAGAGAATTGACGAGTTGGAGCGTACCCGCGCACGCCTTATTTCACGCAAACAGGTTATTGAACGTCTGCAGGCCAGTCGCGCCATGACCGTGGAATTGCTGGACAAGCTGGCTAAATCGATCCCGGTGGGCGTAACGCTGACATCCATGCGACAGCAGGGAACTATCCTGGTGCTGACCGGAACCAGTCAATCTAATGCAAGAGTTTCCGCCTACCTGAAGGAACTGTATAGAAATGATCTGTTCCTGAATCCCCAGCTTGATTTTGTCCGGTCTGCTGCCAACCCGGTTACCGCTATAGAGCCGTACCAGTTCAGCATCAAGGTAAAACTGCGTCCGCCCAAATCTTCGGACGAAGAAGAGGGCTTTGACGAACTGGAAGACCAGGGAGGCTCGAAATGATTATTACAGACCTCAGAGATGCTGACTTTTCAGATCTTGGCAACGCGACCGGTTCGGTTCGGTTTATCATACTTGCTGTTGCGCTTATCCTGATTCTGGTTGCAGGTTACTACCTGTTCATCGGAGACAAGAAGGATGAGTTGGAACAGACGCGCAAGCAGGAATTGTCACTGCGGTCCGATTTCGAATACAAGCAGCAGAAAGCCGCAAACCTGGAAGCTTATGAGCAGCAACTTTTAGATATGGAAGACTTGCTGCAAACCATGTTCAGGCAGCTACCCAATAAGACCGAAATGGACAAACTGCTGGTAGATGTATCGCAAACAGCACTGGCTGCCGGCATTGATGTCCAACTATTTGAGCCGCAGGCAGAATCCTTCCAGGACTTTTATGCGGAGCGTCCAATCAGTATCCGGATGCTGGGGGATTATCATGAATTTGGCGAGTTTGTCAGTGGTGTAGCAGCGTTGCCACGAGTAGTTATTCTGACAATGCATGATATCTCTTTGAAGCGCGCAGCAGCAGGTCAGAGTCGCTATGGCGACTCAGAAGGCCGGTTAATTATGGAAGGCCGGGTCAAGACCTACCGCTATGTCGATGAAGAGGAAGTTGCTCAGAGGACTGCGGAGCAAGCACCATGAAGCCTTTAAGCAAACAGACAAGGTATATTGCTGGAATGGTTTTAGCCACCGTGATGTTATCGGCGTGCAGCGAAAGCATAGACGATCTGGACAAGTACATCTCTTCGGTCAACGCACGACCGGCTGATCCGATTGATCCGATTCCGCCGGTAAAAACATACACACCATATGAATATGAGGGTTTGGACGGTCGTGATCCGTTCATGCAGTCAATAAATGAAGGCAGTGATGACGAACGTTCCGATAGAGGTACTGGCGGGCCACGTCCTGATTTTGAGAGATCCAAAGAATATCTGGAACGCTATGAGCTTGATACCTTGTCAATGGTGGGAACCTTCAGGAAAGAGGGGTCGTATTGGGCCCTGGTGCGTGACCCAGAAGGCGTTATTCACCGTGTTCCGGTTGGTGACTACATCGGAAAGAATCACGGACAGGTTGTTAGTATAGCCGATACAGAAGTGAATTT
>PVMK01126871.1_pt1 | contig 17990 bp, 14 predicted proteins | sample 1853481 | NCBI WGS metagenome assembly PVMK01 (sample SAMN08533507, study PRJNA380276) | Marine sediment metagenome, whole genome shotgun sequencing project. | reverse complement strand
TTCTCACCAGCCGGGGCGGCAGGACCAGCCATGCGGCCCTCGTCGCTCGCCAATTTGGCACGCCCGCCGTCGTGGGCGTCACCGAACTGGATATCGACCTGATCGGCCGGGAAATGTCCATTGGCGACCTGGTCATCAAAGAAGGTGAATGGATCTCCCTGGACGGCACCATGGGCCTGGTTTACCAGGGCAAGTTGCCGACAGTCGTGCCGGATCTCAAGAACCCCTACCTGCTTAAATTATTGAGTTGGGCAGATGAGTTCCGCACATTAGGCGTCTGGGCCAATGCCGACTACCCACGGGACGCGCAGCGGGCCCGGGAATATGGCGCCCAGGGCATCGGTCTGTGCCGCACGGAGCATATGTTCTTTGAAACCGAGCGCTTGCCCATTGTGCAACAGATGATCATGACCAAATCCGTCGATGTGCAGAATGAAGCCATCGCAAAGCTACTACCGTTACAGCGAAGTGACTTTGCCGGCTTGTTCGAGGCCATGGATGGATTGCCGGTCATCGTTCGTCTGATTGACCCACCGCTTCATGAGTTTTTGCCCGCCCATACCGATTTAATCCTGGAATTGTCCGACCTGAAGTTGCAGTTACAGCATCTGGACAGCCTCGCCGAAATTGACAAGGTATTGGAAGAGATTAGGGTTAAACAAACCTATCTGGAGCGGGTGGAGGTGCTACATGAGCAGAACCCCATGCTCGGAACTCGCGGCGTCCGTTTGGGCATCCTTATTCCCGAACTGACCAAGATGCAGGTGCGAGCTATTTTTGAGGCGGCCTGCCAGGTAACCAAGAAGGGCATCGACGTCCACCCTGAGGTGATGATTCCGCTGACATCCCATGTTAACGAGTTGAAAGTTCAGCAGTCGGTTTTGGAGTCGGAAGCTAAAGATGTGATGGCCGAGCAGGGTATCGAGATAGATTATAAATTCGGCACAATGATTGAGATCCCCCGGGCCGCGCTGACAGCTAGCGAAATGGCCGAGTATGCCGAATTCTTTTCCTTTGGCACCAATGACCTGACCCAGACCGTATTTGGCATCTCCCGAGACGACGCCGAAGCCGGGTTCCTGGTTGACTACATCCAGAAAGGAATATTACCCGATAACCCATTTGCTACGATTGACCCTAACGGCGTCGGTAAGCTGATGGAAATCGCGGTGAAGGGTGGCCGTGCTACCCGGCCGGACATGGAGATCGGCATTTGTGGAGAACATGGTGGTGAACCGAAGAGTATCGCCCTATGCCATGCGCTTGGTCTTAATTATGTTAGCTGCTCGCCATTCCGGGTGCCTGTTGCCCGGCTGGCAGCCGCCCATGCGGCGCTCAACGAGCAGTAATTTGAAAGTCATGTAGGGGCGTATCGAACTGCGCTTGCAAAAACGTTACGCTCCTACATTCCATGATCCGCAGATACTAGAGGGGACTGGCGAAACCGGCAGAGGCCTAGTTGGCGGATAAGTTCTAAGGAGTCTTTCCATGAGTAAGCAGATGATTACCCTTGATGGTAATGAAGCGGCGGCTTACGTCGCCCACAAGGTAAATGAAGTCATTGCCATCTACCCAATCACCCCCTCTTCGCCGATGGGCGAGTGGGCTGACCAGTGGTCGGCCGAAGAAAAGAGAAATATCTGGGGATCAATACCATTAGTAGTTGAAATGCAAGCGGAGGGCGGCGCGGCCGGCGCCGTGCACGGATCGCTTCAGACCGGAAGCCTGACGACGACCTTCACAGCCTCGCAAGGCTTGCTGCTCATGATCCCCAATATGTATAAAATCGCCGGCGAGTTAACCTCGACGGTCTTTCATATCGCGGCGCGTTCGGTCGCTGCCCAGGCTCTATCCATCTTCGGCGATCACAGCGATGTGATGGCTGCCCGAAGCACTGGTTTTGGTATGTTGGCCTCGAATTCGGTGCAAGAGGTGATGGATTTCGCCTTGATCGCCTCGGCCGCGACCCTGGAAGCCCGGGTGCCGTTCTTGCATTTCTTCGACGGTTTCCGTACATCCCATGAAGTCAACAAGGTTGAGTTAATAGAGAATGAAGTGATGCGGGCCATGATCGACAACGGATTGGTCCGGGCCCACCGTCGACGGGGCTTGACACCTGACAGCCCGGTATTACGCGGCACGGCCCAAAATCCGGATGTCTTCTTCCAGGCCCGGGAAAGCGTGAATCCTTTCTATGCTGCTTGCCCGGGTATTATCCAGGGGGCCATGGACAAGTTCGCCCAGCTGACCGGCCGAGCATACCATCTGTTTGATTACGTTGGTGCGCCCGATGCCGAACGGGTGATTGTTCTGATGGGCTCGGGAGCGGAGGCAGCCCAGGAGACGGTCGAACACCTGGTTGCCCAGGGCGAGAAGGTAGGCGCGATTAAAGTGCGCTTGTACCGTCCTTTTGGGGCCGATGCCTTTGTCAATGCGCTGCCCCCGACCGTCAAGGCCATAGCTACCCTGGACCGCACTAAAGAACCAGGGGCGCCTGGCGAACCTCTTTATCAAGATGTGATTACGTCCATAATCGAAGCGGTGGCTGGAGAAACAGCCCCATTCGAGACCATGCCCAAGATAGTTGGCGGTCGTTACGGTCTGTCGTCGAAGGAATTTACACCGGGCATGATAAAAGCTGTCTTTGACGAATTAGCCCAACCCAAAGCTAAGAACCACTTTACCATCGGCATTAACGACGACGTCTCCGGCACCAGCCTGCCTTGGGACAAAGGGTTTAATATCGAGCCTGACGATGTGGTCCGGGCTGTATTTTACGGCCTGGGTTCCGATGGCACCGTCGGGGCCAATAAAAACTCGATTAAAATCATTGGCGAGGACACGCCTAACTTCGCCCAGGGCCACTTTGTTTATGACTCTAAAAAAGCCGGAGCGGTTACCGTATCGCATCTGCGCTTTGGACCGCGGCCGATTCGTTCAACATTCCAGATCCGTGCCGCGAACTTTGTTGCCTGTCACCAATTTACTTTCCTGGAACGGTACGATGTCATGCGCCTGGCCTGTCCGGGGGCGACATTCCTATTGAACAGTCCATATGGCCCCGATGAGATCTGGGATTACCTGCCTCGCAGCGTGCAAGATGTTCTGATCGAGAAAGAAATGCGTTTCTATGTGGTAGACGGATATGCGGTCGCCAAGGAAACGGGCATGGGACGGCGCATCAACACAATTATGCAGACCTGTTTCTTCGCCTTAAGCGGTGTATTGCCAACCGAAGAGGCTATCAAACAAATCAAGTTAGCCATCAAGAAGACCTACGGGAAACGGGGCGAAGCTGTGGTTGAACAAAATTATGCCGCGGTGGATGCTACCCTGGCGCACTTACACGAGGTACAGGTGCCGGCACAGGCGACCAGCAACTTTGAGCGGCCGCCCCTGGTGCCGGATGACGCACCCGAGTTTGTCCAATCGGTCACCGCCCAGATCATAGAAGGTTTGGGTGATGAACTGCCGGTGAGTGCTTTGCCGGTGGATGGTACCTATCCGACGGGAACGACTCAGTGGGAAAAGCGAAATATCGCCGCGGAGATCCCCGTGTGGGATAGCGATATCTGCATCCAATGTGGCAAGTGCGTGTTCGTCTGCCCGCATGCCGTTATTCGTCAAAAGGTCTTTGGCCAGGAGTTGATGCAGGACGCGCCGGCGACTTTCAAGGCGGTGCCGGCCCGGTATAAGGAATTCAAGGACCAACTTTTCAGCCTGCAAGTAGCGCCGGAAGATTGCACCGGATGTACGCTTTGTGTGGATGTTTGCCCGGTGAAGAACAAGAGCCAGCCCAAATTCAAGGCCGTCAATATGGAGCCCCAGGCGCCACTCCGCGAACCAGAGAAAGAAAATTGGGAATTCTTCCTTACATTGCCAGAAGTGGACCGCGCATCCATCCCCTTGAACCAGGTGAAATATAATCAGTTACTCCAACCGTTGTTTGAATTCTCGGGGGCATGCGCCGGTTGTGGCGAAACCCCCTATCTCAAATTGTTGAGCCAACTCTATGGCGATCGTACGATTATCGCCAACGCAACGGGTTGTTCATCTATCTACGGCGGCAATCTGCCGACCACGCCCTGGTCCCAGAACAATGACGGTCGAGGCCCGGCCTGGTCAAACTCGCTTTTCGAAGATAATGCCGAGTTTGGCTTTGGCATGCGTGTTGCTTTGGACCAACGTTTGGAAGCAGCCACCAATTTGGTGCGTAATTCGCGGGAGATAATCGGAGATAAATTAGCGGAAGCCATCTTGTACGCCGATCAAATCAGCGAGGCTGATATACGGGCGCAGCGCGGCCGGATAGCCGAGCTAAAAGGGCGGCTGAAGGAGTTGTTGGCCGGCGATGCCGGTGAATTGGAAACAGACAAGCCAGCATTGGAGAACTTGCTTAGCATGGCCGATGTGCTGGCGAAGAAGAGCGTCTGGATCGTCGGCGGTGATGGCTGGGCATATGACATCGGCTACGGCGGCCTGGATCACGTGCTGGCCTCCGGCCGGAACGTTAATGTTCTGGTCTTAGATACCGAAGTATATTCAAATACCGGCGGCCAGATGTCAAAAGCCACCCCACGTGGGGCTGTAGCGAAATTTGCCGCCGCCGGCAAGCCATTGCCGAAAAAGGACTTGGGCATGCTGGCTATAAGTTACGGCAACATATATGTCGCCCGCATTGCCTTTGGCGCTAATGATGCCCATACAGTGCGAGCGTTCATGGAGGCGGAAGCTTATGCCGGGCCATCGCTTATCCTGGCCTATAGTCACTGCATCGCTCATGGTTATGACCTGAAGTATGGCCTGGATCAACAGAAAGCGGCCGTTGCTTCTGCTTATTGGCCGCTTTATCGTTACAACCCTGACCGGGCTGGCCAAGATCTGAACCCCTTCCAGCTTGATTCCAAGCCGGCGAAGATTAGTCTGGATGAGTACATATATCGTGAAGGACGGTATAAGATGCTTACCCAAAGCCACCCCGAACGGGCGGCAAAGCTGCTTGAATTGGCCCAGGGTGATGTCGAGACACGCTGGGAATCCTATGCGAAATTGGCCGGGCGCAGCAGCAATGGGAAGAGTAGAGGTTAAAGGGTTGTTCAGGTAAAGGGCGAAGCGGCAATTTCTCTGGCTACCAAATAGTCGTCGAGGAGTTGATTCCCGCATCGTCCTCTTGCCTGGACACCATAAAGAAAGGAGAGACATCATGGACTTAACAACAACTTATCTGGGTCTCAAACTTAAGAACCCGCTGGTGCCTTCATCTTCACCGCTTTCGCGCAATTTGAACACCATGCGACGGATGGAAGATAATGGCGCTGCGGCCATCGTGCTTTATTCTCTTTTTGAGGAACAAATCACCATGGAAAGCCACACTCTTAATCATTACCTGACCCAGGGGGTTGAAAGTTTCCCGGAAGCATTGACCTACTTCCCGGAAGCAACTGAGTATGAAAGCGGCCCCGCCGAATATGTTGAACACATCCGCAAGGCCAAAGAGGCCCTTGATATACCTATCATCGCCAGCCTGAATGGCGTATCGACCGGCGGGTGGGTGAAATACGCACGCGACGTTCAGGAGGCCGGCGCCGATGCCTTGGAATTAAACATCTATTACCTGCCGACAGATCCGACGCTCACCGGGGCCGAGGTTGAACAGATCTACATCGATGTGTTGCGCGATGTGAAAGAGGCGATCACGATTCCGGTGGCCATGAAGCTGAGCCCCTACTTCTCCGCCTTGGCCAATATGGCTAAGCAGCTTGAGGAAGCCGGCGCCAGTGGCCTGGTTCTGTTCAATCGCTTCTACCAGCCGGACCTGGATATCGAGAACCTGGAAGTATTGCCGCACCTGGTCCTGAGCACCTCGTCCGAATTGCGTCTTCCCTTACGCTGGATAGCCATCCTGTATGGCCGGACAGAGGCCGACCTGGCCCTGACCACCGGCGTGCATACGGCCGAAGACGTTCTGAAAGGCTTGATGGCCGGCGCCTCAGTGACCATGGTGGCTTCCGAATTGTTGCGTAATGGCATTGGTCGTATCAGTGAGATCTTGTTTGATCTGGAGCGCTGGTTGGAAGAGTACGAGTATGACTCAGTTAACCAGATGCAAGGCAGCTTGAGCCAGATTAACTGTGCTGAACCGGCCGCCTTTGAACGGGCCAACTATATGCGCACGCTAAGTTCATTCGCCCCAGATTACCAATGGCGCACGGGTGCTCTCGGGATCGTGCCGGGAGGGGGATAGATCGAACTTTGTGGGGGGAGCCGGCAATCAGCACTTTTGATGTTAAGAAATAAAAAGTTGTTTACTTCACCGGTGTGCCGGCCTACTGCCAGCTTTGACCCCACTCTTGCCATGCCTCCAGAATGATCCCGGGGATATCGTCACCGTTCAGCAAGGCATCCGCATAGTTGCCCAGATCAATTTCCCGGTCGATAAAGTGTCGCAAAGGATCGGCCAGTTCCTGGTTGCCCATTAGCAAGGCTCCGACAAGCCGGCCGCCGGCCATGACGATCCGCAATGAGTTGTGCCCTTTGTTGTCCCAGGCAGAGCGGTGATTGGAGGTGAACGGCGCCGTCCAGACATTGCTGGAACCGCGGGACAAATAGGATGTCTCGGCGACGGCCCCTTCGGAGGAGGCGTTCCCTGCCTGGCTAATTTGACCGCTTATCTGGCCGATTACCGTCAGGTGGGTCCCAAAGAGTAATGCGCTGTTGAAAGGGCTGCTCTTTTGATAGCCAAAGCCGGGTTGATGGCCCCGAACGACATCGACCATGTTATGACCGGCAGCGCGCCCTTCGTTGATGGCGCTAGGCCACAGCACATCCAGTTGGTGGCTTTCTGTCCAGCGGTCGTAAACCTGGGCGATATCACCGGCCGCGAAGAGAGCCGGCTTATTACTCTGCATGAATTGATCGACCAGGACTCCTTTATCCAGGGCAACCGGCTGATCAGCGACCAATTGCCGGTTCGGCCGCACGCCAATGCCCACGCCTACCACCTGGCACTTAATCTCCTGGCCACTGCTCAATCTGACGCCGGACACTTTGCCGCGCTTGCCCAGGACCTCGACCACTTCTTCGTCATAATGGATGATGATACCCTCATGGCGAATCTGGCGTTCGATAATCTTTGATTCCCACTTATCAAACAGACGGGGCCAGATGCGCGACTTGCGCTGCATTAGATGGGTGCGCGCTCCCTGGCTGTTCAATCCTTCGGCCAGCTCCATCGCTGTTATGCCCCCGCCAACGACCACGGCCGTCTTGGCGCGCTTGCCGTAGTGAATTATGCGTTTGGCGTCGTCCAGGGTGTCAAAAGTTAATACGCCCTTGAGATCTTTACCGGGAAATGGCGGTGGGACGGCCGTGGCCCCGGTCGCCAAAAGCAGCACGTCGTAGCCAATCTGTTCGCCGTTCTTCAAGAAAGCTAGCTGCCTCTCGATATCCAATCGGTTAACATGTCCATAACGCAACTTTATCTGGTGGCTTCTGTAAAAGCCGGCCGGGCGAGAGATGAGCTGATGCTCCGGGATTTGACCCATGATGTAATAGGCGATTCCCGGCCGGGAATAAAAGAGATAAGGTTCGTTACTGACAATGGTGATGCGACTTTTCTGGTCGCGCCGGCGAATAATCTCGGCGGCGCTCAACCCGGCCGCGCCGTTGCCAATGATTAAGTAATGATAGGTGGTCATAATGGGTCCCGGGGAAGCAGGTGCATCGAATCGGGTAACGCGTTCGGATCGACTACCAGGGTATTATCAGCGCGCAAGAGAATAGCCGGCCCCCATTTTAAAGTCCCGCGCGGGCATTTTTCGATGCAGGCGCCGCAAGCAATACAACTGCTGTCGGTCACATTTTCGCCCCGGCGGGCATAGTCACGCACCGATATGCCTACCGGACAATTGTGGCCACAGATGCCACATTGAACGCAGCGGCTGGCGTCGGCCGTCACCTGTAATAACTCGGAGCGATTGTTTTTGGCCGTTGGGCTTTTCTCTTCGCCCCTGATAAATTTTATTAATCTCGAAAGCATATGCTAATAGACCGGTTATTTAGAAACGGAACAGTTTGTTTTATGTAGAAGAGTGCATCCTTGAAGGTTGTTCATGGTGGAATATTCGATGCATGCAAAGGACACCTGTCTGCTCTTGTGGGCCAACTTTGAGAAGCAAAACTATTAGATGCCCCTGTAATAGATTGTGGCAATAATATGAATGAACATCGCTGAAAACAAGGTCAGGCCAAGGGGAACGTGCAAGGTATGCCACCAGCCCATCATCTGCCGCACAGCCTGTAGCGAACTGATTTGCCTGGCCAGGCGACGTTGCCGGCGCAAGAGTTGTTCTATCTCGCCCATTTTGGCCTGTTCCTCTCGTTCCAATTGGCGAATAGATGACCGTAATTGCCGTCGTTCGCGCCATTCTCTATATCGCCGGGTGAGAACATCCAAAGGCGAAAGATCAGCTGGTTTGTTGGTCAGGGCCAGCTCTCGTTGAACCAGGTCCTGGACACGATTCGATTTACCAATAGACCAGGTATTTAATGCCTCTCGTTGTTTTGTCGCTCGGGTCTCTAATGCCCGCCGGTCAATTTCGATGCCGGCAACGGTGCGCGGAACAGCCGTGTAAATATAACGACCTAAGAAGCCGCTGGCAACGACGATCAGGGTGAGCAACATAGTCAAACCGGCCAATCCCCGGAAGGCCAGCCCGGTGTGCATCAGGACCAGGGCAGGGCCAACAATGCCGGTGAATATATGGAAGGAAAGCCAATGGCGGGTTTGGCCAAAGTTAAAAAACCGCCAACGCTTGCGGGCGCTGTAAAGGATTTCAGTGGTCAACATCATTAGAGCGCCCAGAATACCAAGAGCGTGCCCAAAAGGGTGACCACCGGCCGGCATGGCAACCAGAGCATAAACGATATAAACCATCGTCAAAAAAAGCACGACGAGAAAACTTAAATAAAGTTCAAAGTTGCTCTTTCTAGAGTCAGTCATCATCCCAATCATTGGTACTGTGACATTGGGAACACTGGGGAACCGGTGCCGGATGGTCTTCGTTGCCTGGCGGTGAGTGGCAAGAACTACAGTCGGTCAGGCCGGCATGGCTGAAATCAGCATCCCAGTTGTTCGTCGTGTGACACTGAGAGCATTGACCCTGGAAATGACCCCCTGGTGGAGAATGGCAAGCCTGGCAATCACTTTGACCATTATGGCAGGCCTGGCAATCGGTGAAGCCGCTATGATTGAAGGTGGCCCCGGCCCAACCGTTGCTATCGTGGCATTGGGAGCATTGCCCCTGGTAATGGCCTCCTGGCGGTGAATGGCAGGCCTGGCAATCGGTGAAGCCGCTATGATTGAAGGTCACGCTTAACCAGTTGTTGCTATCGTGACACTGGGAGCATTGGCCGGGGTAGTGGTTGGCCGGTCTTCCGTGACAGGCCTGGCAATCGTTCAAGCCGTTGTGGTTGAAGGTTATAACTCGCCAGTCGGATATGGTGTGACATAATGAACATTGACCTGGATAGTGCCCAACCGGCTTGATATCGGTGTGACAGCTGCTGCAATCGGTGAAACCGGTGTGGTTAAATGTGGCCTGTTCCCAACTGGAAATGACGTGACAATTGGAACATTGGCCGGGGTAATGTTCGGCCGGTGCGTCGAGGCTATGGCATGATTGGCAATCATCATACCCGCTATGATCGAAGATGGCTTCTGTCCAGAGAGTTGGTGTGTGGCACGCTGAACATTGTCCCTCATAATGGTCAACGGGCGCGTCATTCTGGTGACAATTTTGGCAATCGGTGACACCGGTGTGGTCAAAGGAGAGTGTGGTCCAGAGGGTGGGGCTGTGGCAGTCAAGGCAATCGCCGGAATAGTGGTTGGAGGGGGGTAAATGGCAGGCAATACATTCAGTCGGCGTTCCCGCATAGGTACCCTGGGAATGACAGGCTGTGCACTCAATATCACTATGGCCATCATTCAAAGAGTAGAAGCTATGGTCGAAATCGTCACCCAAGAAAGGAATCGCCTCTCCGGCTATGCCGGTCGCTCCGGGATCATCAGGCCCGACAATGTTTATCAACTGCCCGGGACTATTGGCCACCCGCAGGTCCCTCACCTTGGTCAGCAACGCATCGAGCTGGTCCTGATATTCATCGTTTTCACCGTTTTCAAGAAGGTCGGCCAGGACGCGTTCGGTCCGCTCGAGGAACAGGTTAAGCAGTTCCAATAGGCGTGCGCGTTCCTCCAGAGGAGCGTTTATCACCAATCTTACGGCCAGGCTCAAATCGTCATCGAAGTTTCTAACGGCTTTCACGAAGTGTTGGCTTCCGGATGCTTCTATTAGCTCGTCAAGGCGTCTTTCCGCCAATTCCAGGGCCAATTCAGCTTTGCCGCTCTCGCTAAAGGTCAATTCCAGACGAATCGATTCGGCCGTATATTGCAGCAAATACAAGGGCGATCCTGGCCCGAATGGATGGGTCTCGGCCAGCAGCGTGATGGCGCCGACGAGCAGAACAAAGAGCACAATGAAAGCCGATAGAATAAGCAATATCTTTTTCATGACTCGCCCCGAATTGCCGGCCAGGCGGCCGGCGCTCTTCCTGCCTGGTGACAGGGGTCCGGAGAACCAGGTCGTGACAAGATCGCCAGTGAGCTCTGGCCGGTAAAGAGCAGCCCTGAGTTGTTACGTTTCATCTTCCTCTTCTTCCAAACCGTTGGGGTGGCATTCAGCGCAATTTTCCAGCTCACTGGCCGAAATCCCTTCTTCGATATGCTCGGCCCGGATCTCGGCCGGCTCGTGGTCATGGCAAGCATAGCAGGTGTACTCAGCATAGCTGGCAATATGGCAGACCTGGCAATCAACTTTACCCTGGTCACCATGGTCAATGGGAAACGTATGCTGGCTGAGTTGGGCCGGCGCCCAGGCCAGCGTCGTATGGCAGCGGACACACTCCTGGCCAAACGAACCGGCATGGACTTCAGGCTCCATATGGCAGCCGACGCATTCATTGGGCGTGCCGGCGAGGATTGGGGTCGTATGACAGGCGACGCACTCGACATCGGTGTGGGCGCCCTCCAATGGGAAAATGAGCCCATGATTGAAGCCAATCATCGTGTCCAGCCCATCGTGGCAGACCGCACACTTCTCTCCGTAGAAATCGATGTGGCCGGTGATGAATTCACTATCAGCGTTGATATGACAATCAAGACAATTTATCATGATTGGATCAAATTGTTTTTGAGAATGGCAACTTTCACAACTGAGCGCCGAACCATCATAATTATTACTGTGTCGAACCAGGCTAAACCCGGTAGCCAACTCGTGTTCGAACTTTGATAGCTCGAACGAAGTAACACCGGCCGGCCGGCCCTTGTGTTCGGTGTGGCATTGTTGGCAGGGTGCATTCACTGGCAAATGACCATGAAGGTTGCTTTTGGAGAGACGTTGTTCGACTACCTTCGTATGACAGGCCTCACAGCGCTCGCTCGCGATGCCGAACCACGGTTCATGGCACTGGCTACACTCCCCTTCAAATTCAGCATGGGAACGGTAACCGGCGAGTGACTGACCTGCTGATTCTGCTGCTGAAAGTGGCCCTGGGCTGAATGGGATACCTCCACGTAAAAGTAGAATCAGGCCTAATATTAAGACCATTACCAAAGCAGCGCCGCAACCGATTGGTGAATAAAGTGGACCAGCTCGTCTAGGTTGCATTCCGACTATTTATTCACGCGTCCAGATTCCAGGCTTGCTTTTGGCAATATTGCCTGCTTATTAAGTAACCGTTTGACCCGAAAAGTAACGGGTAAGTTTAAAAATAGTCCATTCGGCTAATATGCGGCAATTCAAATTGAAGCAGCATTACAAGCCGTTTATTTGAGGGCCCACCCTTTTGGCAGGAGAGAAACGCCGGCAAAGATCAGCAGTAACCCTAGAGTAATGGCCATAAAATTGTTGCGGAATTTAATCGAATCCGGCTTATCGCGCCAGATCCGGGAAAGATGGGCCAGGACGACGGCGATGATCATGGTCACAGCATGTTCGATTTGTTCAAACCCCCCACCGATCAACAGGATAATTCCCAGGAGAAGCAGCAAATCCAATAAGCCAGTGTAGGCGCTCATTAATCGGCGATCGATTGGCTGATAGGTCGAATTCCGCAACCAGCCTACCAAAAATTTAATCGCCGCGATGACCCCTATGAGGACGATGAGCCAGCGGTTGATGGAATGAATAACCAGGATGATCTCTTTGACAGTATCCATATTGTTGTCTCCTTGCTGGTTGCATTGAGGTTGGCTGTCGATGACTCAAATCAAAATGTACTCCCTTATTTTCCGGCGTCAAGGCATATTAAATGCAGAAAGTTGTCTCTGTTTGGAAGATCAACGATGTGTCCAACAATAGGTCACGGTATTCCCCGGTAACTACCGTCCAGAACATGATATTAGTCACGCTATGGGCATGCCAATCAGCACTTACCGCCGTGGCTAAAAGCCGGTTATAGTTGTAGGTATGGGGGTTAAAAGGAAGATATGATGATGCAGGGATCCAACTCTGATGACCCCTTCTTTTCCTTGCTTATTAGCCGAATAAACAATGCGTCGCCCTAATAATATGGTTGCAATTTATGAGTGATGATACCCTACAGGCATATAATAAATTTCACACTCATTGCTCCCGGCGATCTATTTGCGAATTTGACCAAAAAGGCGCACCTAGCTGGGAGAAGTTAACAACGCTTTTTATCATGTTTGGGACATTACTGAAATAATTTTTAGAAATCAATATGGTGTAAGGCGAAGCAGGTCTACCAACCGCGGAGGCCTTGGTAGCATTTTAGTAGCCCGAAAGACACATATTGTAAAAACAAATTATATGGAGGCAAAAGCATGTTAAGAGACACACCCACCCAAGGCTCCTCCAAGGAGTCGTTAAACCCGTTTGAAATAGCCCAGGCTCAGTTAGATGGTGCGGCCGAGATTCTGCAATTAGAGCCGGAAATGCACGCCTTTTTGCGCCAGCCGATGCGTGAATTTCGCTTCACCATACCGGTGCGGATGGACAGTGGTCGCAGCCGCGTATTTCAAGGCTTTCGGGTGCAGTACAATGACGCCCGCGGGCCGGGCAAGGGTGGCATCCGCTTTCACCCGGATGAAACAATTGATACCGTCCGTGCGCTGGCAGCCTGGATGACCTGGAAAACGGCCGTGGTCAATATCCCTTTGGGCGGCGCCAAGGGCGGCATTATTTGCGACCCACGCTTGCTCTCTCAATCGGAGCTAGAACGCCTGAGCCGGGGCTATATGCGGGCCATTGTCCGGTTTGTGGGCATTACGAAAGATGTGCCCGCTCCCGATGTCTACACTAACCCACAGATCATGGCCTGGATGATGGACGAGTACCGGGTTCTGGTCGGCCACCACGAGCCTGGCGTCATTACCGGCAAGCCACTAGAACTGGGTGGTTCGGCCGGGCGGAGTGATGCGACAGCCCGTGGCGGTATTTACACTGTTCGCGAAACAGCCAGCGTGTTAGGGTTAGATCTGAAGGGCGCGACGGCCGCTATCCAGGGCTTTGGCAATGCCGGGCAATTTGCCCACAAGTTGGCTGTCGAACTCCTGGGCCAGGTTGTGATCGCCGTAAGCGACTCCCGTGGTGGGATCATCGATAAAGATGGCCTTGATTTTGATGCTGTTGTGGCTCACAAGGCCAAGACGGGTTCGGTAATCGATTTCCCGAGCGCCCAGAACATTAGCAACGCCGAGTTGTTGGAGCTCGATGTGGTTGTACTCTATCCTTCGGCCCTGGAAAACGTTATTACGGCCGAGAACGCCGCAAATATCAAGGCTAAAATTGTTGCCGAGCTGGCCAATGGGCCAACGACCCCGGCGGCCGACGAGATCCTTTATAGAAATGGCGTTTACGTGATTCCCGACTTTTTATGCAACGCCGGTGGCGTGACGGTCTCTTACTTTGAGATGGTCCAGAATTCTTACCAATATTATTGGGAAGAGAAACTCGCCCATTCCCGGTTGGACCAGAAGATGACCAAGGCCTTTTACGATGTTCACCGCATGGCCGAGGCCAAGAAGGTCAACAACCGGGTGGCTGCCTACCTGGTTTCCGTAGAGCGGGTGGCCCAGGCGGTACGACTTCGGGGCTGGATATAGTCAGTTGGACGAAATGATACGGTGCCGTTCAGGCCGTATCTTGTACTCTGACGACGTTACAATAAAACCTCTTGCCGGCAACCGGACCGGCGAGAGGTTTTTTTCATTGAAATGACAGAGGATGACCCATTGGAATTAGCCTTTAGATTCACCATCGAACTGCCAGGCGATCGTTATTAGCACAAGGAACTGCTATTGATTACGCATGGATAGCGGGCGTGTGGTAGGGTAATATTAATCAAATCGGCACACTCAACTGTAGCTGCAAGAGGTGTTTGTCATGCGGAAAATTCTGTGGCAGATAGGTTTGTTGTTAATTCTTTGGTTATGCCTGCCATTTTCCACCGCCGCCCAAACGGAGCAAACGAATACCGTAAAGGCTGTTCTCTTCTATTCTCCGACATGTCCCCATTGCCATATCGTTATAGACGAAATTTTGATACCGTTGGTGGAAAGTTATGGGGATCAGCTGGAGATCCTGGCTTTTGACGTATCCCAGCCCCGCGGTCAGCAATTGTACCAGGCAGCCATTGTCTATTTCGATATCCCGGAGGACCGGCTCGGTGTGCCAACCCTCGTGGTAGGCGATGTCATTATGGTTGGTGGCGCCGAGATACCTGATCAATTCCCAGCTATAATTGAAGAAGGTCTAATTGGTACAGGCATCCCCTGGCCCGAGATTCCCGGATTGGCTGAAGCCTTAGCCGGCGCGCAACCAACAGACAATCCAGGGGCCAATCCGACCCCCACAGCGGGAGTTGATCCCACTCCACAAAGTGATCCGGCCGGTCAAGTTGAGCCCACCAATGAGGTTGAACCGCCAATCAGGCCGCCGACCGCGGTACCGGAACCGAGCGCGACGGCCGGGCAGGTAATCGTTGCGCAGGGAACAACAGTTGCGGCACCCCCGGCAGAGGCCGAAACAGAACCCGTTGCCCTGGTCCCCGCGGGTAATGAGGTGTTGGGGTTGGAAAGTGAAAAACCGGAGACCGACCCGGTTGGTTTTGCCATTGCCACCCTAATCCTGATCGCCATGGTCGCTGCCTGCGGCTTTGTGTCCTGGCGGATCATCGCCGCTGGCAAGGATCACCTTCGAGTTGGTGCTCTGGATGTGTTTTATACGAGGAATTGGGCCATCCCGATAGTGGCCCTGGCCGGCCTGGGAGTGGCGGCTTACCTGGCCTATGTGGAAATCACTCGCGTTGAGGCGATTTGCGGCCCGGTCGGCCAATGCAACATCGTCCAATCAAGCTCCTATGCCTATATTTTAGGTGTGCCGGTAGCTTTGCTGGGGTTAGTCAGTTATGTTGCTATCCTGGTATTGTGGCTGGCCCAAAAGTATCTGGCTGACCGTCTGGGAACCTGGCCCACCCTGGGGCTGATGGTGGTAACTATCTTTGGCACTCTTTTTTCGATTTATCTGACCTTATTAGAGTTGTTTGTCATCCATGCTGTTTGTATTTGGTGCCTGTCGTCGGCGCTGATTACGCTACTACTAATGTTGATGGTCGTTATCCCGGCTACGGCCAAGCCAACCCGGCTTGTTGCGGCGGCCGCATGAAGTACGCCATATTTTCCATTCATGGTGAGAGGGGTGCGTTATGAAAATAAACATGGGAAGTAAAAACCCGGCCTGGTTTTTGATCGGGATTGGCCTTGCCGGCCTGCTGGCTGCCTGCGCCGCTCCGGTCGGAACGGGCGAGATCAAGTCGGATAAAGAACGCCAGCCGGTCGATGCCAGCGCGGATAGAATCACGGAACTGGTAAGCGGCAATTCACAATTCGCCTTTGATCTATTCCATGAACTGCGCGGGAAGGGGGACAATCTCTTCTATTCACCCTACAGCATCTGGCTATGACCTACGGTGGGGCCGGGACCACGACAGAAGAGCAGATGGCCCAGGTCCTGCGCTTCACATTGCCCCAGGAAGAACTGCACCCAACTTTTAATGGACTTGATGCCACCCTAGAAAGTTACAGCCAGGGTGAAGATGCTTTTCAGCTCAATATAGCCAACGCCATTTGGGGTCAGGAGGGATATGAGTTCCAACAAACATATCTAGATCTGTTGGCACAAAATTACGGCGCCGGCTTACGTACCCTGGACTTCGCCGTTGATGGGGATGGGGCGGCCGAGACGATCAACGAGTGGGTGAGCGAGCAGACCGAGGACAAAATAAAAAATCTGATCCCCCCGGGCATGCTGAATAGCCTGGTGAGATTGGTGCTCACCAACGCCATCTACTTTAACGGGCAATGGCTGTTCCAGTTTGAGGAAAGCGCCACCCAAAACGACACCTTCACCTTGCTCGAAGATGGCATCGTCAACGTGCCCATGATGCGCCAGACAGAAACGTTCCTGTACGCCGAGGGAGACGGATACCAGGCCGTCAAATTACCTTATCAGGGCGCGCCGGTATCGATGCTCGTCCTGCTGCCGGAAGAAGGCCGGTTTGCGGAGATTGAGCGGGCCTTGTCAACTGATTTCGTCCAGGAGCTCGACGGTCAGTCGATGTATCAATCTGTGACTCTGACGATGCCTAAATTTAGCTTTGACTCTGAATTTAGCCTTAATGAGGCTCTGATTGCCTTGGGGATGGTGGACGCTTTTAGCGCCGGAGCCGATTTCTCCGGCATGACCGGCAGCCGGGAGTTGCATATCAGTGATGTCCTCCACAAGGCCTTTGTGGATGTAGATGAGGCTGGGACTGAGGCCGCGGCCGCCACGGCGGTCATCATGGTTGAAAGCGCGATGGAGGTGGTAGAACCGGTCGATATGAAGGTGAATCGCCCTTTTATCTTCCTGATAAGCGACGACGACACCGGCACAATCTTATTTGCCGGCCGGGTTCTCAACCCGGAAGTGTGATTGAAGCCAGTCGCGGATTGGCGCAGACCGGGGTTAAGTTGCTGATTTGGTTAATTCGCGCAGGAGTTCTAGCTGGCCGGAGTGGTAGGTTTCATGCCAGTGCAGGCTGGCCACATGTTCTCCCACCGGCCGTTCCCCGAAGCTGGTTTCCACGATCTTGGCCAATTCTTCGGCCGGTATCTCGTCCAGCCTAGCGCTGATACGCTCCTGGGCTTCATCAAAAGCGGCCCGTAACTGCTCCAGGGTCAGACCTTGATCGTCCCTAGTGATGGGATCCGATCCAGTTTTATAGTGAGCCAGTTCCTCGTCATCCCAAACCGGCTCTGCTCCCAAATAAGAAAGCGCCTCGTTCCTGCTGGCCACGATGTGCCCCATGACCCAGTTCAAAGCATTGCCTTTAAAGGGCGGTTGGACCACGCTGTCAGAGTGAGTTAATCCCCTGGTTAATCGATTGATCAGCATGTGGGTAAATCGAAATGATTGGCTTAGCGATTGGGCATCCGGATAACTCATGACAGTTCCTCTCTAAATAGTGATAGTTAATTATAGTAGAACATAAGTTCAGCGCCAATTTGCACCTTTACTTAGGCTAATATCCTTGCTTAGGGATGAAAATTTGGGCTTGATATAATCAAGGTGGCATAGGGAAGACAACCAGTCAACTATAACGCTAAACGCTTCCTCGCTCCACTCCAAATTATGTTCTAGCATTACAACCACGCTCTGGACAGGACGCTGAGATGGGAAGACGAAAAAAATCACTCCCTCCAGGGCCAGAATCTCGATTCGAATGTCACCCATTGAGCTTACTAACAATTTGGCGGGCGCCCTGCTGGTGACATTCGAATCGAGATTCTGGCCCTGGAGGGAGTGATTTTTTTCGTCTTCCCATCTCAGCGTCGTGTCCAGAGCGTGGTTGTAATGCAAGAACATAATTTG
>PVMK01178265.1_pt1 | contig 17992 bp, 17 predicted proteins | sample 1853481 | NCBI WGS metagenome assembly PVMK01 (sample SAMN08533507, study PRJNA380276) | Marine sediment metagenome, whole genome shotgun sequencing project. | reverse complement strand
CGCTACTCCCCGGTGAGATGACCCAAGCGGCTGCGGGTTGGGGCAACGACAGGTACACCGCGTTCCTGACCGATGCCGACGCCGCAATTGCGTGGGTGTACGAAGGGGAGACCGTCGAGGACGCAGAGGATCTTGCCAACGGCTTGATTGCGCACATCCGAGGGACCATGGACGCAGGAGACTCCGTCGAATCCGGGGGAGGGCTGCTGTTCAGCAGTGGCGAGACCTATGTCTTCATCGACCGCGTCGAGGAGAAGATCTACTTCGTTGCATCAACCGACCACGATGCAGGTGCCTCGCTTCGCGAACAGTCGAATCTCTGAAACGACCGTCTCGCAATCAACTCGCACGCGTCGTAGAACAACTGAATGGAGCGAGATCGTACGACTGCGAAAGACGAGAGGTCGCTTTACCCGCGACCAGCGTTGGGTTTGCGACCGTGGTTCGCCTTGGAGCGGCGAGCTCGGAGTTTGCGTCTTTTTGCCTTTGCCATAGTGCGACAAGCGTACCAGCCGACCTGATGTACCGCAGCACGAAATACCGTCAACGAGAGCATGGAGCGGTGCATCTCAGCGCCGAAGGCTGGTCGATCGGTAGCGTCAAGGTGCTGGCCTCGCGAGCCGAGAGATACATCGGCATCGGACCGAAGGCGGATCGATCGGTATTGATTCTGACCCGCTCGGTTCACACCTTCAGCGTGGAGAAGCCGATTTCGATCATCGTTCTGGACCTGGACGGAACTGTTGTGCGGACCGGGGTTGTGCCTCCGCGACGGATCGCGTGGTTTCGTGCGCTGCGATGGGTGATCGAGACTCGGGATGGCACATCGCTGCCCCCGCCGGGCACCGAGATTGTTGCATCTACCATTCGAGGGAATGCCTGGAACACTGATCCTCTGTGCGACACCGATAGGGAATCTCGGAGATCTCTCCGTGCGCGCCGCTGAGGCTCTGTCGCACGCTGATGTCATCTTCGCCGAGGATACGCGACGTACAGCGAAGCTCCTCCACCACATTGGCGCTTCTGTTCCGATGAAGAGCTTCTACGCACACAATGAACGGTCGCGCCTTGTCGAGCTTGTCGAGCACCTTGATCGGGGGGAGAGTGTCGTCCTCGTTTCTGACGCCGGTATGCCCGTGGTCTCTGACCCAGGTATGTCGGCAGTTGACGCTGCGGTCGAGGCGGGCGCGATCGTCACCGTCCTACCGGGTCCCTCGGCCGTTGTGGCTGCACTTGCCGTCTCAGGTTTCGATGGTGACCGGTTCGTGTTCGAGGGGTTCCTGCCAAGAAAGGGAGCAGAACGGCGCGCCGTGATCGAGTCGATCGTGGATGAGGAACGCACCGTCGTGTTCTTCGCGGCACCCGCCAGAGTCGCCAAGGATCTTGACCAGTTGGCAGAATCGATTCGCGTCGGGCGCAGGGTTGTGCTCGCGAGAGAGCTCACCAAGCTCTACGAGGAGATATGGCGCGGTTCGATCGTCGAGGCCGCGGCTCACTGGGGCAGCGCTGAAGCCACCAAAGGAGAGTTCACGGTGGTGCTCGAGGGCGCCGTTCGAGAGGCACCAGACATGGACGACGCGACGGACGCGGTGAAACGTCTGATCGATCAGGGTTCCACCACGTCAGACGCGGTGCGCCAAATCGCCACGAGCACAGGCGTCAGCCGCCGTGAGCTCTACGGCATCATTGTCAACGATCTACAGCACTGATATCTGGTCGCGGCAGGGCTTGCACACGCCCCGACCCTCGAAGTCAGCTACGTCGTCTTCGCTTCCGCAGAAAACGCATATTGCATCGAGTTTGCGGAGAACGATCCCACCATTCTCCACCGTTATCGCTAGTTCGTCCCCCTCATGGATATTGAATAGTCGGCGTGTCTCCGCCGGAACAACGACCCTTCCAAGATCGTCGATCTTCCTGACCATGAGTGTGTCCAATTCTGAACCTCCGTTTGTTCAATGTCGGCCTGGCACCGACACCTTCAATGGTAGGGGCGTCCCACTGGAAGTGAGTTCCAGTTGCCAACCGGCGCCGGCAGGGCGGTAGCATCGCGGCATGACTGATGGACACCCAAAGAAGGTTCTCGTGGCGGTGGCATGGCCCTATGCCCAGGGTCCGTTGCATCTCGGTCACATCGGTGGCGCCTACCTGCCATCTGACATCTATGCTCGCTTCCGAAGATCGGTCGGGGACGATGTTCTCATGGTGTCGGGATCGGATGTGCATGGCACACCGATAACCGTCAAGGCTGACGAGCTTGGCGTGACACCACGCGAAATCGTGGACAAGTATCACCCTGAGTTCCTCTCGTACTGGGAGGACCTCGAAATCGACTGGGATCTATTCACCACAACGGGAACCGAAACGCACAAACGTGTGGTGCAGGACTTCTTTCTCAAGCTGCTCGAAAATGGTTACCTCTACACGGAGACCTCGGAGCAGTACTTCGACGAGGAGGCAGGGAGATTCCTGCCCGACCGATACGTTGAGGGAACATGCCCTCATTGCGGGTTTGGCGATGCGCGGGGCGACCAGTGCGACAACTGCGGAAAGACTCTGGATCCGACCGACCTCATCGATCCTCGCTCGAAGTTCTCGGGGTCGACGCCAGTGCTCAGGGAGACGGAGCACTACTACTGGAAACTCAGCGCTTTCAACGAGCCGATGCTCGAATGGCTCACATCGAGGGAGGGGTGGCGCCCACATGTCGTCAATTTCGCCGTTGGCATGGTTGACGATGGTTTGCATGACCGTGCGTTTACGCGCGACCTCGACTGGGGTATCCCCATACCCGTCGATGATCTCGGGCCGGGAAAGTCGATCTATGTGTGGTGGGAGGCCGTCATGGGATATCTGTCGGCCCCCCAGGAGTGGGCAGAGATCCAGGGCACACCGGACGCATGGAAGGCCTGGTGGGAGGATCCTGATGCCGAGACGTATTACTTCGTTGGAAAGGACAACATCCCTTTCCACGCCATCTATTGGCCGGCGCTCCTCATGGGGTACGGGGGACTCAACCTGCCCACGGACGTGCCTGCAAACCAATACATCACCTTCGGTGGGGCGAAAGCCTCGAAGTCCAGAGGAGTCGGTAGGCCGCTTGGGTGGTATCTCGATCACTTTGAGCCAGACGCCCTTCGCTACGCGCTCGCCCAATCGTTGCCCGAGTCCAATGACAGCGACATCGCGGACGACGAAATCGTCCGCAGGGTCAACGATGAGCTCGTTGCTACATGGGGAAATCTTGTGAATCGTGTCGTCTCGATGACGGACCGCTACTTCGAAGGGGTCGTACCCCAGCCAGGGCCCCTCACGGAGACAGACGAGGCTGCAATGCAGGGGCGCTTGGACACATTGAACGAAGTGTCTTCGCTGCTGTACGACGTGAAGCTTCGCGCAGGTATCGCTCGCGCGATGGCCGGGGCACAGGAAGCGAACGTGTATCTGAACGATCTTGCACCGTGGACCACATCCAAGACAGACATGGCGCGCACAGGGACGACGCTATGGGTGGCGCTCCAGATGATCGCTGCCAACGCGGTTGTGCTTTCACCGTACCTCCCCGCCACGTCGCGTCGGGTACTTGCGGCTCTCGGGTCGCCCGTCGAGGGCAGGGCTCCAACGTGGGAGGCGCCACAAGTCGAGGCAGGTTCGAAGCTCGCTGAGCTCGCACCACTCTTCGCCAAGGTCGACCTCGAAGCCACGACCTGAGATGTGCGCGGCGACCGTAAGTCCTTCCTGGGTGGACACCCATGCACATCTCTTCCTGATGGACGATGACGGGGCGACGGTGCTCGAGAGGGCGGGCGATGCCGGTGTGTCCTGGCTTGTCTGCCCCGGCGTGGACGTCGCGACATCAGAACAATCCAGGGCACTGTCGGCAAGATTCCCGGAGCGCGTTCTGTGGTCCGCTGGCCTTCATCCCCATGATGCCGAGCAATGGCCCATGGTGAGGGACAGGATTGCCGAACTAGCGCAGGAAGCGGCCGCAGTCGGCGAGTGTGGGCTTGACTGGTATCGGAACCTTGCACCTCCCGAGGAGCAGATGATCGCCTTCAGCGAACAGCTTGAGCTCGCTTCGGAACTGGGGAAGCCGATCATCGTCCACTGCAGGGATGCGTTCAAGGATGTTCACGACCTTCTACAGGCCGCTGATCTGGGGGAGCAGGTCGTGCTCCACTGTTGGACGGGCGGGTCGAAATGGACCAAGCGATTCGACGAGCTCGGCGTCACGTTCTCACTTGCAGGTCCGCTCACCTACACGACAGGAGAGACGCTTCAGTACGCAGCCAGATTCCTTCCAAGGGACCGAACGATGGTTGAGACCGACAGCCCATATCTCACACCGGAACCGATGCGCGGCACGCCCAATGAACCTGCTTTTGTCACGAACACTGGCAACGCGCTCGCGGAGATATGGGAGATGGAGGCCAGCGAGGTTGCACGGCTCACTTCGGAGGCCGCTACACGAGTGTTCGGATCACCGCGTGGGTGAGGATGGCTCGCAGGCTCGTAGCGAGATACGACGACTCCTCGACGATCACGGTCACCGTCCGACAAAGGCGTATGGACAGAACTTTCTCGCTGACCCGAACATTGTCAGGAGACTCATCGGGGCCGCTGAACTCGCACCGGAGTCCCAGGTAGTCGAGATCGGCGCGGGAACGGGTGCGATGACTGCTGTTATCGCATCTCAGGCTCGGACGGTGGTTGCATTCGAAGTTGACGAGTCCTTGGCTCCACTTCTTGCGGAGACGATCGGCGAGCTGAAGAACGTTGATCTACGTTTTGAGGATGCGGCGAGGATCCAACTCGGTGCGGCCCTGGGTGGAGGAGAATGGACGCTGATAGCCAACCTTCCATACAACGTCGGCACCGGAATCATCCTTGACACTCTGCAACATGTGCCGAGTGTCAAACGGATCGTTGCCATGGTCCAGAGGGAGGTCGCTGATAGGCTCCTCGCAGATGCCGGTTCAAAGACATATGGGTTGCCTTCGGTGACCGTCGGACTCCACGCAGTAGGCAGAATCGCTTTCTCCGTACCACGCCAGGTATTCGAGCCGGTTCCGCGGGTTGACTCCGCGGTGATCGTTCTTGATCGCGTGGAAGCCCCTCCGCTGTCCGAGAGAGCAGTCGAACTCGCGACGGCTGGGTTCGCGCAACGTCGCAAGATGCTCAGAAGATCCTTGTCGAGCGTGCTGCCCGATACCGAACTCGTACTTGTCGCAGCGGGCATCGACCCAACCTCAAGGCCTGAGCAACTCGATCCGATGGACTTCGTACGCATCGCCGGGGCAGAGGAGATCCGGAGGTGAGGGCTCAAGCTTTCGCCAAATTGAACCTCACTCTCGAGGTGTTTCCGCGGTCTGCGGACGGCTATCACCCCCTTCGCGGTGTATTTCAATCGGTGTCGCTCTTCGACGAGGTCAGTATCGAGCCTGCGTCAGACGACTCAGTACAAGTCGATGGCGGTGAGGCCCCCGAGGATGAAACGAACCTCGCGTGGATGGCACTGGACGCGGTCAGGCGTCACGCCAGGGTTTGTGTCGCCGTTGGCCCTCAGTATTCGCAAACGCATCCCTTCCGGAGCTGGCCTCGGGGGTGGAAGCGCGGACGCCGCCGCAGCTCTGGGGCTGATGGCCGATCGCTTCGGACTCGATGGCGATGTGACGACGGAACTGGCTGAGTCTCTCGGTTCGGACGTTCCGTTCTCTCTCGTCGGCGGGACGAAACTCGTCGAGGGCCGCGGCCAGAGACTTCGACCGTTCGAGCAGCTGGGAGATTTCGCTCTCGGGATCGTCGTGCCCCCGTTCTCGCTCTCGACGCCAGCCGTCTTCTCGGAGTGGGACAGGCTCGATTGTCCGAGTGGTCATGACATGGACGACCGGTACCTCCCACCGCCGCTACGAGACGGGCCTCCGATACGAAATGATCTGTTCCCTGCGGCGGTATCGCTCGATCCCCGAGTGGGGGAATGGCGGGACGAGATCTCGAGGATTTGGGGCACGGGTGTTGCAATGACCGGCTCAGGGACCGCGCTGTTCGCCTTCTTCACCACGCTCGATGAGGCGCTGAGTGCGGTGGAGAGCATCGATATCCCGACCAGGGCAACCGAAGCGGTTGAGCCGGTTCCAGTCGGATGGAGGCGAATCGATGCGTGAACCCAGGGGTATTCATCTCTGCGCTGCCTCTACACTTCTCCATCGCACTACCGCGATGGGGGGTGGTGTAATTGGCAGCACAGGTGGTTTTGGTCCATCTAGAACGGGTTCAAGTCCTGTCCCCCCAGCGAAACGACCGAAGGTTGTAATCAGATGAGCGTCGGTGTGATCATCCTTGCGGCAGGCAAGGGCACTCGAATGAAGACCGACAGAGCCAAGGTGCTTCACGAGGCATGTGGGCGAACGTTGCTTGGGTGGACCCTCGAGGCATCCGCTTCGCTCGACCCCGCCGAAATAGTCGTTGTGGTGGGACACGAGTCGAAGCAGGTCGTTGCGGCACTCCCGAAGACCGCGACCGCGGTGAAACAGAAGCCTCAGAATGGAACGGGTCACGCAACCCAGATCGGACTCGACGCCTGTACCCAGAGCCATGACACGGTGGTTGTTCTCCCAGGAGACATGCCGCTGCTTCGCGCAGAGACGTTGGAGAACCTGGTCGCTGCCCACCATCGTGCGAATGCTGCAGCGACAGTTCTCACCGTGGTTCTCGATGATCCGAGTGGCTATGGACGGATCATCCGCGACGGTGAATCGATTGCATCCATCGTCGAGGAGAGGGATACAACGACCGAGCAGCAGTCGGTTCGCGAGGTGAACACCTCCGTGTACGTATTCCGTGGTGATCTTCTCAGCGACGCTCTCGGGGAGGTAGGGAGCGATAACGATCAGGGGGAGCAGTATCTGACAGATGTCGTAGCAGTTCTCGTTGGGGGCGGGCACACGGTGGCAGGTTTCGTCGCAGCCGAGGAGGAGGGCTTTGGCGTGAATTCGCAGGGCCAGCTTGCCGAAGCTGCCGCGATGCTTCGCCGGCGTATCAACACCGCGTTCCTCGATGCGGGCGTGTGGATGCTTGATCCATCGCGCGTGTACATCGACGCTGACGTTGTCGTTGCGCCGGGGGCACTGATCTATCCCGACACCTATCTCACGGGTGAGACATCGATCGCAGCTGGCGCGGTGATAGGGCCGAGTGTGCAGATGAACGACTCGACGATCGGCGAGGGTTCAACTGTCGTGAACTCAGTTGTCAACGGTGCAACAATCGGTGCCGGTGCATCGGTGGGCCCCTACACATTCCTGCGGCCCGGAGCTGTGCTCAAGGACGGGGCGAAGGCCGGTGCCCATGTCGAGATCAAGAACTCAGAGATAGGCGCGAGATCCAAGGTCCCCCATCTGAGTTACATAGGCGATGCCACTATCGGTGAAGACTCGAACATCGGTGCCGCAACGGTTACGGTCAACTACGACGGTTTCACCAAAAGCCGGACGACGATTGGAGATCGTGTGATGATCGGCTCGGACTCAATGCTCATAGCGCCTGTCACGATCGAAGACGATGCCGCCACGGGTGCCGGTTCGGTCATCACGAATGACGTACCTGAGGGGTCGCTCGGCATTGAACGGGGCGTGCAGCGCAACATTGCAGACTATTCTGAGAGAAGACGGCGTCGCGAGGAAGGGAAGTCCGACTGATGAAGCGTCCAGGAGTCAAGAGGCTCATGGTCTTCTCCGGTTCGGCGAACGTAGAACTCGCCGAGGAGGTTGCCAAGCTCCTCAACGTCGAACTTGGCGGCGTTGAGCGGTCAACGTTCTCCAACGGAGAGATCTACATTCGCTACACCGAGTCTGTTCGTGGTGCTGACTGTTTTGTGATCCAGAGTCATTCTGATCCGATCAACCACAACATCATGGAGCAGCTGATCATGATCGACGCGCTCAAACGTGCTTCGGCCAAGAGAATCACAGCTGTCATGCCGTTCTATGGCTATGCGCGCCAGGACAAGAAGGGTCAACCCAGGGAGCCGATCTCGGCCAAGATGATGGGGGATCTCTTCATGGCAGCCGGCGCAGACCGCATCGCCGCCGTTGACCTCCACACAGGACAGATACAGGGGTTCATCGACGCACCGTTCGACTCCCTAACCGCCATGCCGCTGTTCGAGGACTACATCACGAGCAGGCTCGACGGTCTGATCACTTTCGTGTCACCCGACTCAGGGGGCGTGAAACGTGCCACGACGTTTGCACGACATGTCGATGCAGAGGTTGCGTTCGTCTACAAACGTCGACGTAGCGATGTTCGCAACGAGATCGCAGCGGAATGGGTCGTCGGCGAGGTCGAGGGCAGGCATTGCGTGATAGTCGACGACATGATCGATACCGCTGGTACGATCATCGCCAGCGCTGAGCTCCTGGTGAAACGAGGCGCTTTGTCGGTCGTGGTACTCGCTACTCACGGGATCCTGGCTGGGCCCGCAGTGGAGAGACTGTCCAAGGCCCCATTCTCTGAGATCATCATCACGAATACGCTGCCCGTCACAAAGGAAGCGTTGACGCTTCCCAACCTGACGGTGCTCTCCATCGCACCGCTGCTGGCGGGCACGATCGATGCCATCTTCTCCGACCGCTCAGTGAGCGAACTTTTCAAGGGCGAGAACACGTGATCGTCCCCGGGTAGGTGGCAATGAACCTCACCCCTGAACAGATCGCGGCGATCATTGCGATCGGCTTCCAGACGTATCGAAGACAGTTCCAGTCATCAACAAGGAGAGCGGCGGCTCGGTTCGAGAGTAGGGACTGGGCGGCTATCAGGAGAGACGGTCTCGAGCGTCGTGACGCGTACGGTACAACGCTCGACGAGACGATCGATTCTCTCAAAGACGCCGGATACGACACGGAGCATCGTGACTCCTGGTCGGCTGCGAGGGCGCTGTTTCGGTCCGAGCACGTCGACGATCCATATCAGGAGATCGCCGAAACTTTCTTCAACTCGGTTGCGCGACAACTGTTCGGTACCGAAGGTATCGATCCCCAGCTCGAGTTTCTCGCTTCGCCGCCAAGAACGGCTGTTGTTCCGGAGCGACCCATGCTCCGGGTCTATGAGCGGCCGAGCGATGTTCGGTCATTGCTGGAGGATCTTCTTCGGGACTGTCGGTTCCACGCATCATGGGAGGACCGCCATGGTGATCTCGACGCTGCATTGGAGCTCATGCCGTCTGTCCCTGACAGAGTTGAGGTCGTTGAACGGCTCTTCTACAGGGGTAAGGGTGCCTATCTCGTCGGACGCATGTTCCACGGCGAGGACGAGACCCCATTTGCTCTCGCCATCAGACACGGTCGTTCAGGGCTGCGCCTCGGTGCGGTACTCGTTGGGGAGGAGGACATGGCGATCCTCTTTTCGTACACTCGTGCCGCGTTCCTGGTATCGGTCGATGTGCCTCGATCGCTCGTGGAGTTCCTATCTGAGCTCCTCCCTTGGCGCAAGAGGTCCGAGATCTACGAGTCGATCGGATTCAGGAAGCAGTCGAAAACCGAGCGGTACCGCGACCTCGTCAGATACCTCGAAGGCTCGACCGAGGACTTCGTCTATACGCCAGGAATCCCAGGCCTGGTGATGATCGTGTTCACGCTTCCTGGATATGACGTTGTGTTCAAGGTGATCCGCGACCGGTTCCCGCCGCAGAAGAACGTCACACCCGATGCTGTTGAACGCAAGTACCGGCTGGTTGCTCGCCACGATCGCGCGGGGCGGTTGGTCGAGGCCCAACGGTTCGTCGACCTGCGGTTACCTGCTGTCCGGTTCAACCGGGAACTCCTCGACGAACTCACGTCGGAGGCTTCGCGAACTGTCACCGTTGCCGACGGTCAGGTATCGCTGAGCACCGTGTACGTCGAGCGTCGGGTCGTCCCCTTGGACATCTTCCTCACACAAGCAGATGACGATGCCGCGGCGCGGGCGATTGTTGGTTACGGAACAGCGATAAAGAACCTTGCGGCGACGAACATCTTCCCTGGTGACATGCTGCTGAAGAACTTCGGGGTCACAGCTCGAGGACGGATCGTCTTCTACGACTACGACGAGATCTCTGATCTCACCGACCTTCGGTTCAGGCGGTTCCCAACTTCCGACGATCACTTCGACGAGTTGTCATCGACGCCCTCGTTTGGCGTTGGCCCGAACGACGTCTTTCCCGAGGAGCTCCCCAGATTTCTCGGATTGAGCAAGCGGCTTCGCTCAACATTCGACGAGTCACACGGAGATCTCTTTGACGTCACCTTCTGGCATGGTGTCCAGGATCGCCTCGAGGCAGGCGAGATAATCGAAATCCTCCCCTACCGCCGTGCGAGGACTCTTCCCTCGAGGGTCGAGAGAGGTGTGCATAGACCGTGAACGGACGACAGGAGCCCGAATGAATACGACAACGATCACCGTACACACTGGTACCGACAGGACGGCTGCCGACATCACAGCGGAGGCATCTGCGTTCGTCTCGGGACACGGCGACGGGTTGCTGAATGTGTTTGTCCCTCATGCAACGGCAGGGATCGCGGTCATCGAGACAGGAGCAGGATCAGATGATGACCTTCTTGCTTCGATCGAGCGTCTCCTGCCGTCGGATGACGGTCTTTACCGCCACCGCCACGGCTCGCCTGGTCACGGCGCAGATCATGTGCTCCCGGCATGGATCTCCCCATCGGTCATTGTCCCCGTCGTCAATGGCGAGCTCATGCTCGGAACCTGGCAGTCGATCGTTCTGGTGGATCCCAACCGCGACAACCCAACACGGGTGGTTCGATTCTCTCTTCTCTCCTGATCCACGGTCCTGTTCAGTATTCTCTGCCATTTCCCCCCTGAGCTGCGTACACTTCCACGCCAGACCTCTAGCGATTTTCGAGGAGAACTCCACATGGATCAGGAAACCCTGCGCGCGACAAGGCGCGTGACATCAGGAAGCAGACCATCGAGACGGCTTCGTCGCGACGGCCGGGTCCCAGGAGTTGTATACGGATCCGATATCGACACGATTGCGATCCATGTATCGGAACGCGACCTGTACTCGGTCCTTCACACCGAGGCTGGCATGAATGCCATCATCGAGGTTGACGTGGACGGCGAATCTGTGCTCACCGTCGCCCGCGAAATCTACAGGCACCCGGTCAAGGGCGACATCGAGCACCTTGACTTCATCCAGGTGTCACTCGATACCGAGATCGAGGCTGAGGTTGCCATCGACTTCCTGGGCATTCCATTCGGTGTGACAGAAGAGGGCGGCATCGTGCAGACGATTCAGCCGAGTATCACGATCAGTGCTCTGCCGAATGCGATTCCCTCATCCATCGAACTCGACATCTCTGCAATGGACCTCCACGATACGTTGACCGTGGCCGATCTTCCACAGATCGATGGTGTTACGTATGTGACCGAGGCCGACTATGCCGTCGTCACCGTGAGCCTGCCTGCCGCTGAGATCGTTGAAGAGCCCGAACTCGTGGAAGGCGAAGAGGGCCTCGAGGGCGAGGAAGCCGCCGAAGGCGAAGAAGGGGACGAGGGCGCCGAGGAAGGTGCCAAAGAGGACGAGGGCTGATCGCCTCGTCCGAGAATCGTCTTGTAGCAGGGCTCCGGAATCCAGGGCCCAAGTACGCCGGGACGCGACACAACGTTGGCGCGGACGCGGTGGAACGCTTTCTCTCAGATGCACAAGTGAACCTCAAGAGAGCGCCACAGGGTATTCGCGCTGAGATCGCCGATGTGAACATCGACGATCACCGTTCGGTCGTGGCGTTGCCGACGACCTTCATGAACGAATCGGGACAGGCCGTCTCACCCCTCATGCGCTACTACGGAGTTGAGCTTGATCAGCTACTTGTCGTTCACGACGACATCGACGTGCCGTTCGGCAAGCTGAAGATGCAGTGGGCGCGAGGCCATGGTGGCAACAACGGTGTCCGGTCTGTCGCCGGATCGCTCAAGTCGCCTGACTTCTGGAGGCTCAAGATCGGCGTTGGGCGGCCTCCCGGGCGCATGGAGCCAGCAGATTTCGTGCTGTCGAGGTTCAGTCGTTCCGAGGAACCGGAGGTCGATGTATCCGTGTACCGTGCAGCAGACGTGATAGAGCGCTTCATCGTTCATGGTGGCGAAGACGCGCGCCAGTTCACTGGAGAACTGAACGACTGACCGGAGAGCCGACGTGGGTCCATTTGTAGGTGCCATCGACCAGGGAACAACGAGTTCGCGGTTCGTCATCGTAGATGCTCAGGGTCAGTTCGTTGCGATTGCGCAGAAGGAACACGAACAGGTCCTTCCTCGACCCGGTTGGGTTGAACACAAGCCAGCTGAGATCCTCTCCAACACCGAGGCCGTGATCGCCGAGGCGCTGGGTCAGGCTGGCATCCGCGCTTCTGATCTCGCCGGCGTCGGCATCACGAACCAACGCGAGACGACCGTTGTGTGGGACCGCGACACTGGTGAGGCAGTTTCGAACGCGATCGTCTGGCAGGACACGCGGACCGCCGATATCGCCAGATCCCTCTCGGATTCTTTTGGCGCACATGCCTTTCGTGAGCGAACAGGACTTCCTCCGGCTACCTACTTTGCCGGACCGAAGGTTCGTTGGATTCTCAACCAATACCCAGATCTCTATCAAAGGGCTGTCGATGGTGAACTTGCGTTTGGAACGATCGACTCGTGGCTTGCATGGAATCTGACTGGGCTACACGTCACTGATGTCACGAATGCAAGTCGGACGATGCTCATGGATCTCGAATCACTCTCATGGGACAGTGAGCTCTGCGAGGCGCTGGGTGTGCCAATGGCGATGCTGCCGAAGATCGTGCCGTCGATTGGGGAGATCGGCGCGTGCACTGGAGTTCTCGAAGGCACAGCGCTCACGACGATTCTTGGTGACCAGCATGCAGCACTTGTCGGACAGGCAGCCTTCGGTGTCGGTGACACGAAGGTCACCTACGGTACGGGCGCATTCCTTGTGTCGAACACGGGCACTGAGATCGTTCATTCGAACACCGGACTCCTCACAACGGTCGCCTATCAGGTTGCGGGGGAGCAGGCGAAGTATGCCCTCGAAGGATCAGTAGCGATCGCAGGTTCCGCGGTCCAGTGGCTCAGGGACAACATCGGGATCATCGACACGGCTGAGGAGATCGAGGCCCTGGCAGCCACAGTGCCAGATAACGGCGACGTGTATTTCGTCCCAGCATTCTCCGGCCTGTTCGCCCCCTATTGGCGTTCAGATGCGAGGGGAGTGCTAGTCGGACTGACACGATTCTCGAACAAGGGCCATATCGCTCGAGCAGTACTCGAGGCCACGGCGTTCCAAACCAGAGATGTACTCGAGGCCATGGTTGCTGACACCCACCAGGAACTGCCCGAGCTGCGCGTCGATGGGGGCATGGTTGCGAACACTCTGTTGATGCGTTTCCAGGCCGACATCCTTGGGATCGATGTGGTTGTCCCGGCGGTTACCGAGACAACGGTTCTCGGAGCGGCATTCGGCGCGGGGATGGCTGCAGGTGTATGGAGCGGTCCTGACGAGGTGTCCCTCCACTGGGATGAAGCCGTCCGATACCTGCCCTCGATGAGGGAGGACGTTCGGGCCGAGTATCTGCGCGGCTGGGCCAAGGCTGTTGACAGATCTCTCGACTGGGTCGAGGAATGACACCGACCTGGTACACCGGACACCGATAGGCTGCACGAGCGATGTCGATACCAAACCTTCTCGCCGTTCTCAGGTTGATCCTGACACCCGTTGCGATGTACCTGATCCTCCAATCACCGGGGAGTAGGGGATATGCGATCGCCGCCACGGTGGTGTTTGTCATTGCAGCGCTGACCGATTTCGCCGATGGGTATCTGGCTCGAAGGTGGCGGATCACGACAACTCTTGGGGCGTTCCTTGACACGGTTGCCGACAAGATCCTGGTCGTTGGCGCGCTGCTGGCGCTTGTCGAGATCGGCACGACGAGCAGTTGGGTCGCGTTCATCATTATCGCCCGTGAAGTCGCGATCATGGGACTCCGGTCAGTTGCCGCTCTTGACCAGTCCACGGTGCCGCCGTCGATGTGGGGAAAGTCAAAGGCTGCGATCCAGTTCACCGCGATCTCATTCGCAATCCTGCACCTCGACATCATGATCGGCGGTTGGCGCCTCGACCAATGGCTCATGGCCGCGGCCGTCGTGGTGACCGTGCTCTCTGCTGGTGACTACTTCTCACGCTTCAGGGCGGTCCTGACCACTGGTGATCGTGCCGAGTGAGTTCTTCGTAACTGGCGGCAGCGGTCTCCTCGGAGGCCACCTGATTTCTCGACTGACCAGCAGTGGCCGGTCCGTATGCGCCCTTGCGCGATCTGATGCGGCGGCTGAATCGGTTGCCCAGCTCGGTGCATCTGTGGTCAGAGGCGACCTCTTCAATGACGCTGCGCTAAGAGAGGGCATGTCGAATGCAGACGTTGTTTTCCACGTTGCGGGTGTGAACGAGATGTGTGTTTCGGACCCACGAGCAATGGATCACGCGAACGTGGATGGGACTGTTTCGGTCCTGAAAGCTGCTTCAGCGAGCGGAGTACAGCGTGTCGTCTACACATCGTCTGCCGCCGCGATCGGTGAGCAGCCGAATGAGGTCGGTACCGAGGAAACGGTTCACTCAGGTGAGTATGTGTCGGCCTACGCACGAAGCAAGCACATGGCAGAGGTGGCTGCCTTTGAAGAAGCCTCTCGGCTCGGTGTCGGCCTGGTCTCCGTCAACCCGTCATCTGTGCAAGGTCCAGGCCGGGCAACCGGCTCTGCAGCTCTCCTCATTCGTGCGTTGAACTCGAAGCGCCCTCTCCTCTTCGATTCGACGCTCTCGATTGTGGATATCGAAGACTGCACAACGGGTCATGTAAACGCAGCGGAGTATGGGAAGGCGGGGGAGCGCTACATCCTGTCAGGAGCAACGCTGACGGTTGCCGACGCCATTGGCCTTCTGGCTGAGTCGTCCGGTCGCTCCATCAGGCCCCGATGGGTGAGCAGAACGATGATGCAGACGGCAGGTATGGCAGTCGCACGTCTTGCCGTCGTGGCGCGGCCGACCCTCGGTGTTTGTCCTGAGTTGATCACAACCCTCCTCCATGGCCACCGATTCGACGGAACGAAAGCAAGCGAGGAATTGCACTTTGTGTACACGGAGGTGTCCAACACGATCGAGCGCACCGTCGCGTGGCTCGCGGAGCGGGGTTTCATCGCTGTGCGCTGATCCAGTCGATTGCGGTCCTGAATCGGCTGAAGCTACGGTCTTGAGCACCGGAAGAACAGGATGGTGGATCATGACTTCAGTTGATGAAACGAGTCCGTCGATCGAGGGAAGGATCCGATGGACTGCATCGAATATGGCTCTACTCGGAGCCATCGGTCGGGAGTTCTTTGAAACGAGACCGTTTGACGGACTTCTTATCGGCGTGTCCCTACACCTCGAGGCGAAAACGGCAGTGCTGCTTGAAACACTTCAACGTGGCGGCGCAACCGTCGTTGCTGCTGGGAACTACGGAACAACGCAGGACGACGTTGCCATCTATCTGAGAGATCGCGGGATCGATGCGAGAGGAAGTCGGTTCGACGATCTCGACACCCACCTGGGTGTCGTTTCCTCGGTCGTTGCCGAGAAGCCGGACATGCTGCTCGACAATGGGGCTGACCTCGTAGGCCTGGTGCTCGAAAATGGTGTCGATGTGATCGGCGGAACTGAGGAAACAACGTCGGGTCACAACCGTCTGGACGGCGAGTTCCGCGATCGCGTGGGTTTCCCCATGATTGTCATCAACGATTCCCCTTTGAAGGCCCTTGCGGAGAACAAACACGCTGTCGGCCAGTCGGTGTACGAATCGTTCTGTCGTCTCACGAACCTGATGCCGCAGGGAAAGCGTTTCCTTGTTGTTGGATACGGATGGTGTGGTAGGGGAGTGGCCCACTATGCACGAGCGAACGGCGCCCACGTGTCGGTTGCCGATGATGACGCGATCAAGAGCATGGAGGCAGCCCTGGATGGGTTCCATGTGGGCTCCGTCCATGAGCTGATATCGGACGCCGATGTCGTCATCACTGTCACGGGAGCTGAGAATGCGGTGGATGCTGAGGCGCTTGCAAGGGCTCCAAGTGGTGTGCTACTGGCGAATGCGGGACACTTTCCCATTGAGATCGACGTAGCGCATATCAAAGCAAGTGCAGAGGACCAGATTGAGATGGGCGAGGCGATCACACGCTACTTGCTCGCTGACGGCAGGATCATTGATCTTGTCGCTGAAGGGAGGATGATGAACCTCGCGGGTCCATTTCCCAAGGGGAACACGATCGAGTCGATGGACCTTGGTTTTGCCATGCAGGCAAGGTCACTCGAGAGAGTCGCCTTGCATCACAACGATCTCCCACCCGGTGCGCAACCGGTTCCTGACGACATCAACCGCAGTCTTGCGCTCGCCTTTGTCGATGCGATGCAAGGCGGCCGAGGTACGCGCTCACTCATCAGAGTTGAACAGCAGCGAAGATCTCTCAGGGTGCTGAGTCGATGGACGACTGAAACTGATCACGGCCCAGCGAAACGCGCGCTGGGCGAGGAAGCGCATGGACCGAGCGGCAGTATCCGATCCGGTACACGAGGACGTGTATCCGCGCGATCGCGTTCGGTCTTCCTCTATGATTCGCGACCGGAGGAGGCGCGATGGAATTCACGATCCACCCTGAACTGCCCGCGTCCGATATCCAGCGGGCGAGGGCCTGGTACAAGGAGAAGCTTGGCTCGATCCTGTAACCGTTGGCGGCGATCCCTTCGATCCCGACGCCAAACCGTCCGATCATGAGCTCCTCTATGACACGGGTACCGCCACGTTCGGGGTCTATGAATCACCCTACGCGGGGAAGAATCTTGCGACCGCGGCTTGGTTCAAGGATTCCGAGGGGAACATCCTCGCCCTCGGTTCCATCTGAGCAGGAGCCGAACATGGCAGACGATCAGATCACGATCGACCCGGATTTTGGCCCGCAACGGCAGGAATCGGAGCACGATCGACACCGGAGCTCCAGACGATGGGGTCTGATGATCATGGCGGCTCTCGTGTTGCTCTTCGGGTGGCTGCTGTGGCCAACGGCGCCCGATGTTCAGGAGGCGGGCTGGGAGCCTCTCGTCGTCACCACGTTGGTCGTAGACGAGACGATCACCACTTCGACGGCTCCGTCCGATGCTATCGCGCCAGATGAGGGCCATGGCTTCGAAGGCTCCCTCTTCCTTGGCGGTCTCTCGACACCGAATGATCTGGCGTTCGATTCCTCCGGGAGGCTATTCATTGCAGAGACGGGGGCTGGGCGGGTTCGAAGGGCTGGGACTCTTGTGAACCTCAGCGAACCGCGGACCGTCGCGTCAGGCATCGCGGATGCCGAGGGTCTGGCGTGGTCCGACGACGGAGTGTTGTTCATCAGTGGCGCGAGCGCGGTGTACAGCGTCACCGAGGGACACGATGCCACACTATTTGCACGCGGCTTCGATGATCCGGAAGGTCTCGCCATCGACGCAAGTGGCGACCTATACGTAGCTGACGATGCGGAAGTCGGCATTCGAATATCGAAAGTGAAGGTGATGTCAGACGGCGTAACGGCGGATCAACGTGTTTCGGTCGTGACCGTACCGGGAGAGAGTGCAGCCGACATCGACTTCGGTCCGAGCGGCGAGTTGTTTGTGGCGAACTCCCGGGATGCCGTCTGGGTGATTGACTTCCTCGACGATGGATCCGTCGATATGCGCCCATTTGCGATCCTTGAGGGGCAGAGGGCGTTGGCGTTCGACGAATCGGGGACCCTGTATTCCGCTGGGGGTAGCCACGGGATCGTCTGGTCGATTGACCCACAGGGAACACCCACCGTTGTTGCGCGTGGTCTGGATCAGGTTGAGGGGCTAGCGGTGGGACCCGGTGGCGTCCTCTACATCTCGAACGGAGGCACCAACGAG
>PVMK01125031.1_pt1 | contig 17992 bp, 16 predicted proteins | sample 1853481 | NCBI WGS metagenome assembly PVMK01 (sample SAMN08533507, study PRJNA380276) | Marine sediment metagenome, whole genome shotgun sequencing project. | reverse complement strand
GTAGTGACATGGTTAGCCTTGCGATCACGGCACCACCCGCGTTACGAAGTTTTCTCACCAGCGGGTAGAGGTAAATTTGCAGTTTGACAATGCCGCATTTAAGGTGCCGGACTGGGGTCTTGAATTCTCGCAGATAGACGGTGAATTACGGGTCACCGGGCAAGATATGGCCGCTAAGGGAATAAAGGCGCTGTTCTACACTAGCCCGGTGGACATAGATGTAAGTACCGATCAGGAAAATGATCAAACCCTGCTCAACGCCAGAGGCCTTATCGACTCGCGACAGTTGCTCAATCTTTTACCCGATTATCTGACACAGGGATTTGCTGGAAGCAGTAAATGGGATATCAAGATTGGTATTGCCAATGGACAAAGAAATAACACGGCGCCAACGATCCAGATTAATGCTAAAAGCGATCTTCGGGATACCCGCGTATTCTTCCCCGAACCCTTCAGTAAACCGGCAAATTTGAGCCAGCAAACTATAGCTAATGTTTCGCTATACGAGGGTGAATCAATCGATTTTGAGGTGGACTACGGATCAGATGTTAAGGCGAGGGGCCAACTGAAGCCGGACCATAAAAATGTCTACGGGTTATCGGTGCTCGGGCTCGGATTTTCTTCTTCGCTGAGACCGTTATCATCGGCAGGCGTAAAAATATATGGAGAGCTGGGGAATTTTCCACTCGATCAATGGATAGACTATTATCAAACCCGAATTGCATCCGACACGACCGATGCTGGCGAAGCGATGCGCCTGGTAGACACGGTTGATCTGGATATTAAGACAACCCGGTTTCATGATCGAGTATTTACCGACACCGACCTGATTATTATCCGAACATCCAGCGGGTTTAGCGGCACCATAGATTCTTCGCTGATGAAAGGAAACTTTGCCTTACCGTTCCAGCATTCGCTGCAAAACCCCATTGTTGTTGATCTTGAATATCTAAATATTGAGTCGTCAGATTCCGAGTCTGAACAAACTGGTTTGATTCCGCAAGACTTCTTCAACCTGAAATTAACCAGCAATATGATGTCCTACGATCAACTCCAGTTCAGTGATTTTCGTCTTGATACAGGAGTTAAGGGCAATCAACTGACTATCGATATGCTGGCCTTTCGACACGATAATATTTCCCTGGCGGCAAAAGCCAACTGGCATTATCTGCCCGTGGTAAAAAAGCATCGCTCGGAATTAAGCCTGTCCATTACCGGTGATCAGCTAGGACAAACATTGGCAGCACTTGACCTTGGGGACACTATGCAAGATGGAAATGTCAACCTGAATGGTCAGATCCGCTGGTCAGGAGAACTATTGAACCTGGACTGGGACAGTTTAATGGGTGAGGGCAGGTTTGAAATTAACAACGGTGTGCTCATAAATGTTGATCCAGGTTCAGGCAGGCTGGTCGGTTTGCTCAGCCTAAATGCCTTGCCTAAACGATTGTCGCTTGATTTTAAAGACGTGCTGCTCGAAGGATTGAATTTTGATAAAATTTCGGGTAGCTATAAAATTGAAGGCGAAAATCTGTATACTGATAATACCAGGATGGATAGCGCTTCGACCAGAATCAGGATATCTGGTAGAACCGGATTACGCGATCGCGACTACGATCAGACAATGCTGGTAATTCCCAAAATCAGGCATACCCTACCGTTACTAGGGGCCCTGGCGGCGGGAACCACGGTTGGCTGGGGATTATTGTTAATTCAGAGCCTGTTTAAAGACGCGATCGATAAAAGTGTCGAGGTTGAATATAAAGTGACAGGCCCATGGGCGGATCCGCAGTTAGAACTGGTGAAGAAAGTCATCATAAAAATTGAAAGAGTACCTAATGACGGGTAGATTAACTTTGCTGCTGTTACTCGTTTCGCTTAGCCTGCCGTTGGCGGCGAATAGCCTGCGTATATTTACCCTGAGTGCAGATGAGTGGGCCAGGCCGCGCACCGGTTCGGTTATTCCGGAATTTGATGCGCTCCGGGCTGCAGTCAGTTATTGGGATAAAGGTTCAGACTTCGCTGTGTTAATCCGTTATCCGGGTGAAGATAGTGGTGAAATCTGGGCCTCTGAGTTACGTGACTGGTTTATTTCACTCGGCATTCCTTCGGACTACCTATTACTGGTATCGGGCAGCCGGGATGCTGAAGAAGTCACCATTATTGTTGGTAATCGCACAGAACTAAAACCTTAGGAATCCTCGTCATGTCTTCAACATTGGAAAATGTATCCAGCCAGATATTGCAACCAACGGGCCTGGATATTGCATGCCTCGATCAATTTCTGGATGGCCTGCATGGCAGTCATATCGATGCCGGGGATCTCTATTTCCAGACCAGCCAGCAGGAATCCTGGGTGATGGACGATGGTATTATCCGCGAGGGTTCATTCAATATCGAAAAGGGTGTTGGTGTGCGCGCTATGTCGGGTGAAAAAACCGGTTTTTCCTATTGCGACGACCTGCAGTCGAACGCTATTACCCAGGCGGTAAAAAATGCACGTGCCATAGCAAAGCAGGGGCAGAGCGGAAATTCGCAGGTTGCCGTCAATACACAGACATTTAAGTCCCTGTATACCAGTATGAATCCGGTCGATGGACACAGTGCCGATCAAAAGGTTGAACTATTGAAGCAACTGGATGCTTATACCCGTTCACTAGATGAACGTATAGAGCAGGTGATTATCTCGTTGTCGGGTGGTATCGATCATATTTTAATTGCGGCCACGGATAATACCCTGGCAACCGATATCAGACCATTGGTGAGGCTTAACATAACGGTGTTGATGCATTCGAATGGTCGTCGTGAACAGGCTTCGGTAGGCGGCGGCGGGCGCCATTCCTACAGTTCATTTTTCGATACCGATGCGGCCTACGAATATGCTCGTGATGCGGTACGTCTGGCGACCGTTAACCTGGAATCAGTTGCAACCCCGGCCGGCAGTATGCCGGTAGTACTGGGGCCCGGCTGGCCGGGGGTATTACTTCACGAAGCGGTAGGACATGGCCTCGAAGGTGATTTTAATCGCAAGGGCACATCGGCCTTCAGTAATCGCATGGGCGAGCTGGTCGCGTCACCGTTATGCACAGTGGTCGACGACGGTACGCTGGATGATCGCCGCGGTTCGCTCAGTATCGATGACGAAGGTGTGCCGGCGCAGTGCACCACCCTGATTGAAGATGGTGTGCTGAAGGGCTATATGCAGGATAAAATGAATGCCCGGCTGATGGGTACCGAGTCGACCTCGAATGGTCGACGCGAGTCTTTCGCACACCTGCCAATGCCGCGTATGACGAACACCTATATGCTGGCGGGAGAGAGCGAGCCCGGGGACATCCTGGCTTCAGTCGACAAGGGTTTATATGCAGTTAATTTCGGGGGTGGCCAGGTCGATATAACATCGGGCCGATTCGTATTTTCTCTCTCGGAAGCCTATTTGATTGAAAAAGGCCGCATTGGCGCACCGGTCAAGGGCGCGACCCTGATAGGCTCAGGCCCGGATATCATGGCTAAAATCTCAATGGTCGGCAATGACCTGGCGCTCGATCAGGGAGTTGGAATCTGTGGCAAGGAGGGCCAGTCGGTACCGGTTGGAGTCGGCCAGCCGACGCTCAAGATCGATGAGATAACCGTCGGTGGCACTGACGGCTAGCGCTAATTTACCGAAACGCCGGTGATCTCCATTCCCTTCTCACCACTTTGCAAGGTCAGTTGACCAAGAAATTCTCCAGCTAGCTGGGTACTGTGCAAGCGCCACAATATAGTCACGCCATTTTCGCGTTGAATCGATTCAATCATCTTGAAATCCGGTGCGATACTGCTTAACAGCGGGAAATCAGCGCAGCTTTGTCTGAAGTGCTGTTCCGACAGCTTTGCCAGCAAATCATTGGAGAATCCACGCGAAAATCGGGCATAATCTTGCTCACTCGCGGCTTCGACAATATTTTTCCATATCGGCAAGGCTACCGACTTGAGCTGTTCATTTTTTAATTCGAATATTTTTGCCATTAATTACTTCCGCTGAAATTGATTCAGGATTCAACTGCCGATTCACCCGAATCGCTAGTCAACCAAATTCTTGCATCTTCGTAAATTGACAACATTGAGGGTATAACGAGCAGGATCAGCAGCGTTGCGAAGGCGAGCCCAAAGGCGATTGAAACAGCCATCGGAATCAGGAATTGAGCCTGGCGCGAGGTTTCAAACAATAGAGGTGTCAGCCCGGCGATGGTTGTCATCGAGGTCAGTAAAACCGCACGTAGACGTTGACAGGCGGCTTCTTCGAGTGCCTCGTAAACCGACAGGCCTGTATCCCGGATTTGCTTATAAAAAATAACCAGGATGATTGAATCGTTGACAACGATGCAGGACAGACCGAAAACGCCGAACAGGGATAGTATCGTCATGTTCATATCCATGATCCAATGGCCGAGAATCGCGCCGGTCATACCGAGAGGAATGGTCAACATGACCAGAATTGGCCAGCCGTAGGAAGAAAATACCCAGGATAACACCAGGTACATCAGCATTAGTGCGATCACTGCGCCGGTTTTCATGTCGGAAAAAGTTTCCCGTTGGCTGGCTGATCGACCCTCGATGCTGTAATTAATGCCATAACGGCTCGCTAGTGAAGGCAGGGTCGAGAGCAGAAGGTCATTAACGATTTCGGCAGTGTTGTTAATAGTCGGGTTGACATCGGCAGTCACGTCAACCGAGAGGTTGCCGTTGAAATGACGCAGTGTTTCGAAGCCCTGGTTGGACGACCAGATAGCTACACTTTCAAGCGGCACGAATTCGCCACCCGGTAATTTTATCGGTAGTTGATACAGGCTGGTAAGGCTGCGTTGTTCCGCATCGGGCAGTTGCAGGCGCACCTCGATTTCATCGGCACCCTGCTGAAATCGTTGTAAAACGATGCCGTCGTAAGCGGCGCGCAACTGTCGGCCAATATCGTTGATCGATAAACCAAGTGCCTCACCGGCCGGACTTAGCGAATAGATTAATTGCTCACGACCATAGGGTAAATCGTCGTCGATGGCACTCACGCCTGGAATTCCCGAAAGCGCCTCGGCCAGGTTGAGCGCAGCAATCTTTAAACGATGCGCCGAGGTGCCGGTCAAACGAATATTCAAATCACGCCTCGACGGGCCGACCCTGCGCGAAGATATCTTGAAACTATCGATACCCGCGGGCAGCGTGATGCGCGCACGCCAGTTCTTGATAAAGTCGCGATTTTCAGTTTTACGTTTATCGGAGCCGAGTAATTCAACGTAGATAGAACCGTTGCGTTGGCCTGTTATAGCGCGTCCACGCCCGGAGCTGGAGGCGTGCATGGTGTAATAGGTGGAAACAATTTTTTCGTCATAATCTGCGATGGTGTGGTGAAGTTCGCGTTCTACCTGTTGTAAGAAGCCATCAACAATTTCCTCGGAAGTGCCGGCGACAAACCGTACATTGGCGTAGAGGGTGGTTGACTCGGGCGAGGGGAAAAACTGCCAACCGGTTTTTCCACCGACAACGAGGCCGATCGCGAACAACAGGAATCCGATTGCCGTCGCAATTGTGGTCCAGCGAAATACGATCGCGTAGTGGACCAGGGGTCTGAACAGACGTTCGCGAAAAGCCTCGAAGCGATTGTTGAGGAAAATTCGTGCTCGCGAGGGCGGTTTATTGTGTGCTTTGACAAAAGCATGTCGCAAGTGTCCGGGTAAAATCAGAAAACTCTCCACCAGCGAGGCGATAATCACGCATACGATCACTATCGGAATCGCGATCATGATATTTCCCATGTGACCGCCGATCAGCATCAGCGGCAGGAAAGCGGCGATCGTGGTCAGGGATGAAGCCATTACCGGGGCAAGCATCCGCCGTGCGCCACCCTCGGAGGCCTTCAGCGGGTCTTCACCCATATCATAATGTGCCTGGGCGTCTTCGCCCACGACAATCGCATCGTCGACGATTATGCCGAGCGCCATGATTAATGCGAACAGGCTAATCATGTTGATACTGCCGCCGACCAGGTACAATGCCGCGAGCGTGGCCATGAATGAAACCGGGATTCCGACAGCGACCCAGAATGCCACCCGGGTTGATAAAAACAGGTACAGAATCAGCAATACCAGGACGAGACCACCGGCACCGTTCTTAAGCAATAGCAATATTCGATCCCTGATCAATTCCCAACGCTGGTTGAATACCTGTACCTTGATAGTCGGCGGTAGCGTGGGTATTGTTTGGTCCAGCCATTCTTGTAGTATTTCCGCCGACTCGAGTGAGTCGCCGGTCTCGTTACGGCGAAGTACCATTACCACCGCGTTGCGTTCGCCCACGGTAATTGTCGGGGTGCCGGATATAACCTTGCGTTCGATAGTAGCAATATCGCCCAGATTGATGCGTTTGTCCTGTTCACTGATAACGCTCAAACCTTTAAACTGCAGCGGTGTTCGGCGCTGGTTCTTACTGCGAATTTCCCGCGTACCATCGTTCTCGCCCATCAATCCAGCAGGCAAATCCTGGCTCGCGTTGTCGATGTGTCGGGCGAGGTCGTCGAGCCCCATGCCAAGACTTCGCATCTGTTCTGCCGCGACCGAGATTTGAATCGTATCCTGTGGCAATCCCCTGATTTCAACCTTGTCTATACCGCGCGCCAGCAATTCCCGCTCGAACTGGCGCGCGATAACGCGCAATTCCTGCAGTCTTTCCGGGCCGCTAATCAATAAACGCGCTACCGATTCGTAGCGTATACCCTGGGTGACTGTCACCTTTTCCACCTCATCGGGTATATTGGTGAAGTCGTCGACCTGCTTTTTGACATTGTCGAGTGCCAGCACCATATCGGTACCCTCATGAAACTCCAGTGTAATACCGGATACTCCAGGGGCCGAGGTAGAACTCATTTCCTTGAGTTGATCGACGCTGCGTAAGCGCTGTTCCAGTGGTATGGTGATACCGGATTCGATGTCTTCGGCGCTAGCGCCACTCCAACTCGCCGATACGGAGATCCTGTCGAGATCGAAATTTGGGAAAAACTGAATGTTGAGCTGCTTGAGCGCGATAACGCCGGCCAGCAGCATCATCACCATCAGCAGGTTAGCCGCCACCCGGTGATTCGCGAACAGGCCAATGATATCATCTCGATGCGTCATCAGCCTCGCTCCTGACCTTGAGACCGCTCACCGCGTTTGGCAAGTGGGTGATGACTATTTCGTCGTCGCTGTTTATCTTTGTGCTTTTAACCAACAGCAATGCGGAACCATCCTCATCGCTATACTGGCCGATCGATTCGACGTCCACACCTTGCAATCGATTGTCCTGTAGTAGATAAAGCCTCGAATTGCCATAGATAGCCTGGTAAGGAATCGCTATCACGCTATTTTCGACCGGCAAGTTGAAACTCAGCGGCAACAGGGCCCCGAGACGCAGGCTGGTGCTGGACTCGCCTGCCCGAAAATAGGCATCGATACCCGAAGGTTCGGCTTCACCAGCGAGTCGGACTAGTTCGAGCTGCAGAATCTTGCCAGGCAGGGTAATGCTGGCACCCTGGGTCACGCCGCTCGATATGGCCTGTTGTATTCCAGCTATATATCGTGACGGGATGTGTGCTCGTATTTCGAGACTATTCACCGGGTACAGAGACACCAGAATTTGACCCGTGTCAACGCGGTCTCCGACCGATACCGGTGTCGCGCTGATGACTGCCTGAAAAGGCGCAAAGACCTCGCTGCGTTCGATCATCAGCCGGGCTTCTTCGAGTTTTGCCCGATTATATTTAAGCCTCGCCTGCAGTTTGCCAAGTTGCGCCGGAAAACTTTCAACTTCATACTCACGAGATATTACTGACAACTGCTGGCGACCCTGCGCACTGCGTGCAATATTGAGAATGGTGTCCGCAGTCAGGTTTTGTTGTTTCAGCTTGAGTAGCCGATCTACCTCGTCATTGGCCAGTTGCAGTAGCTGGCGTTCGGTTTTCAGCGCATTAAGATTTGACCGGTGGCGTATTTTTAACTCGCTAATCTGGTTTTTGATATCCTGAAGATCTGTCTCGGCCTGCACCAGGGTGGACTCAAAATCCCGGCGGTCCATTTTTACCAACAACTCACCTGGGCTCACCTGGGTTCCGCTTCGCACCAGTACCTCGCTGACGATACCCGCTCCGGGGGCGGCAGCCTGTAACAGTTCCGGGGATTCGACACGCCCGTAAAGCCCGATGCTAGGAGCAAGATTCTGTTTCAGCGCCGGTATAACCTCGACCTGCCAGACTTTTTCCTTAAGTTCCGGTTTCTTTCTTTCCGGTTTGCTGGCCTTCAGATGCTGAAACACACCCACTGCAATCGCGATGATTACGATGGGTAAGATTATCTTTATGCCTCGGTGAAAATTCATGGTCGGCTATTGTTACACATTCGGAACTGCGAACTAATGTTGTAATGATTTATCGATTGAGCGTCAAGCGCCTGATACAGATAGATAGGTAGTATTCGGGTTAGTTCCTGCTAGCTGTTAATTGCAGCCAAATTCAATTTCCCCTGTTTCACTGGTGGGCACCAGTAATAGGCACTATTCAGCACGCGGGAAAACTGAAATAATCCATCCTCAATGCCGTCATCTGCTCCCGTCATGCGATTCAGCTGGGCCTCGAAGGCATCGAACGAATGGCCAAATGCGACGAACATCAGCCCTGCCTGCAACTTGATGCTCCAGGGCATCGAGCGTCGTACCAGGAAAGCCTCTGGATCAAAACTTTCCTGCGCGGTGCGTTTAACATGCGCCGACTCCGGGGCATCATCCAGTTCAAGGTTGTCTGATCGACGGCGACCGATAATATTGTCCTGTTGCTCGTCCGGCAAGGCATCAAATCTATCCAGATCATGCTGCCACTGCTGAACCGCGACAAAACTCGAGCCACTTAGGTCCGAATTGTCATTCATTAGTATTGCAGCCTCGAACGCGGCTTCTCCCACCGGGTTTTCAGTACCGTCTTCGTAACCAGTTAAATCTCTACCGGAGGCGTATAAGTAGGCATCGGTGGTATCGACCAGATCAAACACTGGCTCCAGGTGGTGGATGATACGGCGTGTTCTGTGTAGTAGTTCGCCTCGATCATCGCCGCGTATCCAGCACCATAAATCTATAGCTGTGGCAGCCCCGATATGTTGCGAGGCGAACGCAGGCATGGCTCTCATGCAGGGGACGGATTGATTGAAGCGATCGAGCAACGACTGGCCGATAGCGACCACATTGTTGTCGGTGTCCAGTGATTGAAGCGCTTCAATCACCTGTTCGAGACTGGCTGACCGATTCAGGTTACAGGTCAGATAAACCGCCTGTTCGGGTAGTGGTTGCAAGATGCAGGGTTGATAATTTTTCATTGTATGCGATCAGGTTGAAGTTTCGAAACGGCTCATAGCAACATTTTTTGTTGTTGTTCTGGGGTCAAAAATCTGTCCGTTCATCGCCAGGTAAACACCGGGTTTGAGTAACTGCACCGCATTGGTGGCTACGCCAATATTGTAGGCTGAATCGGTATATCGCATGCGTGCGGGTTGCATCGCACCAGTGATGACAATGGTCTTGTTTTCAATATCAAGCAGACACATCGCGGTTTTGATCATGCTATCAGTCCCATGTGTTATGACGATCCAGTCACAGGGATCCTGTTGCACTTTTGAGCGGATGATTTCACGGTCCGCGTCATTCATATGGTGGCTGTCCTTTTTCAGAATCGATTCCACCTCGAAATCAAATGTCACGTTGGCTTCCTCAAGTATCGGTTTAACCATCGGCTCGCCAATGTGAAAATCGCTATTGTCGTCGTAGTAGATCTTGTCGAAGGTGCCACCTGTAGTGAGAATTTTAATTTTCATAGGGTTGATGCTGTCGGCTTATGGCGGGATTATTTCATGGATGGCGCATAATTCAAATGATTGCTAGTCATATACCATTGACGACAACAGGAAATCGATAATAATAGCGATCTGAAAAGACGCCTGGAGTCGAGATAAAACTGGAATCCAAAATGAGTTCAGTAACGGAAACAAAGCAGTCAGCCCGGTCAGCGTTCCCGCTGGTTGCGATCAGTTGTGCCTGTTTAGTTGCGTTGCTGGCATTTGGCCCAAGATCGGCGATGGGATTTTTTCAGTTGCCGATACTGCAGGAAACCGGATGGGATCGCTCGACCTTTGGGTTCGCGATGGCATTGCAGAACCTGTTCTGGGGTTTGGGTCAGCCGCTTTTTGGCCTAATCGCCGATCGATATGGTACCTGGAGAGTACTGATGACCGGTACCCTGTTGTACATCCTTGGATTGATCGTGATGGCTTTTGCAGCAACGCCCCTGTGGTTGCATATCGGTGGCGGAATTTTGGTCGGGCTGGGAATCGCTGCCTGCTCTTTTGGCGTTATCCTGTCTTCCCTTGCCCGCATAGTCAGCCCCGAGAAACGCTCGTTTGCCTTCGGTCTGGGTACGGCAGCCGGCTCAGCAGGTATGTTTATCTACGCGCCGATTTCGCAAGGATTGATCGATGCCCTGGGCTGGTCCGATAGCCTGCTGGTATTGAGTGCGTTTATGTTGTTAATACCAGTATTGGCGATTCCGCTGAGGGGTAATGCGTCGACTTCAAAAATAGCCAGTGCTGAACTGGAGCAGTCATTCAGGGAAGCGTTAAGCGAGGCCCTTGCCCACAAGGATTATCTGTTATTGACGTCTGGGTTTTTTGTCTGCGGGTTCCAGGTGGCATTTATTACTGCGCATTTCCCGGCTTATATCGGTGACCTTGGCATACCAGCCCGGTGGGCGGTGGTAGCGATCAGCCTGATCGGCTTGTTTAACATATTTGGTGCATTGGCCTCGGGTATTATCGGGGAGCGCTATTCGAAACCAATACTCCTGTCTCTAATCTATATTGCTCGCTCTATCGCGTTCACCGCCTTCTTGCTCATACCGGCGACACCAGCCACCGTCGTCATTTTTTCGATAGTAATGGGTATCCTCTGGCTTTCTACCATCCCACCGACCAATGGCCTGGTTGCAATCATGTTTGGCACCCGCTATCTGGGCATGCTCGGAGGCGTGGTATTTTTCTCACACCAGGTCGGTTCGTTCCTCGGCGTCTGGATGGGGGGTGTGCTCTATGACCAGACCGGCTCCTACGATGTGGTCTGGTGGCTCGGTGTTGTGCTCGGACTGTTCGCTGCTATAGTGCATTGGCCGATCAAGGAGAAATCTGTCAGGCGAGAACCATTGCCTGCCTCGTAACACGGCCTGAAATAGGCTATCGCCTAAACCAGCGGCGGTTCTTCGCTTTCACTATTGCCGCTCAGCGGGTCGAGTTCATCCTGGTAGGCTTCTATAGAATTGGAGACCTCGTCGGCATTTTCTTCATACCTGGCAATATGGAACACCGCCTCACCCTCGAATACCAGCGGCAGGTTAGTTTTTCCAATCACGATTCCCGCACTCGGGCTTAACAGGGGTTCGCTATTTTCGCCCAACGGATCGTTAATATAAGCAAGTACTTCGTCGATTTCTACCTTGGCACCATTCGCGACCAGTGAGCGCAGGATACCGCTTTGGTGTGCGCGTACCCAGTGGCTGGTATTAGCGATCAGGCAACTCGTCTGGTTGTGGGACCGACCTGCCTTACGCATTTCGAGGTGGGACATCACACCGAGTACGCCCTTAACGCCAGCCCGAATCGCAACTTCATCGAAGCGCAGTGCTTCGCCTGCCTCGTATAGTATTACCGGAATTTCGTGTGCCCGGGCTGCCATGCGAAACGAGCCATCGAGCAACTCTGAATTCAGCACTACCGGGACACCGAATGCGCGTGCCATGGCCTCGGTTTCTGGTTCGTCGATTACCTTCGCCCGTATTTGTGGGAGGTTTTCGCGATTCACCGCGCCAGTGTGTAGATCGATCACATGCGTGCAATGGGGCATCACCTCGGTCATCAACACATTAGCCAGGCGAGAAGCCATCGATCCGGTTTCCGAACCAGGAAATGATCGATTCAAATCCCGGCGGTCAGGCAGGTAGCGTGATTTGGAGACAAAGCCGAAAACATTGACGATCGGGATCGCAATCAGCGTCCCGCTAATTCGATTGATCAGCTTGTGCCCCAGGATTCGGCGCACGATCTCGACACCGTTGAGCTCATCGCCATGAATAGCCGCGCAAACCAGCAGACAGGGCCCCGGATTACGTCCATGCACCACGTGAATCGGCATGCAGGCACTACTATGGGTGTAGTAACTGGGTAGCGGAATATCAATCGACTGGCGTGACCCTGGTTTGACACTGACCCCGGCTATCTCGATATCAACCTGCATATAGCCGCAACCCTTATCCCTTGCCACGTGTTTTTGTTTTACCGGGTTTGCAGCTTTTTTCGAGGTATTCGATGATCATGCCGGCGACGTCCTTGCCGGTTGCCCCTTCAATGCCCTCCAGTCCCGGACTTGAATTCACCTCTATCACCACCGGTCCGTGGTTAGAGCGTAATATATCGACGCCGGATACATTCAAGCCCATGATGCGAGCAGCGCGAACCGCGGTAGAGCGTTCTTCCGGGGTAATTTTAATCAGGCTCGAAGTGCCGCCACGATGCAGGTTAGAGCGAAACTCGCCCTTCGGTGCCTGGCGTTTCATGGCAGCGACCACCTTGCCATCGATGACGAAACAGCGGATATCGGAGCCGCCGGCTTCCTTGATAAATTCCTGGATCAGGATATCGGCCTTGATGCCCATAAACCCTTCGATAACGCTCTCGGCCGCCTTCTGGGTTTCCGCCAGGACCACGCCGATGCCCTGGGTACCCTGTAACAGTTTGACCACCAGTGGTGCGCCACCGACCATTTCGATCACGTCCTTGATATCGTCGGGTTTGCTGGCGTAACCGGTGAGTGGCATGCCGATACCCTTACGCGATAATAGTTGTAACGATCGCAACTTGTCGCGCGAGCGCGTAACCGCGACCGATTCGTTCAATGGCGAAACGCCCATCATCTCAAACTGGCGCAGTACCGCCGTACCGTAGGCCGTCACCGAGGCGCCGATACGCGGTATCACTGCATCGAAGCCTTCCAGCACTTCACCCTTGTAGTGTACCGAGGGCCTATGCGCGGCAATGTTCATGTAGGCGCGTAATACATCGATGACCATGATTTCGTGGCCACGTTGCTCCGCCGCCTCGATGATTCGTCGTGACGAATATAACTTGCGGTTTCTCGATAATAAGGCAATTTTCATGCGTTTAATTCCACTTATAGCTGGTACAGTTTACTGGCTCTCAGTTTGCCATTCAGATAGGAAGCATCGGGCTCGACGACGGCCCTGTTTTCCATAGCGCGACGACCAAGAAGCATACGAAATCGCATGCTATCACGATCTGTCAGGGTCAATTCTATCGGCCAGTTTTGACTGCCGATCACCAGTTTGCTTTCGATCACGTAGCGCATTTCCGTGTGGCCACCCGAATCTGTGACTTCGCGGTGGTCGATAATCGGTGCGTGGCACTCGACAAAAAAGTCATAATTACGCGGTACCGGATGAATCAGAAATTTCACCATTTCGACACCGTCGAGCTGGTATGGCTCGGTGTAATAGGCGTGCAGGGCGGAAGTTTTAGCACCGGTGTCGATCTTGGCCTTGATTGCGGGTAAACCGAGATCGGGTAAAGCCACCCATTCGCGCCAGCCAAGCGTCAACTTTTGATTATTATGATCCATCGAAGCCAATATAAACCAACTGTTTCAGTTGCTCAACAATACCCAGACATGAATTAATAGGCCTGTTGACTAATCAAAAGGATAAGATTCTGTGCATCGATGTACCAGGTTTTCTATTAATTGATCACAGCTTTGCATCTGTTGTCGCGATACATACTCGTTTGGCTTATGCGCCTGATCGATACTGCCCGGGCCGCAGACAACACTGTTGATGCCGAGCTGCTGGTCGAATAATCCTGCCTCGGTGCCGAAGCTGACAGGATCGCCGATTTCGTCGATCGGGTTGATCGACCGGGTGTATTCGATCACTTTTGATGCAGGGTCGGTCTGAATTCCCGGGTAGTCCGATATTGGCGTAAACTGGATATCGCATATTTCAAACCTGTTTTGCATATCGGGTAGTAAGGTGTCCATTGCATAGTGTTTGATTTCGTGCGCGAGGGCATCGAGATCGTCCTGCGGTAAATTACGAATTTCAAATTCGATCTGGCACTGTTTGGGTACGATGTTGAGCGCGGTACCGCCATTGATACTACCCACGTGAAAGGTCGAATGCGGCACCGAGTATCTCTCGTCGAGCATATTTCGTTCCTGCACCGCCTGGTTCATGTTACGGATGAACGAAACCAGCTCGGCGGCATATTCGACCGCGTTGACACCGTTGGTGATATAGGCTGAGTGGCAGGAGGAACCACTAAATTCGACCCGAAATGCTGCTTTGCCCTTGTGGCCAGTTATCATTTTCATGTCGGTGGGTTCGCCGATCAGTCCTATACGTGGTTTTACCTCGAATCCATCCATCGCCGTAATTAACTTTTTGACACCGACACAGCCGATTTCCTCGTCGTAGGAAAAAGCCAGGTGCACCGGAGTTCGTAACGATTGTTTCACCATTTCAGGCACACCGGCCAGTGTGCAGGCGATAAAGCCTTTCATATCGCAGCTGCCGCGACCATAAAACAAATGATCATCGGCCTTCAGTTGATAGGGATCGCTATTCCAGTTTTGCCCAACAGTCGGCACCACGTCGGTGTGGCCCGAGAGCATCACGCCACCGATATCGTGCGGCCCGATGGTCGCGTATAAATTGGCGCAAGTCCTGTCGTCACTATGTACGAGTTGCGATGTGACCGCATAATCACCAAGATAATTACGCACAAAATCGATTAGCTCGAGATTGGAGGTAGTACTGGTGGTATCGAAACCAATCAGGCGTGTGAGAATTTGCTCGCTATTCAGAGGTGTCATTAAAGGTCTCCGGGGACACCGTATGAAGGCGCTTTTCGCGGATCGATCGCTCGTGTGATGTAGTCGTCGATTTGTGGTTCATACACGGCCCAGCCGGCATCCATTTTGGCTATTGGATCCTCATCCCAGTCGATGCGCAGTTCGGCGCGTGGCCAGGATAAATCCCCACCAATGAGCAGGCCGGCCGAATGCAGCGGACCCGTCTCGCCACCGGCATCGACACCGGCCTTGAGCGCATCGAGTAACCGTTTACCGAAGCTACCTCCGGATTTTTCAAACCTATCGATCATCGCCGCAGGCACGGCTTCGTTGCCGAGCAGGTTACCGGCCGCGGCGCTGTGTTTCCCCTGCGCGGACGCAAAACAGCCCAATACCCGGTCGCCGGTAAATAGACTAGAGTGACCGCTGGTGTCGATTAATACCAGCTGGCGGTACTGCGCGTAAGAGGTGCTCTCTACCGTGGTGCTGACAGCGTCTTCGACACTCAGTCCATCAGCCAGAAGCGACAGCATCTGTTGTCCCAGGCGCGGGTCGGTAATATTCTGGCTCAGCGCTATGCCGATGCCGGGACGCCAGTGCAGGCAGCGACTACTGACGCTAATACTAGAAGAAGAAATAGCAGCGCCCAGTTGACCGGTGGCCTGGTCCCAGGCGGCAATCGATAATGTCATAGAGGCTCACCCATAGAATTCTTCTGCTGTCCCGGTTGGCAAGAGTTAAGCACGATACTTTAATTACAGGACGCGACATAAACATTCGTGCCGATGGCTGAAGCATAACATGAGCGACGTTGATATCATCTGAAATTGGCAGGGATTCTCTGATGGAGATTGATGCATTTCAGTGCCCAGAATAAATAAGTATTGTGTTCCCGGAATTTAGTTAAACTAATTGTTTTTTATTCATTACCAGGATAGCCAAGATCATGATCAGAACTGGCGACGAATACAGGGCATCGCTTCAGGATGGGCGCGAAATCTATATGAGCGGTGAGCGCGTGAAGGATGTCACGACCCATCCAATGTTCAAGCCCCTGGTCGATATACGCGCCCGAATCTATGATATGCAGCACGATGCTGCGACCCGCGATCTGATGACCTATACCGACGAGCAGGGCGAGGATCACGCGATCGGCTTGAAAATGCCCTATAGCCATCAGGACTGGCATGATAAACGCGCCTCGACCGACGCGGTGTTCGACGATATTGGCGGGGTCGTGACGCGTGTTGGCGATGAGACCGTGGGTGAGATGTGGTCGTTATTTGACGGTCAGAATGTTTTAAACGAGGTTGACCCGCAGTTCTCGGAGAATATCAAGCGCCATGTGAACAAGGTGCTCTATGAAGATCCATTTCACGTGTCGGCTAACACCGATCCCAAAGGTGATCGATCCAAACCACCGCAGGAACAGGATCCGGATATGCTATTGCACGTGGTCAGGGAAACCGATGCCGGTATCGTAGTTCGTGGTGCCAAATTCGAAACGGGGGCCGCCTACGCCAACCAGGCTTTCACCAAACCCACTATCGCTAACTGGGCCGGGGGCGAAGAATACTCGGATTACGCGGTCGGGTTTATCTGCGAACTGGCCATGCCGGGCATCAAAATGATTTGCCGAACCGGTTTTGCCGGGCGCGCACCGGTGGCTGATTATCCGTTGGCGAATAAATTCGACGAAATTGACGCGCTGGTGATATTCGACGATGTCCTCATTCCCTGGGAGAATGTGCTGTTTTATCGTCACACCAAAGCGGCGGTGTATATCCGCTCGACCCTGCATCGATATTCGGCGTTTGCATTCGTGCAGCGCAACCTGCGCGTCGCCGATCTGATGATTGGCGCGGCACTGCTCAACGTGCGTCAGACCGGTCTCGAAAAGCAGCAGGCGGTACAGGAAAACCTGGCCAGGCTGGCCTGCTATCGTGAAACCATAAACGCCCACCTGACAGCGGCGATAGCGACTGCAGAGAAAAGTCCGGGCGGATTGCTGATGCCCAACCAGGCGCTACTTTACGCGGGTCGTGTGCATGCCTGTTCGCGCATGTACGAAATGGTTGAGATTGCCCGCGAGTTGGGCGGTGGACAGGTCTGCGTCACTCCCGATGCGGCCAGCTTCGACGCGGAAGAAACCGGACCTTGGCTGGATAAATACTATACCATCAACGAAAACTGGCTTGCCGCGGATCGGCGCAAGTTGCTCGCATTTAGTCGTGATTTGTTAAACTCGGATTACGCCGGTCATCGACTCACATTTCAGGAATTTGCGCAATCGCCACGCTTTGCGCACCTGGCGGCGGTTTACCACAACTTCGACTGGGATGGTCCCGCCGAGATGGTGCGCCAGGCCGCGGGCATCAGTCGCCAAGTGCAGGCGAAGGCGCAACCCGGTGCTGTCGCCCCTGCAGCCAAAGCCTGAGGATTAATCCATGCCCACACATAAGCGCATTCGAATGTTCAACACGAAGGATACCTATCCCAACCAGTCACTCGATAACGATCTGTGCCAGGCCGTTGTCGCTGGTAATACCGTTTACCTACGTGGGCAGGTAGGTACCGATTTCGACGGCAAGCTGGTCGGTCGCAATGACCCGCGGGCGCAGGCCGAACAGGCGATGAAAAATGTAAAACAATTACTTGAAGAAGCTGGCAGTGACCTGAGTCATATCGTCAAAACGACAACCTATATTACCGACCCGCGATATCGCGAACCGGTGTACCAGGAGATTGGTAAATGGCTCAAGGGTGTATTCCCGGCCTCGACCGGGATCGTAGTCGCCGGTCTGGCGCAAACCGAGTGGCTGATGGAAATCGATGTGATAGCGGTTATTCCTGAGTGAGGGATGTTCAGCTTGCGGGTCCGGGTATCATTTTTTCAAGATGCTATTCCTATGGCATTAATTGTCGCGAGTGAAACCACGCCCTGTTAGGATTGTGCGTCATGCGGGGTACAAATTTAAATGTAATAGTCAGATTCCGTCTATATCCGGAAAATTACAGAATCTGTCTAAATCACTGTTAG
>PVMK01125707.1_pt1 | contig 17998 bp, 17 predicted proteins | sample 1853481 | NCBI WGS metagenome assembly PVMK01 (sample SAMN08533507, study PRJNA380276) | Marine sediment metagenome, whole genome shotgun sequencing project. | reverse complement strand
GTCCAACTCGAAACTCTGGGCGAGCAGGGCGGCCAACAGGAAGAATGCGGCGAGCATGTCCTTGCGGCCCATCACCCAGCAGACCGGCTCCACGTGAACTGGCAACAACGCAAAGCAGATGGCTACGGCGGCGCTCGTTTCGGTGCTCCGCGTCGTTCGTCGCAGGAAGAGAAAGAGCAGACCGACGTTGCGAGCGTTGAGTACGATGTTGCCGAGGTGGTAGCCGAAGGGATTGCTGAACCCGAACAGCCTGGCGTCGACCGCCCAACTCAAGTCGCGCACGAGAAGCGGCTCTTCTCGCGGGAAATATCCAGTGAAGATCTCGCGAATGCTGGAGAGGAGGGAGTTCTCGTTGTAGAGATTCGGGTGCCCCAATAGGACCCGGGTGTCGTCGAAGTCCACGAACTCGTAGCCGGCCGTGCGTAGATACCAGAGCAGGGAGAAGGCGATAAGCGCCAGGAAGATCCTGACATCCACGACATCGAAACTGGCCGATCGGTTTTGTGACAAGGGTGTTCGAGCCTCGTTGCCGTCTAGTGAGGTGCAAATCGCTGATCGGCTCTCGTGGCTCTTGTCTGAAGCCGACATCAGCCCCCGGATCGCAGCTGTGCGCGGTTCGTAGGAGGGCTTTCAGTTCGGTAGAGGCATAAGATTGCAATTGGGCTGCAATCGGAACGCGAAAGGCTCACGCGCCGAGCCCTGCAGTGTCAGATGGGCGCCGAGCGGCGGTGATCGCGGCGAGGAGAGCTGGCGATCGCAGTCGGTGTACGGCTACTTCCCGGGGGTGAATCCGTCTGCTGCGAGTCGCTTGGACAACTTCTTGGTCACCGACCCGATGCCGTCGTCGATTGTTTTGGGGTTGAGGTATCGGAGTGCGCGGCCCACACGAGTTCGGCCGAGGAGGCATCGTAGAGGTGCGTCTCGAGCCTCACGATGGTGGTGTAGATCGTGTATATCCGGCGGTGGTCGACTACATAGCCGCGCCCGTAGTAGCCGTACAGGCCTCGACCGCGATAGCTGGGGCTCACGTAGGTCTTCGGTGGAATGTACTCCTGGCGTTCATCGATCTGAACCAACTGGGTCAAGATCACTCCCTGGATTCCACGCCCGCGAATCGCCCGCTGGATCGATTCCTTCGAAAGCCGCTCTGGATTCGGCAGGATGCGGTAGCTGGGTACCGCGTCGCTCCCTGCTCGTTGAGCGCCGCCGCGAAACCGTCTTCGAAGCTTCGCCGGTTGATGTCGTTCTCGGCGATTCCGATCACGAGGATCTGCTCCATCGGTCGCGCTTCCGCTGAGTCGGCCTTCCAAACGCCCGAGAGTTCCGTCTTCGTGGCGCATGAAACGCACGCGATGCAGACGAGCGCCATTCCCAATGCGAGCAGTGACCTTCTCATCCGATACCTCCCCATTCATCTACCCGGCGGGAATTTCATCAAGATCTTGTTGACGGCTCGATTGACTTCCGTTTCGTCGTAGTTTCCGTCTCGATTTCGGCTGACCATCCACCCGCGCCACACCAGCTGGTCCTTCGCACGATCGACGATGTCGATGATGATCGTGCCTTCCTTGTATTGACGGACCGACCAGTTGAACCCCGAGCTGAAAGAGCCTCGGCGATAGTACCGGGAATAGCCGAAGTTGGAACCCGATCCGGCGAGCTTGTCGCTGAACGTGACATGGTAATTCAGGCGGAAGTTGGAACTGCCGTCTTCCACGTACTGAAATCCGCGGGCCCGGAGGTTGCTGGTGACGGCTGCGCGCATGCGTTTGTCGAGGAGTGAGTTGCGCGCAAAGGGACCCTCGGGATTCGATCCTAACTCGTCCTCGCTCGCGCGTATGGGAGGCGCAATCCAGTCGAACGTGTTGTATTGCGAGAACACTGCATCGCGGTCGAAGTCGGACCGCACCCTCGTCGCACAACCGTAGAGAAACGGAAGGGCGACGAGGGTCGCGATGGTTGCACGGAGAGTTCGATTGCGAGTGCTCACGCCTCCCCGCTTTCTTTAACTCGTCACGTCGCGTACGAAGTCTTCGAAGGACGTAACCCAGCGCTCGACATCTTCGTCATTGTGGGAGACGGAGAGCGTCCATTCTTCATCGCGTCCAGGCGTCATGATGATATCCCTGTTGACGTTGTACAGCCAAGCCAGCTCACAGAGCGCTACATCCTGGTACTCGATAAACGACTCGTAGTCGGTGATCTTCCCGGTGGCGAAATTGACGCAGCCTTTGGAGGAGATGCCGACCGTGTAGCCCTGGAAGCCGTACTTCTCACAGATAGCGTCGCATTTGGCGATGAGTTGATCGTTGATACGGTCGAGGTGCTTGTAGGCTTCCGGAGTCATCACCTCTTCGAGGCTGGCACGTGCGGCGGCCATGCAGAGCGGATTGCCGTTGTAGGTTCCGACCTGGAAGACCTTACCGCTGGCAACGACTTCTGAAATGTCCTGATTCATGCCGATGGCTGCGGCGGGCAAACCGGCGGCCAAAGCCTTTGCGAGCGTGACCATGTCGGGAACGACGCCAAAGCGCTCAACCGCACCGCCGGCAGCCGTGCAGATTCCGGTCTTCACTTCGTCAAATATCAGCACGATGCCGTGCTTCTTCGTGATCGCGCGGACCTTGTCGAGATAGCCGGGCTCGGGAAGCACGACTCCGAGATTCATCATCGCGGCTTCCATGATCACGCACGCCGGTTTTTTCCCCTCTGCGTCGAGCCGTTCGATGCGTTTTTCCATCACTTCCGCGTCGTTGAACGGAACCGCGAAGGTCATGTCCACGGAGCTTTGCGGGATGCCGGCTCCGTAGGGCACGGACTTGTAGTTGTCTCGGGGGCCGCGGTCTTTGAATTCGGCAGTTCCGATCGAGACCATCACGTAGTCGTGATGTCCGTGATACGAGCCCATGATCTTCATGATGGTGTCGCGGCCGGTATAGGCGCGCGCGATTCGAATCGCGTCCATCGTGGCTTCTGAGCCGGAGTTGACGAAACGCCACTGCGGCATCTTGAAATTCTTCTTGAGATGTTCTGCGACGATGATCGAATCTTCGGTGGGAAGCGCGAACTGCGTGCCGAGTTCCATGCGCTTCTGTACGGCTTCGACGATGGCAGGGTTGGCGTGCCCCTGAACCATGCAGCCGAACGCGTTGTGGAAGTCGCTGTATTCGTGTCCGTCGACGTCCCAAACGCGGGAGCCCTTGCCGTGGGTGAAGTAGATCGGATACGGGTCGCGCATCTGATACGACGAGGCGACTCCCTTCACGAGTGACTCTTTGGCGCGCTGGTAGAGCAGTGCTGATTTGGAGAGGTTGGCCTCGAGGCGCTTCTCTTCCCGGTCCTGGAGTTCTTTGATTCGCTTTCGGTCGACGATTTCTGCCATTGAAAAAGTTCCTCTCTCCCTTCTGATAGGGGGTATTGGGCCGCCGAACCGATGTCGCGGACCCGCGGGGCGCGAACCTTCAGGCCAGCCGCGGTGGGCACCTACGAATACGGAACTCGGTTCCATTCGGTTTCTGAGGGGGGGATTCTACAACACATCCCGGCCCGGCGGCGCGGCAGCGGCGAGTTCCCGGGGAGTAATCTGGCCGCCGGCCGGCGCGCGGGGCATTTCGCTTCGAAGCGGACCAGCGGTGGCTTGGTGCGCTGGTTCGCGGCCCCCGAAAACCGCTAGGATCCGGTGCCTGCAGGCTTCAGGGGCCCCGGATTGAGAAGACTTCACGCCGGGCTTTCGGTCTGGTACCGCGTCTTTTTTGGGAGGATTTCAGGTGAAGAAAATTACGTTCGGACTGTTGTCCATTTTCTTGCTCGGCCTCGGGAGCGTTGCGCTCGCCGCGGAAGATGAGCAGCTGAAAGCGGTGATCGCGGGTGATCAGCGCACAGCCGACCAGAAGGCTCGCGACGGGTATCGCCACCCCTACGAGGCGCTTCGTTTCTTCGGGATCCGGGACGACATGACGGTGCTGGAAATCTACCCGGGTGGTGGCTGGTACACGCAGATCCTGGCCCCGTACCTGAAGAACAAAGGGAAGCTGATTGCGGCCATCTACGACCAGGACCCCAAGACCCAGAAGAAATGGATGGTCGGATACAACAAGCAGTTTACGGATCAGTTCGTCGGTAAGTCCGACGTCTATGGAAAGATCGAGGTCGTCAATATGGTGCCGCCGGATCGCGTCGAGCTGGCTCCCGCCGGAAGCGTCGACATGATTCTCGACTTTCGAAACGCCCACAACTGGATCGAATCGGGAGGCGACGAAGTCGCGGCCGGTTGGTTCAAGTCGCTCAAGAAAGGTGGCGTCCTCGGGATCATCGAACACCGAAGGGATGCGGACAAGAAGCCCGACTCGGAAAGCGGCTACGTCCATCAACAGCGAATCGTGGATTTGATGGTCAAGAACGGCTTCGAGCTCGCAGCGACGTCGGAAATGAATAGCAATCCGAAAGACACCACGGATCATCCCGAAGGGGTTTGGACGTTGCCCCCGGGCCTGGCTCTCGGCAAGGATGAGAGCGCCAAATATATTGCGATCGGTGAGAGCGACAGGATGACGCTGAAGTTCGTCAAGCCGTAAGGATCGTTGAGGGTTGCTTCAGCGGTACTTGACGCCCGGCAGGATACACAGCATCTCGAACAGCAGGTTCGCGCCGAGCAGTGCCGTGTTGCCCGAAGGGTCGTAGGCGGGAGCGACTTCTACGAGGTCGCCCCCACGAACGTCGAGGCCGCGGCAGCCGCGAATGATCTCGAGCGCCTGCGCGCTGCTCAAACCCGCGATCTCCGGGGTGCCGGTCCCCGGCGCAAAACTCGGATCGAGGCCGTCGATATCGATGCTGAGATAGACGGGGCCCTCACCGAGTTGGCCCCGGATTTCTTCCATCAACGGCGCGAGGGAGCGGTGCCAGCATTCCTCGGCCTGTACGACGCGAAATCCCTGATCGCGGCACCAGTCGAAGTCCTCGGCCGTGTAGCCGCTTCCGCGCAGACCGATCTGGGCAACGCGCGCTCCGTCGATCAAGCCCTCTTCCACCGCGCGTCGGAAGGGCGTCCCGTGCGCGATCTTTTCGCCGAACATGTGGTCGTTGACGTCGGCGTGGGCGTCGACGTGAATCATGCCCATCGGGCCGTATTTGCGCGCGAGCGCTCGGAGGATCGGCAGCGCGATGGTGTGATCACCGCCCAATGTGAGCGGGATGCAATCGCGAGCGAGGATCTCGTCGTAGGCGCGCTCGATGATCGCCACGCTCGCTTCCAGGTTGAACGTGTTGATCGCGACATCCCCGATGTCCGCGACCTTCAGCGAATCGAAGGGCGCCGCGCGCGTGGCCATGTTGTAGGGGCGAAGCAGGCACGACTCGGCGCGGATCTGGCGCGGGCCGAAGCGGGCGCCGGGCCGGTTCGAAGTTCCGATATCTAGCGGAACACCCACGAAGCAGGCGTCGAGACCCTCCGCGTTCGTGGCGCTCGGAAGCCGCATCATCGTCGAGGGCCCCGCGAAGCGGGGCATCTCGTTGCCTCCAAGCGGTTGGTTGCCCGAAGGACTCACGCCCGCACGTGCCCGTTCGCCGGATCGTATGCCGGCTGGCTCTTGATCACCGTGGCCAAGCGAATTCCGCCGCAGCCGTGCCAGCTGGTGTACTGGCCGACCACTACCACTCGAGCCTGCGAAATCATGACCATCTCTTGTGAGTCCGTCTTGTAAGTCTCGTTGCGGTGCCAGTGCCGGATCTCGCTCGAATCGATCGACCAGGGTGCCGGATCGCGATTCAGCCGCGTGCGGAATTCGGTCCACATGGCGCCGTGAGCCAGGAGATCATATTGGATCTTGGCACGCTTCGCGCCTTCATCCGCGCCTTCGTTCGCACGCTTTCCCGTAAAGAAGGGTTCGAAGATCTGCGCCTGAGTGGCGGGGTCCATCTCTTTCCCGGCGCCCGAAACGGAGCGGAAGATCTGGAGCCGTCAGCGCGCCTCGCCGTCGGGCGACGGAGCAAGAGCAGCTGCTTCCGCGTTTCTGAGGCCCTTCACGAGTGATACGCACATGAGGATCCCGATGAGGATCAGGGGCAGGGATACGACTACGGCGGCGGTTTGGAGCGAGCGCAGCCCGCCCAGTGTCAGCAAGGTGATGGGGACGAGCCCCAGACCTAGCGCCCAGAACACGCGGTTCCAACGCGCTGGATGCCGATCGGTGGGGAGTCTTCGCGTCGCACAAGATGCAAGCGTGTAGGACGCCGAATCGTAGGTCGTCGCCATGAAGATCAGGCAGATCGCGGCGAAGAACGGCAACAGCCAGCGGCCCGACGGTAGTGAGGCGAGGACTTCTACGATTGCAGCCGGTGCGCCTCGTTCATTCAGGATATCCACGACCGGGACGAGATCGGTCAGTTGGACGTGCAACGCGTAATTGCCCAACACGGCAATGAACAACACGCAGCCGACGGAACCATATCCGAGCATTCCGAAGATCATCTCGCGGATCGTCCGGCCGCGTGAGATCTTGCTCACGAAAATGCCCATGAAGGGCCCCAGCGCGAGCCACCACGCCCAGTAGAAGATCGTCCAGCTTTCTACGAAACCCGAGTCGGTCAGCGGGTCGGTCCAGGTATTCATTCGAATGAAGTTCTGGATCGTAAAGCCGACGGCGTCGGTGCTGGCCTTGAGAAGAAACAGGGTGGGGCCTGTGATGAGAACGAACGCGAGAAAAACCAGCGCGAGGATCACGTTCAGGTTGCTGAGGCGTCGGATCCCGCGATCGAGGCCTGCGTACACACTTACCGCAAAGACGACGGTGCCGAGCAGAACCGCGACGAGGGACATGTAGGAGGCTTCAGGTACGTCTGCGAATCGGGTGATCGAGGCGGTGATCAGTGGCGCGCTGAGTCCGACACCGGTAGCGGCCGCACCCACGAGACCCACCATGAAGACCAGATCCAGGGCGCGACCGAGGACGCCGTCTGCATGAGCGCCGATCGCGGCGCGGCATGCGGTACTGACTCTCAAGCTCGCTTGATTTTGAACGTGATAGGCGTGCCCCATCGCGACCGCCGGTAGACAGTAGAACGACCATGCGGTCATCCCCCAGTGAAAAAGCGGGTAGCTCATCGCCCACTGGGTGGCGGCTGCAGAACCCGGTGCTTCACCAAACGGTGGCGACTGATAGTAGTAGGCCCATTCGATGGTGCCCCAGTAGAGAATCGTCGAACCGATTCCGCCGCAGAAGAGCATCGCGGCCCAGCTGAAGGTCGAGTACTCGGGTCGGCAGCCTTCGGGGCCGAGGCGAACCCGTCCGTGGCGTCCGAGCGCGAGCCAGAGCAGGAATGTGAGCGCGGCAATCCCGGCCCAGATGTAGAAAACACCGAACTTCGCGGTAATGAAATCAAAAGCTGTACTAACCGATTGGGCGCCCGCCTCGGGAAACAAGATCAACGGAACGCATACGCCTACGATGATGATTGCCGTGCTGATGAAGATGAACCAATCGATATTATGGTCCGGCTCTGACGGCTCGCTTCCCGGCATATGGCGTGACCACCCGTGTTTTCAAGCTCGAAGTGTTTCTGTGTGCCCGTCGATGGTCAACGCCTGCCCTGTAATGTGACTGCTGGATTCAGCGCAAAGAAAGCGCACGAGGCTGGCAATCTCTTCGGGTTGGATCAGGGTCCGCATGGAGTTCCCTGCGACGTAATTCGCGTGCACTTCCTCCACGCTTTTTCCCGAGCGCTTCGGCGTCGGCTTTCATCACTCGGCGAATCCGCTCGCCCTCCACCGATCCCGGGCAGATCGCGTTCACACGGATGCCGAAGAGGCCGAGCTCCATCGCGAGCGTCTTGGTCAACCCGATGATCGCCCACTTCGAAGCCACGTAGGGCGAGCGATTTGGACACCCGCCGAGCCCCGCCGTCGAAGACATGTTGATGATGCAGCCACCGCCCGCTGATTTGAGAAGCGGTACGGCCTTGCGTGCGCAGAGAAACTGACCATCCAGGTTGACCGCAATCGTTTGGCGCCACGCTTCCGGTGAAATGTCTTCCACCGGCCCGATGGGGCCTGCGATACCCGCGTTGTTGATGAGTACGTCGAGGCCGCCAAGCGCCGATTCGACATCGTCGAACAACCGGTCGACCGCTTCGGGGTCCGATACATCCGCAATCGTTCCGGTGATCGACCCCGGATTCGCAGCCAGCATCTGCTCGACAGCCTGCTCGTCGCTGTCGCAAATGTGCACCCGTGCCCCTTCGAGGTCGAACGCTCTCGCAAGGCACTCGCCGATGCCGCTGGCTCCTGCCGTGACGAGAACGCGCTGTTTGCCCGTCATGAGTTCTCATCCATTCGTCAAGCTCGGTGTGGTCGCAGCGGTTCGGCGGTCATCTTGAACAGGAAATAGACCGCAGGGCAGGGCGATTGCCGACCGAAAGCGTCGATCGGGGCGGCGCGAAGTGGGCATCGGTTCTCGGGCAATCGGTCACCGCATCGGGTTTCATGGACGGCGCATACCTTACCGCATGCGGTTGCGGCGCTGTTCGATCTCTCACCACGCTTCCGTCGGACGACCTGGCTGGCGTCCCTCTCGACTGGCTTGCATGCCAGAGCGGGAGTAGGGGGCGAGTGAGGCTCGGCGGGAATCGCCGGGATCCCGAGGAGTCGTTTTTTGATCCACCGGTCGAGCATGAAATATCTCTGTGAATTCAATTGGTTACCGATTCGAAGAGAGTGTTTCCGCACGCCCGGAAGATTCGCTCCTCAATGGAATACGGCCGAAAAACAGCGTCGCCCGGCTCGCGGCTCGCGAGGCGAGTCTCGACGCTGGCGCGCCGAAAGCGGGCTTCAGAACGCGCCCTAGAAGGCCGATGCTCGCTAGGTGTCCGACTCTGCTTTTACAGGCCCTGATCACCTCTACTGGGTGTGGGCGATCGCCTCGATCGTTCCTGCGGTGGGTGCCATTCGCGCATTGAGGCGTTCGGGCGCCGAGTGGAGCCGCCCGGTCGTGGTCTTGCAGATTGCGATCTCGATTTCGATCGCGAGCTTGGCCCTGCCGTTTCTGGTCGCTGAGGGCACGGGCGCATGGGTTGACCTGCTCTGGCAGCTCGGGGCAATCGGCGCGCCGGTCAGCATTCTTCTTCTCGCGCTGAACGCATCGAGTCGCCGGAGTCACCTGAAACCGGCGGTCGTTATGCTCGCGTGTGCGGTACCTGCAGCCGCACTCCTGGCTTTGGTGGCGTTTCCATGGGGATCTTCGCAATCGGCCGCGTCGATGCATCAGTGGCTCGGTACGAATGCCGGATGGGGTGTTTTGGTCGGGTGGTCGTCGAAGCTTCCGTTGACCTTCGGTCTTCCCTGCCTACTGGCCTCCCTGCTCATTTTCTTCGATGAATATCTGTGCCCACCCAAAACGAATCTACGCCATGCTTCGTTCGCGGGCATTGCCTGTGCGGCGCCGGCCCTGACGATCATCGTTTGCGCGATCATCGGCAGGCGCTATGGGCTCGAGCCGGTTTCCCTGTCGTACATGGTTCCATCCATTGTATTCGGTTGGATCTTGTACCCGGGGCGTATCGCGCATCTCACCGCGCGGATGGCTGCAATCGATGCGCTGGGCGAAGCGGTCGTGATCATCGACAGCACCAATAAGATTGTCGATGCCAATGGCTTGGCACTCGAGTTGCTCAAACCTAAAGCGGGCGATCTTCGCGGGTGCTCGGCAGAGGAGGCCCTTGACTCGATTCCCGAGCTGATCGCGATGTTGGCAGAGCCCATCGAAGATCTGCGTCGAATTTTTCACCGGCAAGACGGCGGGAACCAGACGCTGCCACGAAGCGCGTATACACAGTCTCGAAAGCAGTGAGTCGGAAGGCTCTCGAGTCATCGCGATTCGCGACATTACGAGTAATCGCGTCGCAGAAGACAAGCTCTTCTATCAGGCCCACTTCGACAGCCTTACCGGCCTTCCCAACCGGCGGCTCTTTCTCGACAAGATATCGTCGATGATCAATGAAGCGAAGCAGGAGGGCCATCAAGTCGCGCTGATGTACCTGGACTTCGATAGATTCAAGGAGATCAACGACACCTTGGGCCATTCAGCCGGCGACGAGCTGCTTCGAATCATGGCCCATCGCCTTCGCCAGCACTTGCGCAGCAGCGACACGCTTTCGCGAACCGCATCACAATCGCCACCGGAGGTGTCGCGCCTGGGTGGGGATGAGTTCGCGATCCTGATGTCCAGATTCGCATCGATTGAAGACGTCAAGGAAGTCGCAACGCGCATCCTTGGCCTGGTTTCCGATCCGGTAACGATTGGCGGTCAGTGCGTATGGAACGCATGCAGTATCGGAATCGCGGTATTCCCCGATGACGGAGATGAGATCTCGACCCTGGTCAAGAACGCCGACTCCGCGCTCTACTACGCCAAGAATCAAAGTCGCGGTGAATATCAATTCTATCGACCCGAGCTCGGCTCGAAGGTTGTGCGCAAGGCATCTCTCGAGAAACAACTGCGCGGTGCGATCGAAGGCAATGAATTGGTGCTCCACTATCAACCCAAAATTGATCTCCAAAAAGAAGAAGTGGGTGGAGCGGAGGCGCTTCTACGTTGGAACAACTCCGAACTCGGTGTCGTGCCCCCGAAGGAGTTCATTCCGGTTGCTGAAGATTGCGGTCTCATCGCGTCGATTGGCTCCTTCGTAATCGAGCAAGCCTGCTCTCAAATGAAGGATTGGCGGGATGCGGGCCTCGAGCAGATACCGGTCTCTGTGAATGTTTCGTGTTTCCAATTTACCCGGATGGATTTGCAGGCGGTCGTAGTCGATGCACTCAACAAGTTCGATCTGGATCCCGGTCTGCTGGAACTCGAATTGACCGAAAGTGCGTTGCTGGAAGACAACGATGAAACCTCCTCTTGCCTTCGGGAACTCCGCGCAATGGGTGTAAAGATTTCGCTCGACGATTTTGGCACGGGCTACTCTGCACTCAGTTATCTGAGTCGCGTGCCACTCGACGTGCTGAAAATGGACCGTGCATTCATCCGAGATGTTCATTCGGATCCCTCGGCACTGGGAGTCGCGTCGGCGGTGGTCGCGATGGCCCATAGTCTGAATTTACGCGTGGTGGCCGAGGGGGTCGATTGTGCGGAACAGATCGAGCCGCTGCGCAGAATGGGCTGTGACTTGATTCAGGGTTTTATCTTCAGCGCTGCACTCGAAGCGGAAGAATTCGCCAAGTATCTCACCCCCGAAGGCCGGCGAATTCCACTTCAGTCAGTCGAACCGCAGGGGCAGCCCCACGGCAGATTCGGCGGATGTCGAGGTTCAGGTCGCGAGTGCTGTTGCAGCGCCCGATGCGGAAGAGACGCAGGAGGACACCCTCGATCGCCACGCGCTGATCATCGACGACGATCGAATGCAGATCGGTCGTACCGCAATGAGAATGAACCAGATGGGAATTCCCTCGTATTATGCGCGGGACCCCGATGAGGGCGTGCTCTTCGCGCTTCAAGAGCCCGGCCGCATTCGGGCAATTTTCGTCTCTTCGGAGGCGAACTTTCACGACGTTGAGCGGATCGCGCAGCAGATCGCGGAGCAATTGCACGGGGATCGGCCTTCGATCGTGGTCGTTGGCGAGAAATTCGACTCGAATATCATTGCTGAGATTCAGGAAAAGGGCCCGGTCTGGTCGCTTCGCATTCCGTTTGACGACGAGGAACTCGGTTTTGTGGCCGAGGCAGCGCTCTCGAACGAGAGCGGCGCTGATTTTCTCGAGAGACACCGTGTTCCTGTACATCTGATGGCGTGGACGCGTAGTGGCGATGTGACGGGTCATGGGGTGATTTCTTCGCTCTCACCGCGCGGTGCATTCATCGAAATGGATGATCCGCTTCCGGTCGGGACCGCGTTTCAGCTGGAGTTTTCGCTGTCAGAGTGGCCGGTATCACTCCGGGCACGCGTGGTCTATCTCAAGGCGCGCGAGGCCGACGGGTCGGTGCAACCCACGGGCGTGGGCGTGGTGTTTCTGGATCGCGATCGAGAGGTCGGAGACCGGATCGTCGAAGAAGTGGAGAAACGCTCCGCTCGCTATATCCCCTGAGGCGGCGTGAGCGCGCGCAATCTCCTGTGCGGGCGCCATGACACGCAGCGAAACGCCAATAGTGTCAGCCCGAAGGTCAGCAAGGCCGCCGTTGAAGGCTCCGGGACGAGGATCAAGCCGGTCATGTCGAAGAACGGATCGAATCGGGTATTGGCGTCATAAAGGGCGCCGGTAAAGTCCGTTTCGTTGTTGTAACTGATCCCGGTAAGGTCGGCCCCCACTAGAGAAGCTCCCGCCAGGTCAGCTCCTTTCAGGTCGCTTCCCGAAAGATCCGAGCCGGAGAAATCCGCGCCGATGAGTGTCGCCCCCTTCAAGTTGGCATCCGTGATGATCGCGCCGGTGAAGTTGGCTCCTGTGAGATCGGTATTCGCCAAAACGGTATCGGTGAGCGTTGCGCCGGTAAAGATGGCGTTGAGCGCAGTGGCGTTGCGCAGGTTTGCGCCTGTGAGATCGGCTCCGTCGAATATTGTGTCGACCAGAGTTGCGTCCCGCATGGCTGCATAAATGAGAACCGCATTGGTCAGATCGGCGCGGGTGAGATCTGCAGAGATGAGAACTGCGTTGAGCAGGAACGCCGAGACCATCATTGCGTCCCGAAGCGACGTATTCCTGAAATTGGTGCTTTCGAGATTGGCATCGCTGAGAATGATGCCGTCAAGGTCTTCGTTCTTGTGGTCTTCGAAAGAATGGTCTTCGCCCTGATGATCGCCGTGATCCAGGACCCCGGCGAGCGAAGGATGGACGAATGCGAGCCCGATAATCAGGGATGCGACTAACAGGGATAGTCTAGACAAACAACTCCGCACCGGCTTCTACTTCCCCTCGCAAAAATATTGACCGTGCCGAAGCGATCACAATATGCTTTGTCCTCTTTTCGGGGCCCCCAGTGGGGCTGCTTTAGGCTCAGTTGAGGGTGTTTGCGAAAAGAGCGGGCCAACCACTTCGCCATCCGGCAACTCGTGTGCAACTGAGCCATTCGAGGGGCCAAGCTCAGCGGATCTCCTCCGGCGTCCAGGGGTTGGGCCGGATCAGGCCGGTCCGAGGGAATATCCAGAGAGGCGATGAATCGGTAGGGTTCGCTCCTCGTGCTGTTGAGCCCTCGCCAGTTTTGGTTAGTATCGCAGCCGTGAACGGATCGAAGATTCGAAATGATCTGGGCATCCTGGCGGGAATTGCAATCGCCGTTTTCCTGCTTGCCCCGGGCGAGTCTCACTCGCAAGGTCAAGCGCTCCAACCGCGGTTGGAGGGGCCGGAACTCGTCGAGGCGCTCCGGCAAGGCGGGCTCGTCATTTTGATGCGCCATATGTCGACGGACAGCTATGTCCCCGGGGAAGGCGCCCACGATGACCAGGATTGCGCGAGCCAGCGAAATCTCGACGAACAGGGGCGGCAAGCAGCCAAGGACGTCGGTGTGGCATTCAAGAGCCTGAAGATTCCGGTCGGCACGGTGTCGACCAGCCCCTATTGCCGATGTGTCGATACCGGGAAGCTCGCCTTCGGCAAAGGGACGCCGTCTCAAGATCTCGCGGTTTTTGATGAACTCCCCGCCCCAGAAAAAGAAGCGAGGGGAAAGTTGATTCGGAAGTTGCTGAATACAGCACCGGTCGATGGACGTAACACCATCCTGATCACGCACACGGGAACGCTTCTTTACAGCTTCGGGCTGCAAACGCGACCGGAGGGCATTGCGCACGTTTTTAGGCCTGCGGAGTTCGGAAACGCCATCTATCTGGGCCGCGTGACTCCCGAGGAGTGGTCGGCGCTCGCGAGTTCCATGGGCGCGGGATCGTAGGCGGGTCCGAGATGCATCCCATGGCGTTGCAGGCGGAGTTCTGACATCTCGGTAACCATCAAATTCGGATTTCGCGGTGTAATCGCTCTGAACCTTGCTGTGATTGCTCTTGCGGTGAGCCGAGCCACCGGTCTCGTCATCGAGCACGAGGCCGATACCCTCAATCTGGAAGCGCCCGCGGATGACCCCGGCTGGGTCAATGTCGGGTAATTGCAATGCCTGGACAGCGGTCTATTTGGGGCGCGGTTGGGTACTTACCGCTGCACACGTCGGTGTTTCGAACATCGAACTCGACGGAACGACGTACTCGGCGGATTTTGGTTCGCGCGAGAGGGTGTTCAACTCCGATGGGACGGCGGCGGATCTGCTGCTCTTTCGGATCGATCCAGAGCCGAATTTGCCTCCGTTGGAGATCGCTACCGAATCGCCTCCCATCGGTACGTCGATCGTCATGGTCGGAAGCGGGCTAGGTCGCGGCGAAAAGACGGCCGGGCGAGGCCGTGTCGGATTTTCCTGGCAGGAGCCTTCACTCAAGCGCTGGGGCACGAGTCTGGTGCACGAGTATCTACACGATCAATCGGTCGGTTTCACCGACGCATTTGCGACACGTTTCTCCATCGCGAAAACCGCACACGAGGCTCACGCCGCGCACGGCGACTCCGGTGGGGCTGTATTTGCTCGCCTCGAGGGACGGTGGCAGCTCGTTGGAATCCTCATGGCCGTGGATCGCCACCCGGGCCAGCCAGTTCGATCAGCAGCGTATGGGAACCGCACGATCATTGCGGACCTCTCTCGCTACAGGCAATTCATTCAGAGCGTTATAGACGCTCCGCGAGAATGACGGGATCGGACAAGCCGCCCGCTCGCAGATGGACTGGTCGAGTTCGGCATTTCGTTCGTCGGAAACGCGATCTCCCGCTCTCCCGATTTCTTCAAGCAGATCCGTTTGATTGATGGAGTGTACATCGTGCTGCGGGTACGGAATCGAGCAGCCAGCTTGCTCGAGTTCTTCCTTGAGCTTTCGGGTCAAATCGTATCGCAGGCCCCAGTAATCTTCCTTTCGACACCAGGGTCGAACCACCAGATTTACCGACGAGTCAGCAAGTTCAGAGACGGCGACGACGGGTTCGGGGTCCGATAGGACGCGAGAATCCTTGCTGAGTACCGCGTTCACCACCGCGATCGCATTCGAAATGTCATCGTCGTAAGAGATGCCGAGAACGATGTCGTTTCGACGCGTGTCGTTCGCAGAGAAATTCTTGATCGTCGCGCCAAAGATGCCGGAGTTGGGAACGATGATCTTGACGTTGTCAGGTGTGTTCATGATCGTCGAGAACACTCCGATCTCGACGACGGTTCCTGCGACTCCGGCGGCGTCAATGAAGTCGCCAACGTGGAACGGTCTGAACAGCAAGAGCATCACGCCAGAAGAGAAATTTCCCAGGGTTCCCTGCAGGGCGAGACCAATCGCCAATCCGGCCGTACCGAGTACCGCTACGAGTGAGGTGGTTTCGATCCCGAACAGGCCTAGTACTGCGATCAGGACAGCTGCGAGAAGGACGAAATAGACGAGATTGGAAGCGAAGGGAATGAGGGATGGATCTACCCTTCGGCTTTCCATGGCTCGACGAACGGATTTGCGAGCGATACCGCACAAGAATCGACCGATGATGAGTACGGCGAGTGCACCAGCGAGCTGCAGTCCCCCAAGTCGACACCAATGTGACGATGTTTTGGACGGCTTGATCGACTGTCGAATCCATGAGTCCTCCTGTCCGACCGTATTTCAGGTCAGGATGGCGTAAGCGAATCGGTTTCGAATTTTAGCCTGGGTGAGTCCATTTTTTCAGCTTCACGTGCGGCGCGCTTCCTCAACTCGCGCGCCTTTTCGCGGTCCTGCGGACGATCGCGTTCCATCAGGAATCTCGCGTAATCGCACTGAACGCGAGCTGTCCATAGCCTTGCGTCCATTGTCTGGCAAGAACGGATCGCAGATTCGAAATGATTCATGGCCTCCAGTTCGTGGCCCGCTGTCGCTGCGAGGAGCGCGAGATACCGAGAAACCGGGCCGTGGAAGACGACCCAACTGAACGCGACGAAGCGGCCGGCATGGGATAGAAACTGACTGTAGAGCACGGCCGCACTTTTGGAATCCCGCAAGCGCGCGCAGGTTTCCGCAAGGTGATGGAGGCTCGCCGACCAGCCGAAGTCCGGGCCCACCGCCGAAAAATCCTGAGCGGCAAGCGAGTCGAATAGACTTCGCGCTTCGTCTTCTTTGCCAATCTGGCTGCAGAGGTTCGCGAGAGCACAGAACCACAAGCTTCCGGGGCGAAGGGTTTCGGCGAGGTGCCTGACTTCATCTTCCAGCTTCTCGAGCTTCAGCTGTTCGTAGAACACGCCATAGCGATGAAGCGTGCGGGTCAGCTGGTAGGAGAGATCGCCGCCGAGAGCACCGAGATCCAGCGCTTCTCTGCCGATTTCGGCTGATTCAGTCACCCGGCCCTGGATGAGGAGGCGGGTAGCCCGGATGATCCTCACGAATGCTCGCTCAGGGGGCTGACGTAACTCCTCTGCAACCCGCTCGAGCTCGGACAGGTCGCGGTTCACTCCCTGAGCATCTCCGCGCATCAGCAATTCTTCGCTGCGGTAAAGCAGAGCCAGGAAGATGAGGTTGCGGTCGCCGATTCGTACGCGAGGCGAGCGATCTCGTTTTCGAGATCGAGTTTGCGACCCACGTAGTGCGGGCGGGAATAGGCATACGTTTGTGCGTAAAGCGCTTCCGCAAGTGTTAGAGGATCGCCGCTATTGCGAGCAATGCCGATCGCCTCTTCGTTCAACGCGATCTCGAGTTCTGAATCGTCGCTCCAATATCTTGCGATCGCGAGTCTGCTGAGCAGCCTCGAGCGGGTCAGGCTCTGGGGTTCTGTGTGGAGGCGAAGAGCATCCTCGAGTAGCGAGACTTCGACCGTGTCGACGCTCCCAGACAGAATGTCAAAGGGCGTTTGCACACCGAGTGCGGCGCGTCCGAGGATTTCGGGCAACTCGAACCTGCGTGCGAGCCCCGCCGCGCTCGTACAGGCCTCGCGGGCGCGAGTCAGATTTCCCGCTCGGCGCTCGGATTCCGCCGTAGCCAGCAGAAGCTGGCAGCGTTCGTGTGCGGTCTGAGCTTCGCGCCGCTCGAGCATATTCAGCGCATCCCGAAAATGGGTCGAAGCCTCTTCCCACGCGAACTGCTCGACTGCAAGCTCCCCCGCCCGCCTCGTAAACGCGATGGCTTTCTCGAACTCTTCCGGGCCTACACCCTCGGTGTAATGGAATGCGATCTCGGCGAGGTTCGCGGTCGGACTCATGCCCTGCATCTTTTCCAGGACCTTGGCGACACGGCGATGGATCCGGGCTCGATCGGAGGTTTCGATTTCTTCGTAAAGTGCTTCGCTGACGAGTGCGTGGACGAAGCGGTAACGGCCCAATACCTCGGGCACCTCGGAGACGATGCTCGAGCGGAGTGCCTCCGTCAGGGGGTCGAGTTTCAGTTCTGATTCGAGGACCTGAACGAGGATCTCTCGCGAAAACTCCTGGCCGATCACAGCCGCCACCGCAAGCACTCGATGGGCCTTTGGTGGCAACATCGCCAGGCGGCGCTGAACGACGGCCGTCACTCCCTGAGGCAGAGAGAACGTGCTGGCACCTTGCACGCCGGTCTTGAATGCGCCGGGCTGATTCTTGACGAGCTGAGCGATTTCCAAGACCAGGAAGGGGTTGCCGTCGGTCTTCTCGGCTACGGCTGAGACGAGTTCTTCGGACGGCTCATCGGGACTGTTTACTCGGAGTATCCGGGCGATTTCCGACGACGTAAGTCCTTTGAGGCTCACCTGCTCGAATATCGAGCGACGCGCCAAAACGCCGAGCGTTTCCGAGAGCGGATGTTCGACCTCCTCCTCCCGGTACGCGCCCAGTACGAGGATTGGAGCGTCGACCATTTCGTGTGCGAGAAATTCGATCAGGCGTAGGGATGGAGCATCAGCCCACTGAAGATCGTCCAGAACCAGAATCTGGGTGCCGTTGTCGCGGGCCACGTTGCGAAGGAAGTAGGTGATGCTGTCGAAGAGACGAAATCGCTCCTGGTCCGACTG
>PVMK01148041.1_pt1 | contig 17999 bp, 19 predicted proteins | sample 1853481 | NCBI WGS metagenome assembly PVMK01 (sample SAMN08533507, study PRJNA380276) | Marine sediment metagenome, whole genome shotgun sequencing project. | reverse complement strand
AAAACAGGTGGGTTTGCCCACAATACCGGAGAGGGAGGCCTGAGTCCCTATCACCTGAAATACGGCGGCGATATCATTTGGCAGATTGGCACCGGCTATTTTGGCTGCCGGGATGAGCACGGAAATTTTGACCGGGACCTGTTCGAAGAAAAAGCCAATCTGGCCGTGGTTAAAATGATCGAAGTGAAATTGTCGCAGGGCGCCAAACCGGGACATGGCGGCATTTTACCGGCGGTCAAATTGACTGAAGAAATTGCCCGGATCAGGCATGTACCCATGGGAAAGGATGTGATTTCACCTGCGGCGCATACCTCTTTTTCCACACCCGGAGGCCTGCTTGAGTTTGTCCGGGAGTTGCGTCAGTTATCGGGTGGTAAACCGGTTGGATTCAAATTATGCATCGGCAAAAAAGATGAATTTCTGGGCATTTGTAAAGCCATGCTGGAAACCGGCATCACGCCTGATTTCATTACCGTCGATGGGGGTGAAGGGGGTACCGGGGCAGCACCAACGGAAATGACCAATTCGGTCGGTACTCCATTGCGTGATGCGCTGATATTTGTCAACAGGGCGCTAATTGGCATTGGTTTGAGAGACAGGGTCCGCATCATTGCGTCAGGCAAGATTTTCTCGGCTTTTCACTTATTGCGGGCCGTTGCCCTGGGGGCCGATACCGCCAATTCCGCCCGGGGCATGATGTTTTCCCTGGGCTGTATTCAATCCCGCTCCTGTAACACCGACCATTGTCCCACCGGTATTGCGACCCAGAACCCTTCCAGAAACAAAGCACTGGTGGTCGAGGACAAGGCCAGGCGGGTGGCGAATTTCCATCGTGAGATGATAGAAAACCTGGTTGAATTGCTGGCGGTGTGCGGTTTGGACAGACTGGAAGAGCTGGAACCCAGCCACATCAATCAACGGGTCAAGGGAACCGTGATCAAGAACTATGCCGAACTGTACCCAGTCATCACCAGCCGATGCCTTTTATGCGATACCGATGTCCCGGATAACTGGCAAAAGGACTGGGCAATGGCCAGCGCCGATCGCTGGTAGCTTTCTTTATTCTACTGCGGAATGTAAGGCAGACGCTCTGGCGCTGGCCCCTGCCCCTTTGCCTCGCGTGCTTTCTGCACGATCCCGCGGACATCTGACAGGAGTTCCCTTGCATCGTAAATGATGCCGTCCCGGATGGTGTAAATAACGCCGCCAAGGCGTGCCGGTTGGTTGTCTTCATCCAGCCGGAAATGGCCCGTGCCATACAGCACTTTGAAATTCTCCAGCGGGTTGTAGCCGGTAATCACCAGGTCCGCCAGTTTGCCCGGCCGGATTGAGCCGATTTCACCGTCAAGGCCCAGCGCCTGAGCACCGTGGATGGTAGCCGCACGGATCACTTCCAGCGGGTGAAAGCCGGCTTCCTGCAACAATTCCATTTCCCGGATGTAACCGAACCCATACAGCTTCCAGATGTAGCCTGCGTCGGAACCCAGTGTGACCCTGCCACCGTGGTTCTTGTAATCGTCAAGGAACTGCATCCACAGGCGGAAATTTTCTTTCCAGGCGATTTCGTCGGCGGTGGTCCAGTCGTACCAGTAGGAGCCGTGAGCATTACGGGATGGCTGGAAGAAAGCCCATAAATTGGGGTGTGCATAATCCTGCTGCCAGTCAGCATTCATCTCACGCATCAGGTCACGACTGGCCTCGTAGATGGTCAGGGTCGGGTTGAGCGTGAAATCCAGTCCGATCAGCTCGTCACGGACAGCATTCCACTTCTCCGAGCCCGGTTCGGCCGCTTGTTTCCACAGGCGCCCCGCCTGGCCAAATCGATGCTGCTCATTGTTGTAGTTGTAATCCAGTGGATAGTCCTGGATCACCCGGGTGGTGAACATGGCTTCGGGCAGGCCGTACCAGTGTTCCATCGTCAGTAGTCCAGCCCGCGCAGAATCCAGGACATTCCAGTTGGCCACGTCCAGCTGGGCATGGTGCATTGCGCTGCCCAGGCCCTGCTTCCCCGCCTCATCCAGTGCGGCCGCCATGATTTGTGGTGGAGCGCCGAAAAACTTGATGCCGCGAGCGCCCTGGTCCGCGATATCACGTACCCATTTGCGCGCTTGCCCGGGCGTGTTTATCGGTTCTTCAACACCCATGCCGAAGCCGACGTAAGGCACGATTCGCGGTGCGGCAATGGCATTGCGCTCACTGCGGTGTTGATGGCTCTGCACCCAGTCCAGGCCATTGAAGCTGCCAGGCTCACGAATGGTCGTAATCCCGTGCGCCAGCCATAGCTTGGCGACGTATTCGGCAGGAACACCCTGGGCATCGCCACCGAAGTGTGCGTGCAGGTCTATAAATCCGGGCAACAGGTAGTGTCCTTCCAGTTCCAACACCCGGTCCCCGGGGCGTATTTCAGGCCGTCTTTCGTCTTCGATGGGCAAGCCTGGGATTACCCACATTGTGGATGGAAACGATGCGATTCCCCTTCAATAACGACGTCCATCGGGCCGATCGGAGGCGCCCCTTCACCGTTAATCACGATAACCCCGCGGAGGATCAAGCGGTCGAACGGACCTTCCCCCCGCACCCGGTCCGGAGCTATTTCCGGTGCGGCAAAAGCCGGCAAGTAAAGGTGGATAAGAATAAAGGCCAACAGGATGCTGATAATTTTTTGCACAGTTTTCTCGCACTTATCCTTTGCTGGTGCTACAGTATAGATAGGAAAAGGATTTCCTGGAGGATAATTATCATGGATGACATTACCAGCGCAGCGGCAGCCGCCGCCGCAGTCCGGGTTCGGCAAGAGCCCGAAAATACCAGTGAGGAAGCCGGAGATGCGTTCATCGCATACATGGACGATTCCACTACGGGACCAGATTCGAAAGGCACACAGCAACCGGAAAACCTGACGACGACGGCCAGGGCGCTCGACCGGTGGTTCAAAGAACGCCAGAAGAACCAGGGTACACCCCGCCTGCTGGAAGTACCCAATGAAGTGCTCGTCACCAACGGCGGTCCCTTGCAGGCTACCGGCAATATCACCCTCGTTCACGAGGACGGGAGGGTTCAATACGCTAACCACCTGAGCCTGTGCCGCTGTGGACACTCCGGTTCCAAGCCAGTGTGTGACGAAAAGCACGTGGACATGGAGTTTCTCAATTCGGGCAAAATATTCGAAGTTTCGGAAATTGCAGCATCGTCGCGCCCGAGCAAGATCACAATCTCCTGCATCAAGGACGGACCCATCACATTTCGTGGCCGTATGAGGCTGCATAACCAGTTCGGACAGGAATGTGTGAAGATGCGAGGTTCGCTGTGCCGTTGCGGTCATTCGGCAAGCAAACCTTTTTGTGATGGCTCCCATTCCCGGGTTGGTTTCAAGACAGGATAAAGTGAAGTGATTGCGTAGAACGGTTCCGGGCGGCACAATCCGCCTATGGATATCTTTCGCGTTTTCCAGATAGAAGCCGCTCACCGGCTTCCCAATGTCCCGCGCGGGCACAAATGTGCGCGCCTTCACGGGCATTCATTTCGAATTGAAATTCACGTCAGCGGCCCTGTTGGCCAGGAATCTGGCTGGGTGATGGATTTCGCCGACCTTCGAAAAGCCTTTCAACCGCTGTTCGACCAGCTCGACCACAATTGTCTCAACGACATCGAGGGTCTTGAGAACCCGACCAGCGAAAACCTTGCACAATGGATCTGGCTGCGCCTGAAACCCGACCTCGTACAACTTTCAAAAGTCGTGGTACAGGAAACCTGTAACGCCGGCTGTGTTTATACCGGCTAGCAGGAAAAAAAGGCCAGACATAATGTCTGGCCTAAACTTCTTGAGACTTGGAGAGTCTTCACACAATCGTGATCCTTCATCAACAAACGAATTTTTTGTTTGTCGACGGAGTTAGTGTAGAGGTGCTTCCGGAATAATAAATTGATCTGAGTCAAGTTAATGGTTCTCAAGCCAGATTCGCTTCATCACCCAATCAGGAAGTATCATTCGCTATGACGCTGAAAGTTGACACTGATCAATACCGGCACGGATCACATCATTTAGGCTTCATCCATAAATTACAAAGTGACTTTTGAGTGATGGACCAGCAAGTAAAATTCAATACGGACTTGATCAAGCGCTATGATGTGGCCGGGCCGCGCTATACCTCGTATCCGACCGCCGTCCAGTTTGTTGAAGGTTTTGATGCCAATGCGTATCGACGCTACACCACAGCGAGCAACAATGAACTGATCCCCAAGCCGCTTTCTTTGTATGTTCACCTGCCGTTCTGCCATTCGCTGTGTTACTACTGCGGCTGCACCAAGAAAGTCACGCGGCATGCGGAACAAGGCGTGCGCTACCTCGAGTTGCTGGATCGTGAAATCGAAATGCAGGGAAAACTGTTCGATGACGACCGCGGAGTTGAGCAGCTCCATTTTGGTGGCGGCACGCCCACTTTCCACACGGACGAGGAAATGTCGGCGCTGATGGCTCAATTGGGCAGGCATTTTGCCCTGAGCGACAGTGACAACCGCGAGTATTCCATTGAAGTCGACCCCAGGACTGTCGGCAACGACCGCCTGGCAAAACTTGCAGAATTGGGTTTCAACCGTATCAGCCTGGGCGTCCAGGATATTGACCCGAAAGTGCAGGAAGCGGTTAACCGCATCCAGGATCCTCAGGCGACACTGGACATGGTTGAGTACTCCAGGAAACTGGGATTCAACTCGGTGTCGATTGACCTGATCTATGGTCTCCCACATCAAACCAGTGACAGTTTCGGTAAAACCATCGATACCGTGGTAAAAGTCAAGCCTGACCGGCTGGCTGTATACAACTACGCGCACATGCCGCACATTTTCCGCGCCCAGCGCATGATCAATGCAGATGACATCCCATCACCCGAGACCAAGCTGGAATTGATGGAACTGACCATCCGAAAGCTGACCGATGCGGGCTACGTCTACATTGGAATGGATCACTTTGCCCTGCCGGAGGATGAGCTGACGATTGCCCAGAAGGAGGGGCATTTGCAACGGAATTTCCAGGGTTACTCGACCCGCAGGCAATGTGACCTGGTGGGACTGGGCGTCAGTGCGATCGGCAAAGTGGAGACTGCTACGCACAGAACCAGAAAGACATTCCTTCCTGGCAAAAAGCGGTTTCCGAAGGACGCCTGCCGATCTGGCGCGGTGTCAGCCTGACGACTGAAGACCGGCTGCGTCGCGGCGTCATTGAAGCCATCATGTGTCACGGTGAGGTACATTTCGACCAATTCGAAGCCAACTTCGATATTGATTTCAATGATCATTTCGCGCTTGAGCTTGGCAATCTCCAGCAACTGGAGAAAGATGGCCTGCTAAAAATGACTGAAGCCGGGTTCAAGGCAACCCCGGAAGGCCGTCTGTTATTACGCGCCATAGCAATGAATTTTGATGAATATCTGCAGACCAAACAGAGCAGCGTCCCCCGTTTTTCACGCGTAATCTGATCTTTTTAAGGTAGAATACTGGTCTCGTACTCCTTCTGGGAGTACCGGGCGATTTTCGCTTATACGTATTTATACGTAAGCGGTGAGGGTCGACTGCGCAATATAATGCATTAAAAGAAATCATTTGGAGAGCGCTGCATGGATAGTTCCTTAAGAGTGACCAATATCCGGGATTACCGCCGTGATCCTACCCGCGCGCAAGTCGCATGCAGCCGTTGTGCGCTGGGTGAACTCTGCCTTCCGCGAGGACTAAGTCCCGACGAAACCGAACGATTTGAACAAATTGTTCACCGCTCCCGCCCCATTCAGCCAGGCGAACACCTGTTCCGCGCCGGCGATGAATTCCGCTCCGTTGCATCTGTACGCACTGGCTGCTTCAAGAGTTACGTCATTGATCACGAAGGGCAGGAACAGGTTCTTGGTTTCCACCTCCCCGGCGAAATTATCGGTCTCGACGCCATCCATACTCACAAACATGTGGCCAATGTCGTGGCGCTCGACACCAGCGCCGTTTGTGCGCTGACATTCGATACGGTGACCAGCATGGCCCGCCACATGCCGGAATTGCAGGCTGAATTGTTCCGTATAATGAGCCACCGCATCAGCGAGCTGGAGGCCATAGCAGGTGACCTGAGCGCCGATGAAAGGATTGCGATGTTCCTGATATCGCTTTCCGAACGCTTCTCGCGCCGCGGTTATTCCGACAAGGAATTCATCCTGGCCATGTCCCGCCGGGATATCGCCAGTTACCTGAGACTGGCCACAGAGACTGTCAGCCGCGTGCTGGCCCGCCTGCAGAAGGCCGAAATTGTCAAAGTTGACCGCAAGCAGGTCAGAATCCTGGATATGGAAAAAATGCGGACAACCGCCAGGAAGTCCTGACCTTTCAGTGATCCACGCCACCCGGGCCGTGCGCATGGCCGTGGGACATTTCCTCTTCGGTAGCATCCCTCACAGCGCTGATTTCCACATCAAAAATCAGCGCCTGACCAGCCAGTGGGTGGTTGGAATCAACATCCACATTAAATCGTCCGACCTTGACGATTGTAACCTGGACCGGCCCCTTCCGGGTCTGCAGGCCCACAATCTGGCCGGGCTTCAACTTCTTGGGAAATCGCAAATGCTTGGATGAAATGCGTTGGATATTCGCCTCTTTTTTCTCTCCGTAGGCATCGGCGGGTTCAAGCGTTACCTGGAATTCGTCGCCCACTGACCGGCCGGCCATGGCGCTCTCCAGGCCGGGAATAATGTTTTGGGCGCCGTGAAGATAAGTCATTGGCTCCTTGTTCCTGGTTGTTTCCATTTGCTCACCATCCTGATTGCTCAGGGTGTAGTGAAATGAGACGACTTTCTTATCCTGGATGGTCATGGCTTTTTTTCTTTCAATGGGGTTCACACAATATGCGGGCTAGTTCTCATCTTCGTTTCGAGGAGGTGCATTTGTGGAGACCGTAATGGTAATTTTTTCTGACATAACGACGGGTTCGTGAGGGGTATGCGAATAATCAGCGAATAAAAGTTGCAGGGTATGTTCACCTTCGGGAAGCGTTAGCTCGGTTTCAGTCTGGCCCTTTCCAAAATGACGAATTTGGTCCGATGCCGGCAGAGGCAGATTCATGTCGGGCATTTCCGTCACATCGATCAGCAGGTGATGATGACCCGTGTTGTCGATCTTCGATCCCGCCGGTGCGATACCCATTCCACTGACCAGGAACTTGACCGTAAATGTGAGAGGGACGATATCTCCATCCTGGGGCGTTTTAAAATCGACACTGGCTCCATCCGAAGAGGGTGAACGGTGGGTGCCGGTGGCAGGCAATTTATCTACCGCCTCGCCAGCCGCAACAGCGGTGGTCCCCAACATCAGCAACAGCAGGGAAAGCATCAGGCGTCTGAATTTCATGATAATTCTCCGTTAATGAAAGATAATTATGGCCTGACTCCGGCCAATGCGCTAGCAGTGCGCATATTGCAGCAATATTCCCGATTCATTTTCACGTCACTACGAATCCTTCCCAGAGGGGGTCATCATCCGGATCAACGGTGATGACATTATGCCCGTAAATACGGGCCCAGCCTTCGATGCTGGGTACGATCGCATCGAAATTCCCGACACGTGTCAAAGCCTCGATCCGGCCGGTGAACTGGCTGCCGATATAGCTCTCGTGTACAAAAACATCACCTTGCGATAATTCCCCGCGTGCGGCCAGTTGGGCCATGCGTGAGGAAGTCCCGGTCCCACAGGGTGAACGGTCTATGGCGGCGTCCCCATAAAAAACCGCGTTGCGGGCATCCGAGTCCGCTTTGAGCGGCTTGCCTGTCCACAGAATGTGGTTCATCTGTGACAGGCGGTCGTCATCCGGATGGGAAAAGCAGTAAAGCTCATTGATCCGTTCCCGGAGCAGCGGGCTCAGGCGCAAGATATCTGTAGCTGTCAATTGAGCAAGGTCCCGGTAAATCTCCTGCGGCTCGATGATCGCATAAAAATTGCCACCATAGGCCACGTCGAATTTCAGAATTCCGCCCAACTCCGGACAATCCACCTCCAGTTCCCGGGAGTGCAGGAAAGAAGGGACATTGGTGAAACGGACAGAACGGACCTTGCCGCCTTCTTCAGTGTAGTGGGCAGTGACCTTGCCGGCAGGTGTATCGAGATACAGGCGCCCCGGGGTGCGCGGGCTGACCAACTGGTTTTCGATCGCGATGGTTACCGTTCCAATCGTGCCGTGCCCGCACATCGGCAAGCAGCCGGAAGTCTCAATGAACAGTACGGCGATATCGCAGTCATCGCGACTGCTCGGGTACAGGATGCTGCCTGACATCATGGCATGCCCTCGCGGCTCGAACATCAACGATGTCCTGACCCAGTCGTACTCCGCCAGGAAATGCTGGCGTCGCTCGAGCATGGTGTCACCTTCGAGCCTGGGGCCGCCCCGATAGACCAGGCGTACCGGATTACCGCAGGTGTGGGCGTCGATGCAATGAAAAGTGGTCTTTTTTCCGTTCAACTTAGTTTCTCATCTTCACTTAATATCATTGGCTGATTGCGTTCGCCTGGTTTCAGAACCGGCTGATGGAGAAAGGCGCAAGATCGATGCCGGGATCTTCACCAAATACCAGTTGGCTGATGATGCGGCCCGTGGTCGGGCCCTGGGTCAGGCCATAATGACCATGGCCAAATGCACACAGAACGTTTTGCTGGTCTGGCAAAGGTCCGAGCACCGGCAGAGAATCAGGCAGCATGGGACGTTGCCCCATCCACTCAGTGATTTCTTCACCACCAAGATCCGGCATATAGTAACGTGCATTTTGCATCAACGATTTCGCCCGGCGGTAATCCGGCCTGGTATCAAGGCCGGCAAATTCGGCTGTTCCGGATACCCGCAGACCATCCTGCATCGGTGTCAGCAGCACGTGGCGGGATGCGGACATGATGGGGTGGCGTATATCCAGGTTCGGTTTCCCGATCATGCTGTGGTAGCCCCTCTTGGCGATCAACGGCACCCTGTACCCCAACTGTCCGATCAAGGCGTTGGACCACACGCCGCCAGCAATAATCAGCCGGTCAGCCTCCAGGGAGCGGCCGGATTCGGTGACAAGCGAGACACCAACCGCATTGGCCGAGACCGTGCGGACCCGGTCGTGCAGCCAGCTTGCACCACGCTCAAACGCTGCATCTGCGATCAACTGGGTGACCGCACCCGGATCAATAAGATGTTGCCATTCCGGCTCGAAGACAGCAATGCCCTCACCCAGATGGATGCAGGGCTCCAGTGAGGCGAGTTCAGCGCGGGTCAGCCTTTGCCAGGGAAAGCCGAGACGTTCCCTGGACTCATATTTCCACGCGTCCCGGGCAAAATCTTTTTGGGTGTCGTACAGCAAAATCATCCCGCGCGACTGGCGCAGAGCCTCACCGCCTGTTTCTGCGAGGATGTCATCGTAATCATCAATTACGCTGTCCATTAGCGTGGCCTGTGCGGCAACGATCTCCTCAACACGATTTGCTTTCCCGGCACGCCAGAAATGATACAGCCACGGCATCGAGGGCAGAAAATGTGACCAGCGGATGCGCATCGGCCCATGTGGATCAAGCAGCCAGCCTGGTACCTTCAGGATGGCTCCGGGGTGGGAAAACGGAAAAACAGAAGATTTGCATATGCATCCGGCGTTACCGAAACTGGCCCCCCGGTGCGGCTGTTCGGAATCAATGAGCGTTACCCTGGCGCCTTTCCTGACCAGGTGCCAGGCACAGGACGACCCCACGATTCCTGCACCGATAACGACGCAATGGGGCCTCATTTTCGCCTGCATTTGCTAGTGTAGTGTACTGTCACACGTTGGAAACCACTCTTTCCAGCACGGCGATTCTTCCATCCGACGCCTTTTGGGCGCCCCTGAATTCACGTCGCGCAACCAGGCGGGCCATCTTGGAGTTGGCGGCGATTGAATCGGTCAATGGAATCCCCTGACGGTGGAAAAACATAAATCGACGACAGTGACTGCGCAGGGGTAATACGGCAGCTGCGGCAAAGGGGTTAATGGAACAGGTATCCAGCAACTCGTCCAGTTTGTGATCCAGCTTCAGGAACTCTTCAAAGCGGTCATGGGTAATGGTGAATCCCCTGGCGATTGCCGCAAGATCACCACGTTGCGCGTCTTTTGCATTGAGGGACGCCCGGAAAATGATCAGGCGCTCCAGGGGTTTTCGTGCTTCGAGTATGTGAAACATATTGGCACTGGTTACGGGTGTCACCAGCAGGCCCCTGCGGGGTACGATATCAAAGAATTCCTGCTGTGCCAGGCGCTGAATCGCTTCACGGACCGGGGTTCTCCCAAACCCGGTCATCGTGATCAGTTCACCCTCAGACACCATTGACCCGGGAGGAAGAGCCAATGTCACCAGTTTTTCTTCCAGCAGACGGTATGCGCGTTCAGCAAAGCTGTCAGGGCTAACGGCGGATCGTTCATTCATATTCATGTTTCCGATATTCAGGGCCGGACAACACTGCGGGATCAGGCCTGAGTCCGATTTTCGAGGGCGTGGTTCAGGGTCTTTTCAACGGCGGATGCTTCCTTGTCCGTCAACTGGAGACGGGGGGCGCGGACCTTGGCGCTGCCCACCCCCATCAAGGCTTCAACCAGTTTGATCTGTTGTACGAACTTTGGCCCGACATCCAGGTGCAGCAGGGGGAGGAACCACTGGTACAGTTCCCTGGCCTCATTCCACCGGCCCTCCTGGGTCAATTTCCAAAGTTGCACGGTCTCGCGGGGAAAGGCATCAACAAGGCCGGCAACCCAGCCAACCGCACCCAGCGCAAAGCATTCGAATGCCAGGTCATCCACGCCACAGAATATGGCCATTCGATCACCCAGGCGTTTCCGTAGTTCGGGAATTCGCCGCGTGTCCATGGATGACTCCTTGACGGCCTGAAATTTTGGATTATCCGCCAGGCGGGCGATATCCTCCGGACTGATATCGATACCGTAGGCCACCGGATTGTTATAGAGCATGATCGGAAGAGACGTGGCCGAAGCTACTTCATTCAGAAAAATCATCGTTTCGCGCCGGTCACTGGGATAGCGCATCGGCGGCAGCAGCATGAAACCATCTACACCCGCCTGTTCCGCGGCAACGGCAAATGCTTTCGCGTCACGGGTAGAAGACTCGGCAATACAGGCAATCAAGGGGCGTCCCTTACGGCCCATTCGGGCGAAAAACTTCACCATTTCCAGCTTTTCTGTGGAGTGGAGGGTGGAATTTTCGCCCAGGGAACCCAGGATAACCAGGCCATGCACTCCGGCATCGAGTTGAAACTCCAGGTGCCGCTCCATCGCGGCCCAGTCTATTTCATCGCTGGCGGTAAATTTTGTCGTCAGGGCTGGGAAAACCCCTTGCCATTGCACGTCTGTCACGAAAATCCTTTCTGGCGGGCAGAATGAACTTCGTATGATATATCACAAGGCGGGAAAAGATAAATTGTATTTGTCGACATCTGACCAGAAATACAATGTCAGATTGTATTTAAATCATTGACCGATTGAGGTCGCAGCTCAAAACCAGAATTCATACATTCTGTGTCAATGAACTTTTGAACTGAAGCTCAGTACCCGCCCCTCATCACACCGTCAAATCCAGAACCTGATGAAAAGCGTCTCAGTCGTCAAGACGGCATAAATCAGCGGCGCGACCCACCGCGCATGGCGATCAATCACACGAGCTTTCTCGAGCTGATTATGGGTGGACAAGTGGGCCGTATAGATTACTTCAACCATGCTGAGGAACACCATGATGGTCGAGGCAATCACGAAAAAATCCATGGTGGTGAGAAAAGGCAGCCTTGGCAACAGCCCCGCCAGCGCGAAGCGATAAGCGATCATTGTAAGCATCGCGGTGACTGCCACACTGATCTGGGAGGAGATCAGGCTGGGGTCTATCCAGAACACCAGCCAGGACATCATCACGATCAATATCAGGGGTAGAACGACTTTGAACTTGAAGAAGTTCGTGTAACGCCTGACCTCCATTGAGAACACCATGCCGGGTATAAGCGATGACTCATTGTCGAGCACAAGATCCTCAGCTGCAAAACCCCACTGAATGATTTCCCAGTCGGGAATCGACAAATTCTCGGCAATGCCAGAGTCCGGGGAAGGCTTGAGACGAATCTTCTGAGATCCAAAACTGATGTTACCCAGCGTGATTTCCAGGCGTTGTGTATCGAATGGAAACTCGCGTAGCTCAAGTGGTTGCGAAAAACTACCCCAGAGCCGTTGGCGATAGACGACCTCGCCATCGGGATGTATTTCCACAGACTGGGGGAAGGTGTTCAACAGCCGTTGCTGATTGAGAATCTGTACTCTTGGGTACCAGATTTCGTTCAGATCTTTGCTGATGGAATCGAGGCCCTCATGGGCGAGGCTGGGATCATGCCATCGTAATACCAGAATCAGATTTGCTACAAAACTCTGAGCCACGCTGTCAATGCCATCTATGTCAATTACGTATACTTTAACCTCGACATCACGTGTCTGGAGAACAGGTTCCTGCGCCTCCAGGCTTCCCAAGATGGCCACACAAAGCAGCAACGCTGCTGTTAGTTGTCTCATGGCAATCATTGCACTCTTTGAATTCAGTTTCCTGCGGTTTTTTTAAAACTCAGGAAACTGCTAACAACTACCAACCGAAAGTCACGGCAAGAACCGGACCGCTGTATGTCATATCTGTCCTGCCACGCCAGTCGGTCTTGTCAACCTTGAGATGCAAATTAAAGTATTGCCAGGACAAGTCGAAGCCCACGTGCCGGAAAGCCTGATAATTAACGCCGACAGAGGTATTCCAAAGCCCGCCGTCGTAATCACCGATATTTGCACTTATCCAGTCCACCCGGGCGTGAAGCAGCCATCTTTTAGCCGGCGAAAAATTGTACCACCCGCCAATATTGGGCAGCGGCTGGTTTGCATCGACCTCCTTCCTCTGGAACTCAGCGGTCTCGTCATCTAATCGGATTTCACCTTCAATGAACACTTTCATGTCGAGGTTGTGAATACCAATACCAACGCCGAAATCATTCCGGGCATTCTTGATAAAGCTTCGTCCGATAAAAACGCGTGTTATCGCCAGCTTGACACCAGACTCTACAAACGACCCTTCACGAAAGGTTGAGCCATCCCACTCTATATCTTCTGTAAGCACCGCGCTACCGGTGGCATCATTACTGAAATACTGCCCCGCCAATACCCACTTTCTCGCGCTCCCGAACTTCCAACGCAACTGGCCATTAAAAAAGTTGCTGTGATCACTCACACCCAGGCTATCGTTAAAATCAATGTCGTCGCCAGGGTCTCCCGGGATATCCGACGCTACCTTAAAAGAGTTTGATGACCTCATCGCCCCTAAAAAAACGGTGAATCGGTCTGAAAGTGCAGGGTGGTATTCGTATTCCTGTGCCAGAAGGCTACCCGGTACCGATGCAAAAATTAGTGCACAGAGACATAAATAAAGTCGATGATTCATTGCTAACTCCTCAGCTTATTTCTTAAATTGAGTCTATTTTGTTTTGCAGTTCTGTCATGAGCTGTTGGTTCATCGCCACATTGTTCTGTACCCATTCAGCTATCAATCCTCTGAAATCCCCGTTTTAGTCAGCCAATCCGGTCTTTGTGCCTTGCTTGGCTCACCGGGAGTCATGTCCACTCCTTCCGGCAGAGGGGGCGGCGGAGGGGGCCAGGCGAGTTGGTCCGCCCTGGTTTGCCTGACGATGATGTAATCATGCGTGACATTGATCGTCGTTAGGTCTTGCATTAGCAGCACGGGGCCAGCGTAGGTTGTGCTCCAGCGTTGGAAGAGCGGATCAATCAGGTTTTCATCCAAAGTGAAATGGCTGCCAACGCCTAGTCTGGGTTGGGCGATTGTATAAACCATACCCAGTTCCGCTGGAGTGGTGTGCTCCGTCATGACGCCCTCGGCGGCTTGTATCGGCATATGGTTATAGTGGGCAAATTCCTCGGCGGACGGAAAGATCTCATGGACAAATACGTCCGCGCCCTTACCCTGTTCGGCCTCGAAGGTGCTGGGCTGACTGTCAGCCGTGTAGACGAAAGTAAGTCCCTTCCATTCCAATCGGTAGCCCATCGACCCGGCAAGTGCATGAATAACGGGGAAGGCATAGATCTTGACGCCATTCTCGTCGTAGGCGAGTTGGCGTGGATGATCGGGACTGAACTTGCTGATGTCAATCTCGTGAGGAACAATCGTCATCCCTCCCCTTGGCAGGATGCTTTGCTTGTTCTGGATGTGCCACTCGGCCGCCGCGGTGATATTCTGCGCGAACGCAGTAATACCCAGTTCTGGCGTATAGCCTGAAGATCCCCAGATCTGGAGGGGCGTATTACGCGCCCAGCCCATCGCGTCGAAGAGAGGGAAAATACCGCCAACGTGATCCAAATGAAAATGTGTAATGAAGACTTTATCCAGCTCAGCAGGATGCACACCCAGGGCAAAAAGATTTCCGACGGTGCCACCTCCTATATCGAAAATAAAGGAATCACCATTGCCCAGTTGGACCAGTAGACAGGATGCCCCCTGGCCAATACGCATCGGAGCAGGTCCCCAGGAGCCACATGCTGTGATTCTCATCTAGTCCTCACCAAGAGTCTCTTTTCCTGGAATGTAATGCTCCGGATACTTCTTGATGACAGCATCGGGTGTCTTGGTGATTACCGGAGTTTTCGTGATAGGCATCCCGGTGAGTGGCAATGGGTAGCCATCTTTCGTAGTTCCCGGTTCTCTTGGGAAGCGGTAGTTCTCTGCCCCGGCATTCGCCACTGTGGGTAGAAGTAAACAGGCTGCAATGAGCCCCAACGACAATCTCTTCATTTTCTATTCTCCATTTCGGCCTGCACACTGATAGCAGAGGACGTTACCATTAAATTGCATTCTCGATGCAGAAATGCCCTAAACCTCTTTGACATGGGCAGCGATAATTCGGTGAACCACAGAGGACATTGATCGATCCTCCTCAATTACAGTCTGTGTCAGGGACTGCAGTTCCTGGTCCGTAATAAAAGTGACTACGCGGTTTGGGCGTGCCACCTTAGAAGGAACGCGAGGTCGCCCCCGGCGCTGTCTCATTGATTCAGTTGCATGTTCTTTTTTTTCAGCCATCAGAATTCCCATAAGCTAATTGTTTTGCCTAAACTCGATGGAACGGGTATAAGATTGGCACGGTATTTACCGGAAAAGCATATTCTTTATAATCAAGTTTGCTGACAAACCACATCAAAAAATCGAAGTCATGAGCAAATTTCACGTACGGTACTGCGCCAACTACCTAGTCCCCAGGCTTTGCATCTACACCTACAGATAGTTACCTGACATGCTTGACTACATCGATCAGTCGTCCATTCACTTCGAAGAACTGTCAGCCATGCAGTTTGGTTGGGGAGCTGAATTTACCCAACTCGGACCCGCTGAGAAGGCATCCAGTATCAACCTCGTGCAATCCGACAATGCAGGAATCTGTCGCTTTCAATTTAATTCAAAGTTTGATCAACGAATGTTTGTCCGACCCGGCTACTACAGCTTCGGCCTGCTCGAACCGGATACCACGAGAGCCTTGGTACAAGGAAAAACTGCTCCCCCTGGTGCCCTGATCGCATTCCCTCGCCAGGAGGGGGCGCATGGCGTTTCAACTGCCGGTTTTCATGGCAACGGGATTCATTTCAAAGAGACATATCTTGAGGCTATAGCGGAAACGGTTTTAAGAATGCCCTTGCGAAGACTGGCGCCCACAGCCAGAGTCTATACGTTGACCGGGCCGTTGCTGAGCCGTTTGCGGGGAGAACTGTACAAGTGGCGACGGATAGCAGTGTCGGATTTTCAAACGAGTGCAACAATGATCGCCTACCGCGGAGAAGCACTTGCCATAGCCGTTCTTAACGGGCTCAGTCATTCTACCGAAGTCCAGGAAACACCATTCCTGAATACCGATAAAGTGGTAAAGCTGGTGCTGGATTATGTACATAGTGAACCTTCGGAAGAGATTACGGCAGTTAAATTGTGCACACTGGCCGATTGCAGCCAGCGTTGGCTGGAGCACAGTTTCAAAAAGAGGTTTGGAGTAACTCCAAAGAAGTATGTCAAATACCTGCGACTGTCTCGCCTGCGCCAGGATTTGCTCAGTCCCACTCATGCTAAAAACCAAACTGTTATTGAACTTGCCAGTGTTTATGGATTTTGGCACATGGGCCAGTTGGCTGCCGACTATCGTAAAGTGTACGGGGAGTTACCATCGGATACTTTGAGGAAAAGTTGAAATACTGATATTCGGTAGCATTAAGTGAGCCACATCAAATATTCTGAACTTGCGCTTTTGGCCGAGTGGTTTTGCATCGATAAAGTGGACGGTTGAGTCCAACCTGATCGAACACTGTCTGTTGGATCAAGTCTGGGCTTTTACAGATAAATACTCTGGAGCAGAACCTTATTTTTTGACGATACGAATGGAACCGTTCACGGTATCGAGCGAGATGCGTGCATCACCATCTCCAATCTGGCCATCGCATTCGCGGCCGATAAAACCTTTGTCTATATCCAGGTCAAAATCGTCGGCGTCTATGCTTCCGTTCACGGTTTCCGCATGAACACGCGCACTGGTATCGGCGGGCAGTTTAAGCACGATCCTGCCGTTCACGGCTTCGGCTGAAACGCGTTGGCCTGCTCCGAGTGAATCAAATTCAGCGTCAATCCCACCATTAACCGTTTCCAGGTCAACGTCCGCAACCAGGCCCGAAGCGACCAGGTCGCCGTTCACAGTCTCCGCTTTCACCTTGCCACTCATTGACGAGATTTCAACATCACCGTTGACCGTTGAGATCTTGTCCAGGCTCACGCCTGCTGGCACCGTCAGTACATAGGAAACGCTTCCACTGTGATTATTACCCCAGTTAAGCCAGCTATCTTTATTGCTCGGGTGCCTGGTCTCAATGCGAATGTAATCGGAGTCCGCATCCACGACAATTTTCAATTCATCCATGTATTCCTGTTTGCCGGCCTTCTTGCTCGCAATGATGTTGACCGTGTCGCCCTCATCGCCGGTAATCCGGATATCGCCATTGATGTTCTCGAGACTGATGCGGCCTCCAGGATTGATATCAAAAGTAAATTCTTCAGTTTCCTTAACGTCCGCTACCGCCATTGAGGCCAGTAACAAGGAAGCAGCACCCAGCAGTGACACTGATCTCGTTTTCCCAGAGCTCATCTTATCGATCCTTATCATTCATCACAAAATGGTATTTCAGAACATTGGATGTTATCAGCAGGTATTTGGTTTAAACCAGTGCCAAAAGTCTGGCACGTTCCTATCGGCGCACAAACAGAAATAAGATGTGCCTGGTGCTCTGTCACGCATGTCATTTCCCTGCTTGCCAAATGGACTAAATCAGTCTACTATGTTATCGTACTAATACATTATTACACTATTACATGAAACATCACGCCCAATCACAAGATAAAGAGCTCAACTCTGCGGCAAAGTCACTGTCCGAAGCCCTGCTGTCCCTGGAAACAGCAGATGAAGCAAAACGGTTTCTGGAAGACCTGTGCACGCCGGCAGAGATAGAAGCCATGGTGGATCGCTGGCGGGTGGCGCAACTGCTGGACCAGGGTTATTCCTACCGCGATATCAGGGAAATGACCGAGGTCAGTGTCACCACCACCGGCCGTGTTGCACGCTACATGGAAATGGGCACCGGTGGCTATCGTACGGTGCTGGACCGGCTTGGGAGTAAACAGAAATGAGCCAATACAAACGAATAGATCTGAATGAGCAAATCCCAAATGACTAGGCTTCGGGTGGCCATCCAGAAATCAGGGCGCCTGTCAGAGAGATCGCTCGACCTTCTCAAGAATTGCGGCCTGCAGTTTGCCCGCAGTAAAGACAAACTATTCTGGTACGGCAAGGATTTTCCGGTGGACCTGCTGCTGGTGCGGGACGATGACATTCCACGATTGCTGCTGGATGGTGT
>PVMK01114319.1_pt1 | contig 18001 bp, 21 predicted proteins | sample 1853481 | NCBI WGS metagenome assembly PVMK01 (sample SAMN08533507, study PRJNA380276) | Marine sediment metagenome, whole genome shotgun sequencing project. | reverse complement strand
GATACTCCGGTGGACCGGGAGATTCTCTGCAGTTCTGCAGCAAACCTCTCCGTACTTATGTCTTATGATTTTCATCTCGACGGCGAGATGCCGCGCCTTCTCGAAATCAACACCAATGCTGCAGCGTACCTCATTGTCGAAGCACTGTACAGTATGCACGCACAATCCAACCCCTTTCCCCTGGCGATGAAATCACTCAAGAAATCCTTTGTTGATGAGTTTCAACGCCTTGGTTTAGAAGGTTCACCTCACATCGCTATCGTTGATGAGGCGCCCCGTGCTCAGAAATTTTTCCCCGAGTTTTTGCTTTACAAGTTTTTGTTTGAAAAGTGGGGCTATACGGCGAGTATCCATGATTACAACGAACTCGCCTATCGTAATGGTGTACTATTCGCAGGGGAAAAGAAGATTGATTTCATTTACAATCGCTATAATGACTTTACCCTTTCAGACCCCTCGTCTCAACTCCTCCGGCGTGCGTATCTTGAAGGGGTCTGTGGTTTTTCACCCAATCCCAAAGAGTATATACTTCTCGCCGACAAGAGAAGGCTCGTGCAGATGAGCAGAGAGGGATGGCTGGAAACTGTGGCCGCCTCCGATATCTCTGTAGATGCTATTCGCAACGTTCTTATCCCAACCTGGCAAGTAAGCGATTTTGCGGATATCGGCGAGGTTTGGCAAAAGAGGAAGCAGTTGTTTTTCAAGCCTCCACAGTCCTATGCAGGTAAGGGTGCCTACCGCGGGCGCAATATCACGCACAAAGTTTTCAACCAAGTGATGAGCGAAGACACCCTGATTCAACAATACGTCCCGGCCCCAAAAATCACCTTTGAAAGTGATGAAACCTTGGCTGACTGGAAGTACGACCTTCGCGCCTATGCCTATGGGAGTGAGGTTCAAATGCTCGTTGCACGCATTTACCAGGGACAGATCACCAACTTTAACCAGGCTTATGGCGGATACTGCCCTGTTTTCGTCCGTTAACTGGAAGGGAAATGAAAGATGAATAGGCGGATGACAGGATGGGAGAGAGTGTGGCCGGGAGAGGGGAAGATAGAAAGGCGTGGGAAGTTTCCTGAAAATTTATGAACATCGAACACCAACATCGAATTTTGAATGGGAAAGGGAGTTTAAATTATGCCGGAAGAAATAGTGAGCTTAATTGAAGGGGCCGGAATATTTCTGAGCGTATCCAGTGTCGTGGTGATTGTGGGCGGGTTACTGTTGATCTTTGGCAGTTATTTGCTCCAGTTTCGCCAGTTGTCCACTGAAGAGAATTTTCGCAAGTTCAAACCGCGATTGGCACGGGTGCTAATGGTTGCGCTGGAAATATTGGTTGTGGCCGACGTGATCGAAACGGTGGCTCTTCATATTACGTTTGAGTCACTGGCTACACTGGGGCTGCTGGTGATTGTGCGGACCTGGTTAAGTTGGACACTCGAATCTGGAAGCCGAAGGTCGCTGGCCCTGGCAGCCGGCAGTGGAGGAGTAAATTATGTCTTCAGAACTTGTCCGTTTACTTGAGATTACCACCGCGGTCATTGAACTTTTGGGCGTTAGCGTGTTGGTATTTGGGATTTCTAATTAGTGTGGGGCGCTATCTGCGCCACTATCGCCACATGGCCAGCCTGATCTGGTTCAGGAGTTTAAAGCGTGGCTTGGGGCGTACGGTTATAATCGGCCTTGAAATTTTGGTGGCCGCCACCATTATCAAAACCGTGACGAAAGAAGCAACGTTGATTTCAGTCGGGACTGCTGGCCGGAATGATCGTTGTGCGCACTGTACTCAGCTGGACCATGGTGCTGGAAATGGATGGTCATTGGCCCTGGCAATCCAGCCCCCCTATCCCGGGAGGGCAATTCGAACGGCGCCTAGATTTTGAAACAGCCGAAGTTGGTTGTACAGCCTTAAACCGTGCCAAACCGGCTGGTGAAATTGAGCCAGCGAAAGGAAAAAAAGTGTTCAATAGACTCGATTATCCGATGGGAACCGTGTCCCGTCTTGAAGGCGGAGAGACTCTCGTGGTCACGCGGGCCACCGTTCCGGGAACCGCCGGACGAAGTGTTTGGAGAAATCCAATCCATTCGAACAATGTTCATTATCAAACAAGCGTGTACTATAACTTAACAAACAGAAAAAGGAGAAAATCATGACCAAAGAAAAACACAGTTTCAGGCCACCTGAAATGCCACCGGTGCCGAACCCGGTGAATCCCGAAGCCACCGCTGACAATTGGCTTTGGCGGCACGCCGACGTCAACGACGGGGTCAATAATCACGAAAACAAGCCCGATGAGTTCGATCCGATTCCGCTCCGCTGACGGAGAACGTCACTCCCGATAACCCGCTGGAGGTCGATGTTTTCGATTCGATCCGCAGCCCTTACAGCTATCTGGTCGTCAACCGCCTGGCGTACCTCCAATCCAACTACAACTGCAAGGTGACCATGCGCGTGATCTTTCCGGGAGCTATCCGCATGCCGGATGTCGCGGGTGGCGCTGTTGATGATGAGGGAAATCAAGTACTTCATGAGCCAACCCACAAAACCAACTATAAGCAGGGCGGACGCTGGTACAAGTGGGCGGACTGCGTGTGGGATTGTCATCGCCTTGGGAAGTACCATGGCATTCCGTTCAAGTTTGCCAACCCGGACCCCATCGATCAGAACCACTATCCGTTTCTTGGGCTCAACTACGGGCAGGTCCCGACCATCGAGCACCAGACCTGGATCTCGTGGATGGTACGCCTTGCCAATGCCGCTCAACTGAACGGCAAGTCCATGGAGTTCCTGCTCTACACGGGCCCGCTGATCTGGGGTGGCTTGTCAGAATTCTGGCCCGCCGACATCCCGGCGGCGTGGAACAAGCTGCAAACGGATTTGAACTACGACGAGACGATCGCGGATATCCAGAAGAACCCCGAGAAGTACGACGCATGCTGGCAGGAAAGTCAACCGATGCAAATAGCGTCGGGTCACGGCGGGGTGCCCAACATGTGCTTCCGCGGCGAGCCGTTCTTTGGTCAGGATCGATTCGACGTTCTCTTATGGCGGCTGCGGCAGAACGGGCTGACGATGCGTGACGAACCAATCTGGCCGCAGGTCACGAAGCCGGTCCGCTGGCCTGATGGAATCTAGGTAGCGTATTTCGTAGGCGAGTTGACTACCTCGCATCCGGCCGGAACAGGACAGGGTGCGAGGAAGCCGCGTCTTTCTCGACTGATTGTCGATTTGTGGACACCGACAACTTTGGCGATTTTGGTTTGGCAAAGTCCTGCTTTCATAAGTGCGTAAATCTGGTATCTTTGTTCTCGGGTGAGCTGCGTGTATGTCATTTGTGCTCCTCTTTCCTTGGTCGGTTAGAAAAGCATGAGCCTACTGCAGCTCGCCTCTCATGCCAACTCAGAAGAGTTGCACTTCGAACTTGAATTCAGGTATCTTTTCTCCCTATTATTTGAACGTGTCGTTACTCTAATATGATTGTTGAAGGTGGCCAAACAACCGGCCTGGTGGCAGACCTGCTGAACAAAGTTTCAGAACTAGCTGATATTACAAGTGAGTTCGACAATGCCTCGGTTTTCAGCATTGGATTCCGGACGGTTATTTAACAGAAATGAAACAACTGCGCGATAACTGCATGCACGGCATGAAAAATCTGTCTCTGGTGTTATTGTTGCTGCTGGGCTTGACGTCACAGGTGGCGGCCCAAGGCATCGATCCGCAAAATGTCGTCATCGAAAACGTCTATATTGCGACGGAAGGCACTGAGGATGTGCCAGTCAATCTGCTGATTCGTGACAATAAGCTTGAACTCGTGTCGAAAGACCAGATACCCGTGCCGGATGGCTGCGTTGCGCTCGATGCAGTCGGAGGTTATCTGATCGGCAACCTTGCGCTCGGAGAACCGCCGAGTTTCATTATCCTGGATGCAGATCCGCGCAGTGACATGGAAGTGCTTCTGGATACCAAGCGTCGCGCCGTGTATGCCGTATACAAAGGCGAGTTGCGCAAAAACACGTTACAGTACGCCACCAGCAACATCCTCGTGGCGAAGAAGCCTGAACATACAGCCTGGCACGGCTACACGCCACCGCCTGTCGCATTGCCCACGCATTACGGTGATAACGCGCCATGGAATCATTGGAAAACCGCAAACACGACTGGCGTCTTTTTTGCAGTTCTAGCGCTTGACCGCAATTATTGGCTGTCACAAAACGACGACAGTGAACAGCAAGTAGGGAGCCTTGAACAGTACGACGGTGGTGAAATCAGGGATCTGCGACTCGGTGTTTTCGGCACCCTGAATTATTTTGACAAGCCATGGGGTTACACCGTGGTCGTGGCAACGAATGCCTTCAGCAAGCGTTTCGAGCTCGAAGACAAGGATAACTTTAAGGCAATAGACTATCGCCTCGATATCCCGGTAGATGACAGCATGAAACTGAGCATCGGCAAGCAAAAAGAGCCGATCTCAATGGAACGAATAATGACGTTGATTGAACAGCCAATGCAGGAACGGTCTTCGGCTGCTGATGCATTCCTGCTGTCGCGGAACTTCGGTATTCTCTTGAGCGGCAATGCACTTGACAGCCGCATGTCCTGGGCGGGCGGGGTTTTTAATGATTTCATTGATACTGATGAGTCGCTTGATAACGGCGCGACATCTGTTACCGGCCGGGTGACGTGGCTGCCATTCGTCTCCGAGGATGAAAGCAACCTCGTGCACCTTGGCCTCTCTGCGAGGCTATCGGATGGCAATCAAGGCTATCTTTACCGAACCGAACCGGAGTTCAATAAATCTCCGTTATTTGTCGACAGCGGCTTTGGCGATGCCGACGGCATCAACCAGTACGATCTTGAAGCAAGCTGGCGCCGTGGGCCTTTTTGGCTCGCCGCTGAGCACGTTGGAACGTTCGTTGACTCGCCAACTAACGGCAATCTCAATTTCAGCGGCTACCACGTAACTACATCCTGGATCCTTACAGGCGAGATGCGGGACTACCGTTACAAGAGCGGCACCTTCGGACCCGTGCCGATATCGCGATCCGTGTATCAGAATGGACTCGGTGCGTGGGAAGTTGCCGCACGCTGGTCCAGCATCGACCTGAACGATGGCGCCGTTGCCGGCGGAGAGATGGATATTCTCTCGCTCGCGGCCAGTTGGTGGCTGTCACCGATTTTCAACGTCAATCTCAATTATCGTTATATTTTGAACGAGCGAGACAACCTCAACGGCGAGACAAGCGGTGTGAATATACGCATCTTGTTGAAGCTGCAGTGAATAACATAATCAACAGAGGTGAGGGTAAGCTCTATGGGAATCTTGAAAAGTATTATAATTGAAACGCAGTTCATGGAAGATAATGAATCTCCCCGCAGCAAGCTACGGGGTATCAAAAACCTTTAATCGGTACTTTACTCGCAGCAAGCTGCGGGGAATTAGACCCGAAGAGAGATTAAAAAGAACTCGGGGCTTTACGATCAAACATAAAGGGGACAGATTTATTTTTAAGATCACCTTACCTGCAGTTTCCAAAATGAATATGTTTATATTAAATCTTCCCCGTACCAGTTGCTGTGTTAGAGTTTGCCCATGGCTTAACTCAGTATTGAAGCAATAATATTATATCTTTTCTCCCTATTCCGTCCCCTTTACATCGCAGACGCTTTTCCAGTTATAAACTAATAATATTTGGCAGTTAAGAATTATTTATGATATATGTATCCTAAATTTACTTCCCATCATAAACATCCAGCATTTGTTGAATTTATTAATCAACTTTTGAACTGAAAGGTTAAGGACCACTATGACTATTCTTAGAAATACTGGATTCCGTATCATTGTTCTCATTGTAACAATCTATCTTCTTACAAGCTCTGCATGGGCTGAAAAGCAGGAAGCCGCGGCGCCGGTTCAAAATAGTTTCACAAATAGTGGAAAGGGCTTAAAAAATGGCTGCTGCAATATGTGACAGCAACACTACTAGCTGTCGGCAAAGCAGGTTTCTGCTTCTACTGGTAAGCCTTATGGGGCTAATGGTTCTGGAGCCCTTTCTCTTTGACCGTACCGGTATCAAGTTTCTGCTTGAAATCTTCTTTAGCGTCATTCTCTTCACCAGTATTTATGCTGTCAGCGAAAAAAAACAAACTGCTCTGATCGCATTTCTTTTAGCCATACCCAAACTCGGTAGCACGTGGGCTTCCAGTTTTATGACCCATCCTCTGCTTCATTTTTTTGACTCCATCTTCGGCATCATCTTTCTAGCCTATATAATAGTTCTTATCCTAGCCCATATTTTCAGGCAGACAGAAGTGGAGCATGAAACCATTTATGGGGCAATAGTTGTCTACATCCTCATTGGTCTCATGTGGGTTTTTCTTTATAACTTAACGGAAGTTCTTCACCCGCAGTCTTTTTCATTTTCTCACGCGCTTGGCAGTGAATCACGAAAAGCCCTCTACTATTTCAGCTTTGTCACCCTCACCACTCTTGGTTACGGCGATATAACGCCTGTTTCAGATCCAGCCAAGTCCCTGGCCATGCTGGAAGCGATTGTCGGCCAGATTTATCTGACTGTTTTAGTGGCGAGGCTGGTGGGAATACACATTGCGCAGTATATGAGAAAAAAAGATTAACCGTCACTTGAGCCAGCTTGACAGAGATGCTTTTGTTCAATATAAAATAACTGCATTCTGCCTGGCTTTTATACTTTTTAACATAAAATAAGGATACACCCGATGAAAACTACGACAAGACTGTTTGCTGCGCTGTCCATTTTAATGCTTTTTTTCATGACATCCTGTGCCTCCACCAAGGTGACAGGCGAGTGGAAGGATCCCCAACATGACGGCCAAACAATTCAAGAGGATTATGGTAATGGGTGTTGCCAAGCAGCCGAAAGATCGTAGAGCCTATGAAGATGAATTCGTTCGACAGTTGAAAGCCAAGGGGGTCATGGCATTTTCAAGCCATACCCTTATCCCGCATGACAAGATGCGAGACAGTGCGTCAATCGTGCAAATCGTAGAAAGTATGGAGTTTGACGGTGTTATTATTACGCGAGTGGGGGATATCAAGGCTAGACAACAATATTATTACACTATCGACATGTACGACTACTACAACAGCGTTTTTGCTTACCGTACAGTCACCACGACCAACCAGCAGAAATTCGGTTTTGAGAGTAACCTGTACGACGCGAAAACAGAAAAACTGGTTTTCTCTCTTTCCTCGGATACTTATGCCCAGGATAATATCAACAAACGTCTTGGTTCATACATCAAGACTGTTGTAAATAAACTGATTCAGAACAACCTGTTATAATGACAAAATGTAAGGAGGTTGAGCTTACTTTAGTCTGCTCCCTTAAAGACAGGGTATAAACTAAACGCCTTACACTGCAGGCTATACGGATGTATCGGCTTGTGAGAAACCCGGGCTAGCAGTTGAATTAGTGCAAATCAATTATCCAGCAGCCGTTTATTGTTTTCACATCCTAGATTACTGCCTAATCTACAACTGATTTCATAATAAATAATAGCTAACATTCCTGCTCCTTTTTTCTCCAGAACAAAACCATAATTATTGTAAGCCATAAAAAAATCAGGATTTATTTTTATGGCGTGCAAGCAATCTTTTTCTGCTTCATCAAATAATCCAAGATTAGCTTTTGCATCACATCTAATAGAAAGGAAATGTTCATTATTCTGTTCAATCTCAAGTGCATTAGTCGAAAAATCAATAACCAGTCCATAATTACCAGCAGAAAGTCCCTCGACACTCTTATTTAAAAGAAAATTCATCTCTTCTGACGGGAAATAACCGGTTTTTTCTTTAAAATTATCACATGCAACATCAACGCCCAACTCGCAAGCCCTACGGTAATTCATAATAGCCTCTTTATCTTCGCCAAGTTTCGAATAGGCAAGACCTCTATTATTAAATGCAGCGGCATTATTGTTTTCAATTTCAAGCGCTTTATTGCAATCCTCAATCGCCTTACTGAACAACCCCGTTTCAATATACGCCCATGCTCTGTTTACATAAGCAGGAGCCAAATTAGGGTTAATTGCAATGGCGGCGGAAGAGGTTCTAATCGCCTCTTCCCATTGCTGTTCCATTATGTTTTGATAACTTTTTTTGTACCATTGAAGAGATTCCTTTAAGGTGTCAGCTTTTATCCCTAAGGCAGTTGTGTCAGAATTCTTTTCTGACCTTGAAATCATGTTTGTGTCATCAGCTAAAGGACCAACACCTGAAGTCATAGCACAAGCACTCAGAACCAACAGAACAAAAACAAAAAAGCTATTTTTTTCATGGAGTCACCTTTGGAAATTTAATGAACAAATATATGCTGTTATACTTGCATTGTCCAATACTTTCAACATGACGCTATCCTGTCATTCTATTGGTGTTGATCTGACATGACAGTCCTTGTAGCTTATGATGCATGGATATATTAGTAATTCTTTCTCTAATGAGTTACAAGAAGCGAGACAGCTTGAAAGGGACCTGGAGCGGGCTGGCATTTCACCCAATGCCTGGATCATTAACCAGAGTCTCGCCCCTCTGGAGATTACCGATTCCTTCCTGGCGGCAAAACGACAGGAGGAATTTCAATACATCAGTCAAGTCATGACTCAATATAGTAAGCATGTTTTTTTAAAAGCATGGCATGATGACTACTAGAATAATTTTGTCCGGCTCTTTGGGGTCGATATTAAAATTAGAGGAAACTTGAATGCTAGTAGAGCAAATTGCGAGGACTTAGCCGACCTTGACAAAGAGGAAACAATTTCTTTTACTGAACAGGCAATACAGGGAGGTGAAACGGTCCAGGAAATTGTTTTGGACGGTCTTTTTGCCGGTTTGAATGAGGTCGTAAAACGCTATGAAAAAAAAGACCACCTGTATCCTGATATGTTTAAAGCGTCCCTTATCTTTCATGAAGCACTCGCAAAAATAAAACATCACATTGTTTCTATGGAAACAAAACCAGAAGTGAGGGGGGCAATCGGCTTGGTCCACGGCGACATGCAGGACTTCGGCAAAAATATTGTGCATATGACCCTGGAGTCCAATGGCTTTAATGTAAAGGATTTGGGGAAATCAGTGCCCAAAGAAGAGTTTTTGCAAGCTGTTCAGGAGGGCGCTGACTTCATCGGTATATCAATTATGACAGATGCTGGTGTAGAAGAGGCGAAAAAGGTTGTGCAGGAGTTGAAAGACGCCGGTGTACGGGAGCACGTCAAAGTAATTGTCGGAGGTGCCGGGGTGAACGCCCCGAAAGCAGCTGAGATTATTGAGGCTGATGGCTATGCTGAAGACGCTGGTGAGGTGGTTGAGTTTGTGAAAATTTTTTTTCAGGCCAAGAAAGAAGCGTAAGGGGGGTTGAAAAAAACAGATTAAATCAGATTGTCTTTTTATAAGCTGGCTGTGCCTCTGATTCTTTGACAATGGTCAGTGCCTGCCTGATAACTTGCTCCAGCAAATTGTATGACCCGCTGGTTTCCTCCAGCCGCAGGCCCAAATCCTTGGCGATTTGTTGCGCCTTGGGTTGCAAGGCTTCAGAATCATCTTCAACTTGCATGTCGATATACAGGGCGCGGCTGAAGCCCTCCAGCATGCGGCGGGCAAATTTGAGCGGATCAATTTCTTTGCGGCCAATTCGATTGAGTTGTAATTCGTGGAATACAAAGTCGGTACCCATGCGGGTCCAGCCTGGAGAAAGAAACCAAGTGCCCGGACATCTCTGCAATTCCTTTTCGTAGCGTTGTTGGCCTAAGAGGACACCAATGCAGTCTTCAGCCTCTGGTCGCAATATTGGGACCTTGAAGTCATTGCCAAGTCGATCCATGGTCTGGCAGCGACCATAACCCAGGACAATAACTTCCACTTGATTCTGAAGACGTTTTATCTGCCGGCTAACTTCAGCCAACAACCTGTCCGGCTCGATGTGCAATTCCCAGGGCATGGATTCAAGGTGGCTGATCTCGGGTACTCTGCCGGCCAGAGTCAAGATCTCACTTTTCAGGGTTTCACAGTATATAATGCCGATGGTCATGGTAGGCTCCGGTCATGTCTGTTTATAATGATTTTTACAGGAGTATGGGGGAATTTCCATGTTCCTCAGTCTAATTAAAAGAAAGGAGATGTTTGTTATGAATAACAAGACGCTTCACTGTCCGGTTCGTGAAAAAATTAATGAGTATTGCTCCTGCCCGAAGGTCGATTGCGAAAGACATGGCCTTTGCTGCGAGTGCATAGTAAATCATAAAAACCGGATCAATGATGCCTTCGAAAAAAGATTTCCCCATTGCTTGAGAGATCTTTTGAAAGAGGCGCTTGCTGCCGAAAGATAATTATTGCTAATACGTTACACGATGAGTCCTGAATTGTTTGCAGCTATATTGTCACTGCCGGCAATAAGTAGGGTTTCCCTCAGTAGTTTAAACATCTCGACCAGTCGGAACGAAAATTCGCGATCCTGATAATGATCGGCGATAAAAACCATATTCTTCATGAAAGCCTGGTCTTTTTCTATATATCCATATTGTTTCTGCCAGTCCGATAGCAGTGAGTGGGAAAATCCGACGCCCTGATCGGTCAGGTGGGACAGCGCCATGTAATCACCAAGTTTTCCACAAAGATGACAGGCCCGTGACCAATTGTGAGGCATGAATTTTTTGTATAGCTCTCTGTCCTCAGCCGTTGGATTAATTGAATAAAAATAATAGTAAACCTGTGGGAGACCCCGATCCATTTTGGTAATAATTTTTGTCGCCTCAAGTCTCTTTAGAGCGCGACTCAAGTGTTCCACCAATTCACGAATGAAGAAAAGGCTGCCGCCGGCAAGCGGCATCAATGGCAGAATTTGGTTTTGGAAATTGAATCGGTTTGAATTTGTATCAGCCTCAACCATGGCATGGACAATTTCCAGTTCCAGCCATCCCTGCAAAGCGCCGACCGGGATGCCATGAAAATCTTCAGCACAGATGGATAGATAGAGAGTGCCATTCCGTCTGACAACCCGAATAGATTGACCGTTATCAACACCCTGTCGAAGTCGGGGATGGCCAGGTTTGTTAATGAAGGTCCATTCTACTGGGGGACAATTTGGGGAAGGGGCGTGATGAAGGAATTCACGGACGATATGTACAGCTTGTTGCTCAATTTCGTTTGATGTTGTTAGGTGGGAATGGGTGATCATCTCTCCGCCTTTTTTTTATCCAGCCAGATTTATCCCAAAATGTTAAGTCCAGAATTATAAAAATAACCATTTTCTTCGACACTTTCAAGCAGATTTGCCTGCCGGGTTTATGCTGGAAAGCACTTGGCAAAGGATTGCATCAGGCGCGGTGACCCCTTAATTTTTATGCGACGCTGGACCATTGCCGCTACAAGATTTTTTTCGCGAGCCAGGAAATCAAGCCAGGTTCTTGCATCTGCTTCGATCAGGATATCAGGATCGCCTACAAGGCCATTCTGCACGGAGAGCGAATTGTCCCTGATTGTTATTGTGTTCTCGCATTCTTCATCTCCAGTGAAGCGGAAATGATATACAGTGTCCATGCCCTTTGCTATGCCGCGTTGGAAGACAACCGGCAAGCTTGCCAGGAAGTTTGCAATTGTATCCGGCCTTAACCCATTGGAGACTTTTTGTGTTTTCTTGTTCGGGAATTTACGTCCCACGTATGTTTCAGCGTCCGATCCGGGCACAACGTAAATGATTTCTTCTTTTTGCTGTAATGGCTTGACCACTTCAGCAATGTACTTCTTACGATCATCAAGGAATTCTCCAATTACATCATCGCCAGCCGGGCAGACTGCCATACAATAAGAAGACTTATTGCAAATGCCATAACTGAGGGACTGCCACATGGATACCGTTTCCTTGTCGCTTACCTTCCGGCGATATGTCTTGATATTGTCACTTGTTACAATGTTTTCAACCCAGTTCTGAAAGCCGCCCATGCGGTCGCGGTAATTATGAGTCATGCAGTTGGCGAAACTGAAATAACCGTCCGTTCCAATAGCTCCCACAGGACATACCGCCGCGCAAAGTTTGCAGTTAATGCAAGGATTATAATCCAGAGGCTTGTCAGTAGCGGATACATCACGGTCGAGCAGAACAGTACCAAGAACAATGAAGTTGCCGAACCTGGGATGAATAACGATCCGGTTTAAGCCCATAACGCCAAGGCCGGCAGCCTGGGCCACTGTTTTATGGGATACGGACCACATTTTCCCTGGCCATTTCGACATATCCATTGGAAAGCCGCCGGCCGGGTATAATGCATTTACCCCATCATTTTCCAGGGTTGCTGCAATCCTGCGGGATACTTCGTTAACCCTGTGAAAAGTCTGTATATACTCCGTATCAGAAACCGACCTGTCGATGCAGCGGACATTACTACGGTTCAGGCGGCAGACGATGCTTAACAGGCTTTTGCATTTTGGGAAGGTGGATAAAATCTCCTGCCGTTGATCTGCCAGTGACGGGTCATCTATAGAAACAAGTCCAGCATCGTCAGCACCGGACTCAACAGCCAGTTTTTTAAGCATATCGCTATCAAGTATCTGCTGAGTTGCAGTTTTGGGGGATGAGTCTTTTTGCTCCAGGTAGCGTTTCACAGTTGGGTGGTCAGAGAGTTCCATATCGTTCTCCATTTAGCAGAATTTTCCGTTTATTTGTATTATTTGAGAATAGTGTCGAACAGTATGCGTTCGAAAACCAGAAGAGGGGTAATATCCTTTGAGACCTTCATGCGCAAAAGAGCCCCTTCCCAACTGTTAATTATATATGCAGCAATTTCCGGAACCGGAATATCGTTTTGAAATTCACCCCTCTCCCTGGCTTCATATAAACAGGTTTCAATCAATGAACCCAAACTGTTGAATGATTCATCAAGCCGCTTACGGATATTTTCGTTTACGTCACTCAGCTCCTGTGAAAGGTTGCCGATCGGGCAACCTTTGGTACAATTTTCTTCCTGGAAAAAGTTTCTGAAAAAAGAGAAGAAGCTTTTCAGTCTCTTAAGAGGCGAAAGGGAGTTTATTGCAAGATAAGAGGCCAGATGGCCGCTTATCAGGGAATCAAATTCATCAATTAATGCCAGACCAAAGTCTTCTTTGCTTTTAAAGTAGAAATAGAAAGACCCTTTCGGCACACCGGCTTCGTTGAGGATTTCCTGTATACCAGTGTTGTTAAAGCCTTTCTGGTGGATGATCCTGCTCCCGACTTCTAGAATCTTGTTTCGAGTAGCTTCTTTTGCCATTTCATAACCTCCGGAAAAGGATAATAGACCGGTCGTCTATTAATTGCAAGGTTTTTACTTTTTCACAAAACAAACAATTACAATTAAAGGCAGGCTTTATGCGTTTCTCTACCAGATAGTGACAACCTGATCAATCGCTAGGTTCGGGCCAGGAGAGAATCATTTGATTCTTTAGGTGAGGATCAAGCGCGAATTTGTCCATCACCTCACTGGACATCCGGGTATGTTCGGATGGCCTCGATGAAGGTGCGGATGTTTTTTGTTTTAGCCGGTGGATAGATGTCGGCAGACGGTACTGCAGTTGTGGCGCCTTTGGCTAGGCAGTTTCTGACCGTCTCGGTGATAATTTCAGGTGTCGAATGCGCTAGCAGTGCGTGGTCGCCGCATTCGGCGAAAAGTGGAAGGGATTCGGGGATTTCGTGCCTGGCTGCATCCAGGTCATAGTCACGGTCCACGCTGATGCCGTCAGGGCGGCATGACAGCATAAACGGAATGAAACGTGCGGAACCACCGGTCAGACCGATGATGTGGGGAACCGATTTGTCGGTGAAAAGTCCCTGCAGCCGGGGCAACAGCAATGAGCGAAAGACTTTTGGAGAGATGCTCGTGGCGCCGCCTTCTTCGATCAGAATAAAATCGACACCCGCCACCACGTACGCCGCCTTCAAAGTTTTGAGAAACCCGGCCAACCTGTCCAATATGTTAGCGGCTTGATCGGGGTTTTTCAAAACCATAACAAACAGAACTTCCGGTTTCATGACCTGGCCGGCCAGTGTGAACGGCCCCGGCATAAACGCCCCCACCGCCCCCAGATCCGGCGCCTGCGTTTTGATCTTGCGGATGGCATTTAGAATCGCCGGCATTCGACCCTCGGTTTCCAGGCTTTCGGGAATAATGATATCGGCGGCGCACGCCACGGGTCGCGAGGTAATGGTGGGGTAAACCGGATTTTCGTCGAATCCTTCGTGGTAAGCTACGGTAGCGCCGAGGATTTCCGCCTCCACGTTCATGTCAAATGGCAGCACCGTGGATTCGAACCCCAGTTCATAACTCATCAGAGCGACCTCGGCCATGGCGGCTGTATCTTGCAGCACGGCATTGAAGTCCAGCCCCCGCTCCCGAACAAGGGTCAGGGGCAGAAATGGACCCGGATGAAAGGCCGGGCGGCGTCCCCTTTGGTTTTTTTTTATCAGTTCGTTGAGCGGCACGTTCATTTGGCGTCGTTCTGGCCTGCCTGCGACAAGTTGTTTGTTAGTGTCCGAAAATTATCACAAATATTAAGTAAGCTGGAATAAAGCAGGGTTGAAATAAGACTACCGCGTAACATATTATATTTCTTTATAATTTTTCTTTTGTTTTGAAATATCCTTTTCTTATATTTCAAGTTCTGCCTTTAATTATTCTATATCAACCGAACCTTGCTCCAGGGGCATCAATAGAGGAAAGGGTTGCTAAATTGTATTTCAGCAACCTTTTTTTATGCATCCTATGTACCTAGCCCAGCGGAGCTGGATAAGACCCTCTACACTTCCAGACTTCGTGAGAGGTTGATTTGACCTGCTAACAACATTCATGGTTTCGATGTATCGTTCCACTCACTTATCTGAGTAGATGCTTAGGACAGAGGGTCTAAGCAGGCCGCGATATCTTCCTCCGGTGTGCTTATCGGTTTAATAAAGTTTTCGAAAAGCACCTTGTGGGCGTTAGGTGTCAGAAATACAGGCATAGTCGGGCCAAGCCGGATATCCTTGAATCCCCAATGAATAAGGGTCAAGAGGATAGCCACCGCCTTCTGTTCGTACCAGGAAAGGATCAAGGATAAAGGAAGATCATTGATTCCTACCTCCAGGGATTCTGCAAGGGCATTGGCAATGAGTATAGCTGAATATGCATCGTTGCACTGGCCCACATCCAATAGCCTCGGTATCCCTTCTATTGCCCCAAGATCACGGTCGAAAAAACGGAATTTGCCGCAGGCCAGGGTAAGTATGGCGGTATCATCAGGGGCTTTTTCAACGAAATCCGTGAAATAGTTACGGCCTGGTTTAGCTCCATCACATCCACCTACCAGGAAGAAATGGCGTATTTTTTTTGTTTTGAGGTAGTCAACCAATAGATCAATGACGCTTCCCATTGGATGTTTTTGAAGAACTGTATTGTGTGCATAACCTACCCATACAGGGCCTTGCTCTTTGTCATCAGTGTAACCAGGCATCTGCAAAGCCTTCTCAATCACCGGGCCAAAATCGCCGTTATTGACATGGTGGTTCCTGGCCAAGCAACGAGGCCGGTAGTGAATACGTTATTTATATAGCTTGATGCAGGTTCCTGGATGCAGTTTGTGGTAAACAGGACCGGACCGGGAAAGTCAGGAAGTTCTTTCTGTTGGTTTTGCCAGGCGGTGCCGAAGTGGCCAACAAAATGAGAGTATTTTTTTAACTCGGGATAGGCATGGCATGGCAACATCTCACCGTGAGTATATATGTTAATTCCTTTTCCTTCAGTTTGCTTAAGCAGATCTTCCAAATCTTTAAGATCGTGGCCGGTGACTAGAATAGCCTTGCCGGCTTTATGCCCCAGGCTCACTGGAGAGGGCTCAGGATGACCAAAATGGCCGGTATTTCCTGCATCCAATAATTCCATGGCCCTAAAATTTGTCTTGCCGGTGTCAAGTGCAATTTCCAGCCAATCCTGCAAACTGAGATTTTTGTCTGTCATTTGGGTCAGCTTTTCCTGCAAGGAGGCATATACTGCATCATCTTCCTGGCCAAGAATTGCGGCATGATCAGCATAAGCGGCAGCACCGCGGATGCCATACAATGTTATTTCCTGCAGGCTTTTCACATCCTCGTCCCTGTCCCAATCTATAGGAAGACCAACCTTCTCTCCCTGTTCCACCAGGCCGGCAATGTCTTTTGCAGGCTGAAAAGTGGTGGCGGGATCATCAAATGTGGTGTTGCCACCACCGCTAGCTATTTTGCCTTTAAGTGTTTCCCGTCTTTTTACTGTCTCTCTTATAAGAGTTTCCAGGCGGATCGGATCAAAGTTTACATTGGTGAGAGTTGAAAAAATTGCCTGCAGTGAGAATCGGTTAATTTCAGCGTCGCTTATTTGTACTGAGCGACCGGAAACAGTAAAATGACAGAGTCCGCGGACAGCATAAGACAGCAGATCCTGGAGTGCTGCAACATCTTGATTTTTACCGCATATTCCTATTTCAGTGCATCCACCCTTGGCAGTTTGTTCGCATTGATTGCAAAACATGATCATTCTCCTCTTTGATTAGTGTGACAGTGACCCATTTTAGTACCTTAGAGATTCCAGTTTGTCTGGATTAGAAACAGATGGAATTTTTAATAAATTACAGAGTCACACTAATAATGATTCTTAGTTCTGGGTATCGCCTAAAGGATGATTTTTTCGTATTTAATCCAAAAGAACCATGCTGTACCAGCAGGGAAGAAGTTCTCCTTTTTTATCGAATTCCACCTTTAACCCTAACGGTTCTACTGTTTTGCCGATATCTATCCCGTAGGCATCCATGGATGGACGTGCCATATGCGGAAAACGGCATGGTTCCGGATGAGCACATTTCTCGCACCAGACGCAAAGAACCATTGCAAAGGCATGCATAAACTGGTGGGAAATCATCGCCTCCTTTTCTATCTTCACGGTAACATCCTGACTTTTCCGGGGATCTGGCGCTTTGATGATTAATGCCTTGCTGTATTGGTTAAAAGCATCCTGAAAATCTTCCGGTGATATATCCAGATAAGGGGGACAGGTCCAATATTGCCCCCATCGATTGCAGCCGAATCTGCATTTTAAAAAAGAGCGGGAATCAAAAATAATCGCGTTGGTATCAATTATCTTTGCTTCTGTTGCACCTAATTCAATGGCCTTTTTAATGAGATCCTGTAAATCTTTTTTCATAATCTTTCCTTAATTCATTCAATATTCTGGTAATTCGACTTTAAAGCTGATTTCATCCCGTCAGTCTTCGATAAATGGCTGGCAGCAAAGTCGGCAGTAATTCAACTTTCGGTAAAATAATACATTCGGTCTGCGGTGAAATCATCTGCAGGTAGTCGCTGCCTTTTTTGTCCGATGTAATAATAAATGGGTGAATATTTTTGATGCGAGCCTCTTGAATAGCTTTTTTTGTGTCGGAAATTGCATATTCAAGATTGCCGTATTCTATGTCATACGGTCGGCCATCGGTTAGGATTATCAGGATTTTAATTGCTGATGATACTTCCTCAAGTTTATACGTTGCATGCCGCACCACAGTCCCCATACGGGTCAACCCCAGAGGCTGCAAATTCCCGAGCCGGTATTGGGCCTTTTCGTCATACGGTTCATTGAAATCCTTGACGTTGAACATATCAACGCGGAAACGGCCCTCGGAGCTGAATCCGTATATGGCATATGGATCACCCAGGGCTTCAAGGGCTTCAGCCATAATCGCCATTGCCTCCTTTTGAACATCAATGACTCTACGGCCATTAATTACTTCGTCGGTTGAACCACTCAAATCTACGAGAAAAAACACCGAGACATCACGGATTCTTTTATCACGGCGAATATAGACATTTTCAGACATTGGAGCACCTGAACGCATATCAGTCAGTGCCTGCACTAAAGCATCTATGTCGAGAGCATCGCCGGTGGGCTGTGCTCTGTATTTACGAAACATCTCCGGTTTGAGTTTCATGAATTGCTTGC
>PVMK01120500.1_pt1 | contig 18003 bp, 16 predicted proteins | sample 1853481 | NCBI WGS metagenome assembly PVMK01 (sample SAMN08533507, study PRJNA380276) | Marine sediment metagenome, whole genome shotgun sequencing project. | reverse complement strand
CAACGTGCGTCTCTTCTTGTAGCGCATCAATACAGTCTCGAGAAGATTTCCGTCCTTCAATTCAAACAGTACTTTCTCCGTCTGTTGGTTCGACGATTGCTGAGTTGTCACAATACGTTCTTCAGGTATGGTCAAGATGGGCTGCGTATTTTGTGCTACGGGTCAAATGGGCTTCGTTCGAAATCTCTCGGTTGGAGAGATTGTAGGCCAGGTTCTTTACTATGCTAGACGTCTTAGGCAGAATGGAAACCGGGTAACGAACATTGTTGTCATGGGTATGGGGGAACCTTTCCACAATTATGATAATACCGTTGCGGCTATTGATATCTTGACAGCGGCCAATGGTTTCGATCTCGGCGCCAGAAGGATAACGGTTTCAACAGTAGGTATCGTACCTGCCATCAGACGCTACGCTGATGAAGGCCGACAATCATCATTAGCTATCTCCTTACATGCAGCAACAGACGAAGAACGAAGCGAGTTGATTCCAGTAAACAATCGCTGGCCAGTTGCCGATCTCATGGATGCGATACGCTACTATCTGAAACGATCTGGGCGGCGTATTACTTTCGAGTGGGCCCTGATTAACGAGGAAAATGATACGATAGACCAGGCCAAAAAACTGGGGAACCTGCTTAAGGGCATGTTATGCCATGTTAATCTTATCCCGCTAAATCCTACCAAGGGCTATGGTGGACTGCCCTCCTCAAGATCTCGAGTGACCGCTTTCCAAATAGAGCTGGCTAAATATGGCGTCTCCAGCTCAGTCCGCGTCCGCCGTGGCATAGACATACAGGCCGGCTGCGGTCAGCTGCGAGACAGAGTCGTCAGCGACAAGAAGGGGATACTGGACATCTAATCAGAAGCCCTTTTCGATTCTCAAAGGCGGAAGATTAGCGTAAGTAAGCTAGCGGCTCCAACAAGGTATTGAAATACCTAACTTCAAAGTGGAGATGTGGTCCTGACGAGCGTCCTGTATTGCCAGAGGCGCCTATGACATTGCCCTGGTAGACTGGCTGTCCGACCTGAACATTAATTTGGCTCAGGTGACCATAATATGTCTCGTAACCGTTTCCGTGGTTTATTACGACGAGATTTCCATAGCCGTAAATATTCCAACCAGCCCAGGTAACTGTTCCAGTATCAGCCGCTACGACAGCCATTCCTTCAGGGGAACCGATATCGATAGCCTGATGTCCGTACCAATAATGCTGAGTAAGCCGGCGACTAGCTACAGGCCAAATGAACGTGCCTGTTCCAGTCGCCACCAGTTCGACTCCAGAACCTGTTGAAGCCGAACCTGAAGATCGAGCACGGGGCGCTGGTGCCGACCAAACAAATATCTCCCTGACAGCACCTGGAACCATGATTTGCGTACCCGGGTAAAGTCGGAATGGGAATTCCAGATTATTAGCCTCGTAGCTGACAATGTCTTCAATTGAAACGCCATATAGGTAGAAAGCCTCTCTAGCGTTTCACCCTGCTGAACATCGTGTAATACGCCGTCAATCGGCAGAATGGTCAATACTGTACCAGTCTGAAGAGCACTCGCCTCTTCACTCAGTCTCGGATTCCCGCCCAGAATTGTCTCAGGGCCGATTCCGAACTTATCCGCGATTCCAATCGGTGTGTCGTTTGCTTGTACCGTGTAGGTGATTACTTGATGAGACGGCTCCTTCCCTTGGAATGTTACAGGGTTCAGGCGAGGTGAAAGGCTATAGTTGACGCGTATTGGGACCGATGCCATGTTGATAGCTGGGAATTTGGTATCTTGCGTTTCTTCAAATGACAACAATGAAGATGCTCGCGTTCCGGGGATTCTGAGACGACAGAATCGTCGCTCATATCGAAATCTAGCAGTTGTCCAAGGGGGATGGATCGGGCTCCTATAAACAACAACACCGCTACGATCAACAGTGCCAAGTGGCTGCCATAACGTTGTAGTAATGTTCGGTCGTTCTTCATCTCGCTGCCTACCTCGAGCTGCGAGCGTGAATCGTACCACAACATATCGTCACAACAAGTACGGGCTGCCAAGGCAGCCCGTATTCTAAGCTAGCTATCACAGATAGTTAAGAGACTCTTGACAAGTACCGGCTGAGAAGCCGAGAGGCAAACGGGGGTATGACTTTATGTCTACATCATGTCTCTGGTTAGTGTTTCAAGAAACTCGTAGTTTGTCTTTGTTTCCCTCATACGCTGTAATACCGCGCCCGTCGCGCTGCTGATGTCATATCCTGGGGTATCCATGAGGTGGGCAAGCATTCTGCGCATAGTATAAACGCGTTGGAGCTCGTCACCTGACAATAGCAGCTCTTCACGGCGTGTACTTGAGCGTTCGATATCGTAGGCGGGGAAATTCTACGTTCCTGCAGGCGGCGGCTTAGTATAAGCTCCATGTTGCCGGTTCCTTTGAATTCCTCATAGATGACGTCATCCATACGGCTCCCGGTATCAACCAGGCACGTAGCAATAATTGTTAAACTACCTCCGAATTCGATGTTTCGCGCAGCTCCAAAGAATCGTTTCGGTGGATAGAGCGCTGAAGGATCAAGGCCTCCTGAGAGCGTCCGGCCGCTTGGGGGAACAGTCAAATTGTATGCTCGCGCTAGGCGCGTGATCGAATCCAGGAGGATAACCACGTCTTTACCAGATTCGACAAGCCGTTTTGACCGGTTCAGTGCCATCTCTGCTACTCTACAGTGCTGCCTGACTGGCTCATCGAAGGTTGAGCTGATCACCTCACCCTCTACCGATCGCTGCATGTCCGTTACCTCTTCAGGGCGTTCGCCAATAAGAGCGACCATCAGGTGAAGATCAGTATAATTTGCCGAGATTCCATTGGCTATGTCTTTCAAGACCGTCGTTTTACCGGCTTTAGGCGGCGAGACGATTAAACCCCGTTGACCGCGTCCAATTGGTGCGACCAGATCAAGCATGCGCGTTGACAAGACATTTGGTTCTTTCTCAAGTTTAATTTTCTCTTCAGGGAAAATCGGGGTGAGACTCCCAAAACTTGGCCGCCTTTTAGCCTGTTCGGGATCCATCCCATTAACAGCTTCAACTCTAAGAAGACTGAAGTATTTTTCATTATCCTTCGGGACTCGAACCTGCCCGATGACCATATCGCCAGTGCGCAGTCCAAGTCTTCTGATTTGCGAGTTGGATACATAAATGTCCTCCGGACCTGGGAGGTAGTTCCGCGAGCGAAGGAAGCCCATGGTTTGCTTATCATCCTCGACGACTTCGAGAACACCACCGCGGAATTGGTGGCCTTGGGCTTTGGCCCTTGCTCCCATCAGAGAGATGATAAGATCCTGCTTCTTGAGCGAACTGTATCCGGAAATATTCATGTCCCGGGCCATTTCTCTCAAATCGGTTAGTGTTTTAGATTCTAGTTCTACAATGTCCATATAATTATCTCCAGGTCATTTTCCGGCCATGTTCCTGTGGCAACTCTCTGCCAGACGACGATCCAGGCACGGATTGACGTAATACTAATAAGCTTATCGTTAGCTATGGCAACCTTTTGGGATTTATCAGGGCAAATCAGACAGTAACGTTAGACCTGTGGCAACCCTGATGTATCGGTTCTAAAAGGGATCGCTATTGATTATCGATCTACAACGTTGATTGGGTTGGGAACGTAGGCGGAAAGCCCTCCACCTCACAGACCGTTAAGGGGATACTACACTATAACTCTGTCGGGCAAAAAAAGTATAACACGCGCCAAATACTCAGTCAATGAACTGCGACCATATTGATCGTTAGTCGCGAGAACAATATAAGCCAGTCAACTAACGCTCTTGCCGGAGCATATATTCTGCCTTCTGAACCAAATGCGAATTTCCAATGAATAGAGGCACTCGTTGGTGTAGGCTTTCTGGAACCATATCCAGTATCGACTGAGTGCCATCAGAAGCATAGCCGCCAGCTTGCTTCACAAGATATGCTAGTGGCGCAGCCTCGTAAAGAAGACGTAGCTTTCCAGCAGGTCTACCTTCATGGGCAGGATACAAGAAAATTCCACCGACCAGCAGGTTCCGGTGAAAATCTGCGACCAGCGAGCCGATATAGCGTTCTGACAGTCCCAAATCGGACCCGTCGCGACCTTGTAACCACCTGACGTACTTCTGAGTTCCTTCCGACCACAGGCTTTGATAACCGTGGTTTACACTAAAATACTTGGGAGGTTCAGGAAGCCTAATATCACTATGGATAGAAGGAATTCACCAAGCTGGGGGTCCAATGTAAAGACATGTACACCAGCACCCGTGCTGTAAACTAATAAGGTACTCGTTCCATAAAGTATGTATCCAGCCGCTACTAAATCGCGTCCCGGCTGGAGACAATCCGCAAGGCTACCTCGATTCTCCCAATCTTTACATCTAAAGATTCCAAATATGGTGCCAGTGCTCACGTTTGCATCGATATTAGAAGAACCATCGAGTGGGTCAAAGACCAGGACGTATCGTCCTTTCGGATATCGCTCCGGGATAGGGATGATATTCTCGTGTTCTTCTGAAGCCATTACGCAAAGACGACCGGTATGGTCGCAAAGATTCCTGATTACTTGATCGGCGTAGACGTCTAGCTTTTGCTGCGTCTCACCTTGTACGTTGCTCGTTCCTGCCTGGCCCAGAATGTCAATAAGACCCGCCCGGTTTGCTTTCGCCGAAATCGCCTTTGCCGCCAGAGCTATGTCGTAGAGTAAATTCGTAAAATCTCCGACAGCGGTCTCCGGTTGATTATCTAGGATGAAACGCTCAATTGTTACCAGATTTTCCATCACTCACCTGCGGCTCATACAAACAGTAGAACAAGGTAATAGGCCAGCGCCATAGACCAAATCAAACTGTCAGTTCTATCCAAAGCTCCCCCATGACCAGGAAGAATATTGCCTGAATCTTTCACAGCCACGGATCGCTTGAGCATCGATATACCGAGATCTCCTGCTGGACTAACGATTGAAACTAATAGCCCAAGCGCCAACGCTACCAGCAGCGGAAGGTCTAGAAAATAAGCGATTATCACAGTCAGAATGGTCCCGGCTAGTATTCCACCAATGTAGCCTTCTATAGTTTTGTTCGGGCTAAGTTTGGGCGCTAGCTTATGCCTGCCCATGGTCTTCCCGACTACGTACGCCCCTGAATCGGCAATCCAAGTGCCTAGCATCGCCAGAGCTGTCCATGCGGCGGCTGATTCTGGGACACCTCGCAATCTAAAGAAATGACTTCCCACCCAGCCCAGTAACACGATACCAGTGACCAGGGCGAACCAGGAGGCCGGGGCGTCTACATCTGGACTTTTTTCATATAGCCACAAACCATAGCAGAGAGCCACAAAAAGACTTACGAGCAGTGCCACTGGAACAAGATTGATCGATGTACTACGCTCACCAAGTAATTGAGTCTGGACGTTGAGGGGCAGAATCCATTGCAGGAATACCGCCGGGATTAACAACCAGAGAGGTGACCGCCAGCCGAGTTTTCCGATCAGCTGACTATACTCGACGACGCCAATGATTAAGAGACCGGCGAATGGCACAAAATAGAACCAGCCGCCAAGATAGATTAGAAGAAGTGTCAGTGGGCCAAGCGTAAGGGCTACTAAAGCTCGCTGCAGCAACATGTTATCGATAATTGAGGGGTCTAGTTCTCAGGCAGTAAGCCATACCGCCTGTCACGACCGCTGAAGGCAACGAGCGCCTTGTATAATTCTTCGCGACCAAAATCAGGCCAATATTCAGGTGCTGGATAGAACTCGGCATAAGCTGCCTGCCATATTAAAAAATTGCTAACTCGTAACTCGCCGCTAGTTCGGATTACGAGATCAGGATCAGGAAGACCATGAGTAAATAGGTAAGAGCTGAACATCTCATCGTTTAATTCTTCAGGAGGGATCTTATCCGCCAGCATTTCGCTAACCGCGTGAAGAATCTCGGCCCGCCCGCCATAATTAAAGGCAACGTTTAAGATGAGTCGATCGTTGTCCTTTGTTAATTCAAGTGCATTCAGAACCTTCTCCTGTAAGCTCTCATTAATGCCGCTCAGATCGCCAAGGTGGTGCAGACACACACCTTGCTCTTTCAGATCGTTGAGCTCTTGATCGAGCACTCGGGAGAAGATCCTCATCAATCCCCTGACTTCACTCTCTGGGCGCCCCCAATTTTCAGTTGAGAATGCATAAATGGTCAGGATTTTGATGCCGAACTCAACACAGGCATCAATTACGCGCCTGAGGTTTTCAACGCCTGCGCGATGACCAGCCTGGCGTGGCAAACCACGCCGTTTAGCCCAACGACCGTTGCCATCCATAATGATTGCGACGTGCGTAGGGACTGACAGGCCGGTCACGTCGAGAAGTGGTTTTCGGGAGGCCATACTCCTCTACACTTCCATTATTTCTTCTTCTTTTCTTTGCCCAACATCGTCAATCTCTTCAGTGTATTTATCGGTCAACGTCTTCAGATCATCTTGAGAGATAAAAAACTGATTTTCTGAGATCATTTTTTCCTCTTTCATCTCCCGGAGGTCATTCAACGTGTCACGCCGAACATTCCGAATAGCCACCTTCGCTTCTTCGACCCGTTTTCCTACCAGCTTGGTCAAATCATGCCGCCGCTCTTCAGTAAGCCTGGGAATGTTCAACCTGATGATTTTACCATCATTATTTGGCGTTATACCCAATTCCGATTTTTGAATTGCTCGTTCAATGGCTGTTATCGAGTTCTCATCATAGGCTCTGACAGCCAATTGCTGAGGCTCGGGAACTGATATTGCAGCCAGCTGATTCAAAGGAAGGAGTGCCCCGTACATCTCAACCTCAATTCGATCGAGTAAGTGTGGCGAAGCACGACCAGTACGGTAGGTCTGGAGATCTGATTCCAAGGCCGATACGCTGCCTCGCATTCGACTCTCAGCATCTTGCAGCAATTCGCGGACCATCGCATACTCCTCGAGACCTGGAATTACTCCATGATCTACAAATTAGAGATCTCGGTACCAATCAACTCCCCCAACAAAAGTCTTTTGACGCTATCTTCCTTCCACAAGCTAAGCACAACGATAGGCAGATTGTTTTCCATACACAGAGAGAGCGCCGTGCTGTCCATGATGCGAAGCCGCATATTTAACGCATCAATATACGACAACTGGTCCAGTTTTTTCGCATCAGGATTTGTCTTTGGGTCATCATTATAAACTGCGTCTACCTTCGTGGCTTTTATTAAGACCTCAGCGCCGATTTCCATCGCTCGAAGAGCACCTGCGGTATCGGTGGTGAAATACGGATTCCCGGTACCTCCGCCGATAATAATAACGCGCCCCTTGTCGAGGTGACGAATCGCGCGAAGACGTATGTACGGTTCTGCTATCGTTCGCATTTCTATCGCGGTTTGAACCCGTGTTTCCAATCCTTGACGCTCCAAGGCATCCTGTAACGCTAACGAGTTCATAACCGTGGCAATCATACCCATGTGATCAGCGGTGGAGCGCTCCATACCGTGATCGACACCTTCGAGACCACGCCACAGGTTTCCGGCACCCATGACGATCCCAATTTGAACTCCCATATCGTATACGCTTCTGATCGTATTTGCGACTTCACTGGCTCTTTCGGGATCAATGCCGTATCCGCTTGGGCCGGCCAAGGCTTCACCGCCCATTTTCAACAGAATTCGCTGGAACCGGATATCGGGCATAGTTACCTCTCTGTCATGATCAGAAAGATCGATTAGTCAACGCTAATAGATTCTTCGCCCAATTCGTAGCGAACGAATCGACGAACAACTATGTTTTCGCGAAGGGCGCCAACTGCCTCGTTCAAAAGATCAGAGACTTTGATCTCATCATCCTTTACAAATGGCTGCGCTAATAGACAGATCTCCTCATAATACTTTGCCAAACGGCCTCGGATGATTTTCTCAACTATTTCGGGAGGTTTCCCTTCTGCTTCGGCCTGTATACGAAACTCATTCACAATTGGCTCCAGCTCCTCCTGCGGGATGTCTTCTGGCCTGATATATTGTGGTTCCATGGCTGCCACATGCAGGGCGAGGTCGTGGGCTAGAGTCTGGAAATGCTTATTGCGAGCAACGAAATCAGTCTCGCAGTTTAGTTCAACCATAACGCCAACACGGCTTCCGGGATGAGGATATACTTCAATAACGCCCTCTACTGCTGGGCGTTCAGAGCGGCTCATTGCACTCATTGCTCCCTTTTCACGAATTATCGCTACCGCCTTGTCATAATCACCGTCACTCGATTCTAACGCTTTCTTTGCATCTAGTACACCTGCGCCCGTCGCATCACGCAGTTCTTTTACCATTGCAGTCGTTACTTTCATCAGTTTCCAATGCTCCTTGTCTGCCTGAATGACTGGGAAATCAAAGATTATTCTCTTTGACCTGTCTCCAGGCGCCTTTAATTGTTCGTAGTTGTTCCCGTGCTGGAATTCTTATTTCTTCTTTTTACAATTTTATGTAAAGCTATCATTGGCTGAGGTTGAGTTAAGACTGAGATTCAGATTTGGTCGCCAAATTTACCGCAGTCAGTTGCTTATGATCACATAATCGAAAAGGTATTAGGTGAGAGAGAGCGAAAATCGCACGAGAAGTCGCTATTCGTTCTCCTCATCTGTACCGACGACTTCTTTGACCTCAACGGCTTCTTTGACCTCAACGGCTTCTGTGACCTCAACGGCTTCTTTGACCTCAACGACTTCTTTGACCTCAACGACTTCTTTGACCTCAACAACTTCCTCAACTTTTTCTTCAGTCTCCTTGTCGTCTGGCTTAGTTCCTGGACCAAAACCACCCTCGCGAAGTTTGGCAAGAGTAGCTTCGCCGAGTAGGCGTTCGTCTTCTGCATCGTCCAGATCTTCGAAATCATAGGCATAGGTGTCGAAATCTTCAATCCGATCTACCAGCGCCTCCTTATGGAGAGCCAGGCCTTCCAAAGCAGCCTCAGCCAATTTACTTGTTATGAGTTTTATGGCTCGTATCGCATCATCGTTCGAGGGAATAATGAATTCAATAGGATCCGGATTGCAATTGGTGTCAACCATGGCCACGACCGGAATTTTAAGGATGTTAGCCTCTTTGACGGCCGTTTCCTCGTGGTTCACGTCGACCACGAAAACCAGCGTTGGCAATCCTTTCATGTTTCGAATCCCACCGAGCCGGTTGCTTAGCTTCTCGATCTCTCGGGTTAGATGCAGGCGCTCCTTTTTCTTTAATAGTTCGAACTCGCCAGCATCGCGTCTTTGTTCAAGTTGATCCAGGTAATCGATACGCTGCCGAATAGTTTGCCAGTTCGTCAGCGTGCCGCCTAACCATCGCTGGTTGACATATGGCTGGGAAGCCCGGCCTGCTTCGTTGGCGATGGTGTCTTGTGCTTGACGTTTTGTCCCTACAAAGAGGACCTCGTTTCCTTCGGATACACTATCCCTAACCATCTCATACGCAGTGTCGATCATGATAATCGTTTGCTGTAAATCAAGTATATGAATCCCGTTCCTTTCCGTAAAAATATAGGGCTTCATTTTGGGATTCCAGCGCGGGGTTCGGTGCCCGAAATGCACACCGGTTTCAAGCAGCGCTTTCATTGAGACAACAGACATGGGGAACTCTCCTTCTTTTTTGTTTAAACCTCCATACTCATCAACCCGCCACGGAACTCACTTCATAAATCTGGGGAGATTCAAGTCAGCACACCCGTGACAGTCAAAGTATGTGCGTATTTGTTGACTGGCAGCCACATTGGCGACCGTTATCCAACCCCATAATTATAGCGGATGTTAACCGCTGCGCAAGCGAAACCTGGGGTAGATCAAGAAAGATGCTAGCCTCAAATTCTGTATTATTAGTGCCTGCATTTCGTCGAAAGCCTTACTTCCATTTTGTAAGGATTGTCTCGCGCTCGAAAAGGCGAATAGCCAGGAAAACGAAGAATATATCGGCGACGAATACAACCGCTGCTATCAGCAACACAATGTCGCGATCCAGGATGATGAATCCGATTGACTGACCCACGAGCACTAGAATTATCGGGAGGAGCACAACACCCGAGAGCTGTTCGGCTACTCTCGGATCGGTGACTCTGGATGAGACCATAATTGCCACGCACACGGCAAATATCGTTAACAATGGTCCGGCGATAAATACGGCCACCAGCCACAGAGGATCCACGAGCCTGCTGGAGACATTAGGAGTAGTCAACAAGTTGATACCAAGCACATACAATCCATAAGCGATCCAGGTGGCCAATATGGCCGGGATCGCCGCGGCCGTCATTTTTCCGACGAGAAGTTCAGTGGTCGTTATCGGCGTGGCTAGAAGCGGTTCAAGACTTCTCATTGCCTTTTCCCCTACGATGCTGTAGGCAGCAATAGTTACCGGGATCATAATCGGCAAAATCATAAACATCATGGTAAATATATCGAGAGTGTAAACCTGGACGCACTCCATTTCATCAAGGCCCTGACATAGAGCTTCAGCGCCAGGAATCGTATCACCTCCGTTGGTTAGGTCATCGCCGAAGCCCCCCATCACTCCAATTGATATCAGAGGTAAAGCGACGAAGATTAACGGCAGAAAAACCACTGAAAAGAGAACGAGCTTATTCCTGAATACCTCAGCCCACTCTTTTCTAACGATAATAATAACTTTGTTCATGAGTACCCTTATTCAACTAGCTGCAGATAGATGTCTTCTAGTGATGGTCGGATTTCACCGACGAACTGTAGCTGCGCTCCCGAAGAGACAAGCATGTTAATGATCTCCGGGTTGAAAACCTCCGGCTCCTCGATCGAAGCAATAATCTTGTTGTCAACTGCCTCTACCTTTTCAACATGTTCGCATTTCATAACAGTATCGACAAAATCACTCGCGGGATGGGCAAAGTGAAACACTACCTTCCGTCCATATAATTGTTTGCGCAGGCCATCTGGCGAATCTACAACCCGCAGTTGAGTGTTGAGGACTGCGATACGGTTACACAAGCGGTCCGCCTCATCCAGGTTGTGTGTGCAGATGATGATCGTTCGCCCCGCTTCTTTGAGGTCCTCAATGAAATCCCGTATTAACTTGGCCGATTCTGGATCCAGCCCTGCAGTCGGCTCATCAAAAAACAGAATCTTTGGTTCATGGATTAAGGCACGTGCGATGGCGATCTTTTGGCGCATGCCCTTACTAAAGGTTCCCGCGGAGTCTTCGCGCCTAGACCACAATCCAAGCCATTTCAAGTATTTCTCTACCTGACCTGTTGGATCGGACACCTCATATAACTGGGCGTAAATCATAAGATTACGCCAGGCGCTTAAGCTATCATAAAGGCCTGGTGTCTCTGTCAGGATGCCCACATTTCGGCGAATGTCCTGATCGTTTTGACCCAATTCGTAACCAAGGATTTTAGCATCGCCGCTTGTCGGTTGAATCAAGCTCGTCAACATTCTTACTGTCGTCGTCTTGCCCGCACCATTTGGACCCAAAAATCCGAAGACTTCTCCCTTATCAATATTAAGAGTCAAGCGATCAACTGCGACGCGATCACCGAATTTCTTAGTAAGGCCGTTAATCTCGATCATGTGTTTTTACCTTATGTCAATAATTGAATCGACTGTCATCCAAATTGTCGTTTGTCACATTAATCGGAAGCGGTCCAACCTTTTCCGGCGGTGGTAATGGGACCGGCTCTTTCTCAACCGGCTCAGGTTCTCTCATCCGAAGTACAAACAGAAGCCCGAATAAGGCCATTATAGCTATCAATGCCTCGGCAATGTATGGACCCCATACTACGGCCGAATAAACAGCAACCGCGTCAACCAACGCGTGACAAAATATGGCCACTGCCAGCCATAACGGCTGCCGTCGTACGAACGAAAGCATCACCAGGAGCGAGAATGCCAGGTGGAGAATAATTACAAAGAGTCGTTCTAAGGCGCCGAGGATTAAAGTGTACCAGGGGGCAGAAAACAATGAATCCAGTATGGCAGCGAGCATTGGTTCTTGATCAACTGGGATTAGAGCTGTCAGTCGATCATTATTCCAGGCAATGAGCAAAATGGTGTTTATGCCAACTATCATTCCCAGGATGATCGATTCTGCCCCTCCATGACCTGTCCCCAACATCATTGAGCTGCCCCAGGTTCGAGCATCTGACGCCCAGTAACGATAACCAAGATATCGAGCTCCTTCCTCAAAGACCGCCGCTGATAAGCCCAAAAACACGGAAGTGACAATTAGCCTGGAGCTATCTGTCATGCTTCCGGTCTGTACTTGCAGCCAATCTAGCGCGAAATAGTTAAACGGAATGTGTCCAAGCTGGGATAGGATAAATGTTCCACACCCGATGGCAAATAGACCCCATCTTATCGAGCGTTTCTTTGCAATCAACCAGCCAAGGAGTAACGGCATGGCGATCATGAGCAGAAAATTTAACGAGAGCAGCAGGTTATACATCAGGCAGATGCCGGTGAACTAGTCTCTTCTCAAACTCCTGAATTTGGTACCATCTGTGTACGGATCCAGCCAATAGTGACCGACATTATTTCTCCCTATCGAAAATCGTTCAGAGCGTCCACAATAGTTTTTATGTTCACTCGTAAAAATTCAAGATAAGTCGAAGATTTACCATCTGGCTCTGACAGAGATCCGGTCGAGATTGGAACCACACGGATATCAGTGTCCCGGCCTATTTGAGCTGCCAGACTGTTATTAGCATTGTTATCGATAAATATTGCCGGAATATCAAGCCGCTTGATCTCCGTCACCAATTGCGCCATATCCTGAGCCGACGGCTCCGAGATGGTGCTGTATCCCGGGATAACTGTACCAACCAGCCGAAGCTTGTAGCGGTCAACCAGATAACCTAGAGAATCGTGGTTAGTCACGAGCAGACGCCTGCTTGGTTGGATATTATTTAGCTGGTCGCTTATCCAGCTATCAATCTCAATTAGCTCCTGGCGATAGAGATCGGCGTTGTTACGATAAACATCACCGTTTTGCGCATCGATATGAGTTAACGATTCTTCAATGTTATCAACCCAGGTCATCACTCTGATCGGATCAAACCAGACATGTGGGTCGAGGGCGCTGCCTGGTTCGGCCCGTGTATCTTGGCCATCTACAGTAAGTGCGTCTATGCCCTCCGACACTGTCACTATGTTGCTGTTTGTGAGGACGTTCTCCAGAATAGGATCCAGAAATCGCTCGAAACCCAAACCGTTGATAAAAATGATATCAGCGCTTTGGAGTGTAGCGATATCCTTCGGAGTTAGCTGATAGCCGTGAGGATCATCCCCAGGAGGTAAGAGAATAGTCAGGTCGATCTTGTCGCCAGCTACCTCGCCAACGATATCTCCAACAATGGTCGTCGAAGCAACGGCCGATAATAGCGTTTCGTTGTTGACCGGAGTCGGTTGCACAGCATCGCAGCTGGCAATAAGCAGAATAAGTCCAAACACCCACGTTATAACAGCAGCTTTCAACGTCACTCTTTTTCCACTTTTAAACATTCCCGTTGGCCCCGATCTCAACGTAACTCCAAGTCATACAGGGTCTTGTTTCAATCGGGTATTATCAGACTACACTGACAAACTAAGTCCTTTAGATCCATTAGTGAAGATTATGTCAATATATTAGAATATTATCATTAATCAAATTGAACGGACTTTCAGCGAATAAGACGTTCATTCTGAAGAACGCCCTTTACCGACCTTTTTTCCTTCAGATCAAGTCATTGACCGGTACGGAAGACAGGCAAAGAATCACTGCCACTTCTCTACTCTTCCAGCGTGTGGACGTGAGCCCAGGGCCGTTAGGGAAGTGACAACGAAGATTTCGACGCCCTGGCTATTCCCAAATTGTTGCTGGCTCGGTATGACCTGATCTACCGCGTTTAGTATCTGAGGCAAGAAGATCCGGTCAAGTACACAGGTTGGGCAGGATAAGCTCATCGTTAATGGCATGCTTGGAACCAGGTTAGCAAAGTTGCCTGCGAAGGTTAGATTTGCGGTGAAGTCACCTACCTGGTACATACCCCTGCTATCAAAGATAAGGTCGATAGTCGCCGAGTTACCGGGCAGAATAGAGCCGCTCTCCGGCTCAGCCGTCGCCCAACCCTCTGGCCCTCCGGGTGTTCCCCCAAATGCCAGGTCATCGACCATATCGACGTCCGGAGATTGGAATAGTATCCGACCGATAGCCTGATCGGAACCAACACCCCAAAAAACACCGGTTGCTGAGGGAGTTACTGACGATGTGCCGAGCAAAGCGCCATCGCTAGAATAGATTTCGATTGGAACCGGAACTCCAGCAACGTTCGACAGGATTAGCATTCCGGCAGCATATGTTTCGTTCGTAGTGAAGACGATCTCCAGGAAATCAGCAAAGGCAGCCGGTCCAACGACTTTGCTAGGATTGCCGAAAAACCCTGGACCGAGAGCCGCCATGTTGCTGTACGATGGATTATCCTGGATGTCCACACCAGGAACGATATCCCCTGGCGAAAAACAACTATCATCGGATTGACTATTAATAGGCGTATCACATGGGCTAACGCCGCCTGGCAGTACGGTCGCTTCCTCGAAGTCTTCATTTGGAAGTCCCGGATAGTCGGAATCAAATGTCGCTCGATCTGTATAGAACGATAAGGATTTAAAGGGCCTTGGAGGTGCTTGTGCATGCTGGTACCCTGATTTGGCCAGCTCTGGCATGGCGGCAGAAAACTGCACGTAGGTCTCGGCCGCGCCTGACAATGTGCCTTCCGCAGGCCACTCCAGAGAACCGGGGAAGATAAGCTGGCTCTGCGCTAGAGGCGGAGATCCTTGTGTACTCCGATCGGGTCCACTATAGCCCGAGATATCCAAGCTCCACTCCAAAGGTACAAAGCCTGTGTTGGTGATGGTCACGGAATTGGTAACGACGTCGCCAATTTCCATTATCTCGTGCAGCGTGGAGGGTGAGTGCAGTAACATCGCCGTTGCTGGTAAGAGCAAGAAATCAGTTGTCGTGGTTAGACCTTGAGTAGCAATTACGGCGCCCGTCTGAGACAAGTAACCAGAAGCGGTTACCGTAAAGACGTAGCTTCCAGGCTGAACTGACAACGAATAGCTCTCCCCGAAAAGAGTGGTGTCGAACCCTCCTGGACCTGTCGCATGAATATTGGCGAAGAGCGGATCCAAGGTCAGGCCGTCAAAAATCTGGCCTTCAAGGAATCCGCACAACGGGCATCCAACCGTCATCGTCATCGGCATCATTGGAACATCATTCACACAGCTACCGCTGAAGGAGAGTTCGGCCGTGTAATCACCGATACTGTGAACCGCTGAGGAATCAAATACGACGTCGAAGGTTGAAACGCTGTTAGCCGGAATCGTGCCGCTCTCGGGGACAGCTCTTACCCAGCCAATTCCCCCGCCGGTGGCGATTCCAAATGAATCAATCTCCACACCGGTGCCTGCACCAAGTGAACCGACAAGAACCGTCGCCCCAGTAGCTGTATCTGCGATGCGCAACTCGGCGACTTCCAGAGTATTGTTATAAGCGGCCATGTAAAGGGTGTTGGAGACCTCGTCAATATCAAGTCCCTGGGCAAAATTGGCATCAAATCCAATTGATCCGATAGGAGAAATCGCACCAGTATCCTTATTAATTGCCAGGAGCAAGTCTCCGTTGATATCAACTCCGTAAACCTGACCCAAGGCGTCTATGGCGATTGATATCACGCAGTAGCCAGCCGCCGTGCCAACGGGTGTCGCCGTGCCCGATCCCAGATCCAAAGTAAAGAGCGTGTTATCAGCACAATCACTGGACAATCCATACATCGTACCGCTTGTAGGATCCCCTGCCATTCCTGTCCACTGATGACCTGAGCTTGGCGTTGACTGGCCTATGTTGGTCAAGGCTGACGTAGCGGTGTCGATGGCGTACAGCGTGTTTGAAGTATCATCAATAGCGTATAGCGTCGAAAAATCCCCACTTAAGAAGTCGCCGGCGAAAAAATTACCTGCCACAGGACCAACTGTTGCCAGAGTCGTTGGCTCATCAAGGTCAAAACTAACCAGTGTCTCAGATGACAGGTCGATTCCAAAAGCCGGCGTACCGGGGGCTAACATAGAAAAACCTAGAACAGATTCAGAGTTTCCAGTGAAATCGGTAGGTGGACGTCCAAGAGAGGTTTGTGCCACTCCCATTGGAAACAGACCGTCGCTTGCTGGGATAGTTGTCGAGCTTCTGAGCATAGCGTTCGGTCCACCAAAATTGGCCAGGTTCACGCTCCAGTCGATAGGCAATGGGCCTGAATTAGAGATGGTCACAGTATTAGTAACAACATCACCGATGTGCATATTTTCCCGGATCGAAGACGGGCTAAAAATAAACTCCGAACCTTCGAGGTGGATATCCAGAGTGGTGGCTGTGCTGGTAAATACAGAGACTGCCAGAATTGTATTTGATAGATAGTTCGTCGCTTCGGCCGTCACATCATAGGTGCCAGCTGGCAGTGCCATTGTGAATACACCAGTCGCACTGGTGGATGTAGAATATGGATCTGGCCCCTCATCGGCTATAACCAGCGCTGACTCGATCCCCAAACCCCTGTCGCTATCGGTAACAGTCCCGTCAAGAACGCCTGTGAGATCCCCTGCACTGCACCAATTCATCACAACGCTCATAACGTCTTGCCGATCTTGTGCCGTGTCAAGTGATTCAAAAGGATACACCCAGAATGTGGTGCGATAAGTCCCGCTGTCTCTTGCGACGGCGGCGTTGTTTCCATTGTTTCCCAACCAGGCTACTTCGGCCGTCAAATTTCGAGTGATGATGTCTGAGAAGTCGCTAAAAGGATATGTCAGATCGTAAGAGCCAAGACCGCCGAATACCGAACCTTGGCCCTCGACGCTATCATAGTCACCGGAGTCATCATCGATAGACGACACGCCTAGATAGTCGCTCATAAAGTCGGTCAGACCCCTGGCATAATGATAATCCTGGCTACTCAAGAACAGACATTTGCCTGAATCAAGCCAGCTGGCAAGAGCCGTTTCCCCATTTAATCCTGGTCCGGCGGAAACGCCGGATGCAGCTCCGGAAAACCAGATCACTGCCTCGTAAAGCGCTAGGGTTTGAGCGTCTGGCTCATCATCAATATTCTCAATATCCCAGATGTCATAGCTCAACCCTAACCCATCCAAAGCGGTCGTATATTGTGAACGAACATCCGGACTGTTTTCGTCGTCATCTACCAGAAGGATTGGGGGTATGGACAGCGTCTCAAATTCATTTTCGGCCGGAAAAACTGACGTCCCGCAGGGATTTTCAGCTCGAACATTCCAGAAATATGTCATCAGGGGTCAAGCGAGATGCCCATCACGTGATCCGTAACATCCACCGTTGCACTATATATTACGTTGTTGAAAACACTGTCGGCGGCTACCTCCAGGTAATAGGTTTCAACCTGGCTAGAGGGAGTCCAGGAGAGTGTAGGTTGCAGATCGACATTTGAAGCGCCATCACCTGGGGCGATAAGCGTGGGAATCGAAGGAGAAACGCTACTGAGATTGATGCCCACAGTTGTCGTATGCGTGCTTGTCGGGGCCATACCGACGATATCGATACTATATGAACCGGCAACTGAAAGCCCAGACGAGGTGAGTGTCTTGACACTGGTTCCGGGCGGGATAACCGGGTTGGCACTAAAGCTCTCGCTATAGCCGCTTGGAGCACCCACAGCACTCAGTGTTACAGGATCCGAGAATCCCAGAATTTGGTCTACCAGCACATCATAAGCGACGCTATCCGGAATACATGCCTGGTGGTTACTGGGCGTTGCTTCGAGCGTAAAATCGGCAAAGAAGACTACTTTGTCGAACCATACATCGGGGTCGTTATGTCCCCCCTGTACATTTCGATCATCAGACCACTGGATGTAACCCTGCGCCGCGTCCTGCACCTGGGTGTCGTAATCTCCGTGATAGCAGACAGATAAAAATGGATCCAGATAG
>PVMK01165033.1_pt1 | contig 18011 bp, 25 predicted proteins | sample 1853481 | NCBI WGS metagenome assembly PVMK01 (sample SAMN08533507, study PRJNA380276) | Marine sediment metagenome, whole genome shotgun sequencing project. | reverse complement strand
ACCGGTGATGAATTGTATCTAAAGATCATGGACGAATCCTCTTATAAATCATGAAATTCATGACCTGTGATTTCTGCTATATATGACAGGTTTTTGAGTTCCTAAAAGATTGTGATATCGTTTTTTCAATTTTCAATTATCTGTTTTTTAGATAAACCTTCAACAGAGACGACCAATTAAATCTTTTAAAACATCTATGAGCAAGGAAATTCTAAAGTTGCCGATATAAAGCCTCCAAAGGGAGCAGTTTGTAACCTTTTGGAGGTTTTAAATAATATTGTTTGACCTCTTTCAACCATCTTAATGATTGTCAGATTGGAGGTAATATTATGGGAAAATATCTGGTACTTTGGGAAATTGACCAAACGAAAATTCCTGTTGATCCAAAAGAACGAAAAGATACATGGAGCCTTTTTATGGCAGTAATTAGGCAAGATATCGAAAAGGGAATCGTAACGGATTGGGGAGGATTTGTTGGTGAGACAAAAGGCTATTCTATAAATGAAGGTACTGAGGTAGAAGTGATGAACGCCCTCCAACAATTTGTACCATATTGTATCTTTTCAGTACATCCTATCGCTACAGAGGACCAAGTCAACGAGATGATAAAAGCTATATCTGGGTAATCAACAAAATTTACCTTGCTGAAGGAAATAACCATAAACAAAGGGCGGAGCTATCATGGTTCTGCCCTTTGTGCTAATAAATTATGAATTTAATGGAGTTTGAATATCTGCATGTATGACAGGTTTTTGATGCCATAAAATTCTTGTGATATCGTTTTTCAATCAGGGCAAATTCTTTTCGGGAGTTTGCCTTTTTGATTCAGGGATTTTTCCCAATTGATTACCGGACAATGGCGATACCAAAAGTAGGGCCTATATCCCTCCTCTAAATATTTATCAGATTTCCAGCTGTTTATGCTATCCCCATTTTTCCATGCACGTTGCTCCTTATGATCGTTTTTTTTGAATATTTTTCTATAAACAAGATTGACAGTACCACAATGTGGCATTACTATCAACGATGAGGCTACAATGTAGGCTTATTATTTTTTTAATAAATCATCAATTGGTAGGAATATGAGGCTACAAACGTCTCACCTCTACTAAAATAAAAGGAGGTGGATGAAATGCAACAACATACAGCTCAAAAACAAAAATCAACAGCGGTAAATGGAGTGGATGTTGACCAGTTGTTTAGTACGATAGACCTAATTAAGGAAAAACCAGAAATTGCTCAGTTCAAATTTCGTGCAACAAATAAATGGATCGACGGGACACATTGTCGTGCGACTATTAAGGATTTTTATGGTGCTGGTCAGGAAGATAGCACGCGGGACCCCATGGCTTTTGAAATAGACGAACCACCTGTCCTTTGCGGGAACAATCTGGGAGCGAATCCCGTCGAGTACCTTCTCGTTGCCTTGTCCGGTTGTCTAACAACGAGCATGATTGCTCATGCTTCTGCTAAGGGCATCGAAATCAGGGGAGTGGAATCTCGGTATGAGGGCAATATCGATCTCCGTGGCTTTCTTGGAATATCGGAGGATGTTCCGGTAGGTTATCAGGATATCCGAGTATATTTTAAAATTGACGCCGATGTTTCGGATGATCAGAAGGAGGAACTGGTACAGATGGCCCAAAAATACTCGCCGGTTTTCAACACGATAACAAAATCAGCTCCGGTCTCCGTACATCTGGATAAATAATGTTTATTGGAAAAGAGATCATTCACCCTACGGTAAACGGCAATGGACTTCTCTGAGTGGATGGGTTTTCACGAAAGAAACCCTTGCGCGGATAACATAACTGTTGAGATCTTTATGACCCCGATGCAACGACGTTAACAGTCAACGGCGTGAGTATGATAAACATTAAAAGATAAAACAGGCAGGGTCAGCGATGGCCCTGCTTTTTTTGTTATTGCAGTCTGCAGATACCTGCTATATATCTTAAATGTGAAAGTGGCCTTCTGGAGTTGTGATATCTAACCATCAGAACCACATCTCAAACATAAACAACAGGAACATCAAAACGATTACGTATCTTCCATGAAGTCTCAATCCCATCCATTCTTTCATACAGATCCAGATCCATCACAATCACATCTTAGGCAGAATATATTTAACAAGCATACGTAACAGGAATATCGAATTGAGACCGGATCTTTTTTGCGGTCTCTATTACATCGATTTTAGTGTATAAATCTGGATCAAGAAGAACAATATCGGGACAATTCTTCTCTATCTCCGATAAGATTTGCTCTTTGGCAGAGATAGAAGAATCTATCTTAAACCAATCGCTGATAAACCTGTATCTGATTTTATGATCAGATCCCTCATCAAACATCATTATTTTTAATCCTTCCATATAATAAGATCCCCCCATTCGGTAAAGTTTTCCAAATCTATTATCCAAGATCCATGCCAGAATGTTTTATGGCAGATGCAAAATTGTTCTGAAGTGCTATTATCATTGAGGTCAAGGTTGATGCCGTGGGTTTGTTAAAGAGTTAGGTCAGATCTGGCTTGCCCAATTTTTTGTGCATGTTTGCCCATAAATTAGTGCATCCACAAAACCAGTCATCTTAGAATTTGAAGCGATTTGTAAGAATTGACATTCACCCTATAATCTTATATGCTTTTGATATATTTAATATTTCAAGATGGTGTAAGGGGGTTTTCATGAACAAGTTGGATCTTATAGAGGAACTGAGGAACAAAACTGAACTCACTACAAGCGAAGCAAGAAATGTGGTCGACCTATTTTTTGATGAGATATCCAGTGCCCTTGCTAATGGTGATAGGGTTGAAATCCGGGGGCTTTGCAGCTTTTATGTCAAGAATTACAAAGCATACACAGGGAGGAACCCAAAGACGGGTGAACAGATCCGGGTTAAATCTAAGAAGCTGCCATTTTGCAAGGTTGGGAAAGAGTTGAAGGAACGGGTAGATTATCAGGGATGAGAAATGGATTAATGGTTGGAAAGAATCATACCTGATATCTGAAACATCCTTTTGAAGTCAAACTCCTTAGAAGGTTGCCCTCAATAAGTGCGAAAAGGAAGGCAAGAAATATCGATGTCAAAGAAACATCCAGAATGCCCTTTGTATAACCACGATAATTGTAGAGAGCTTCATAACCGAAATATCTGTGCTATTGTCCGTAAGGATAAAGCTTGTTTCAAGAAGTTGTATAAGTCGGTAAAGAATCCCAAAAAATAAGGATTCCTTCCTTAGCTATTTGGAGGATTACATGCATAAGATCAAAATGATTCTCATTACACTGGCAATTGTAGTGTTGTCTGCAACATCGTTTAAATGCATTGCACAGGCAGCACAGGTTCCCAGTTTTGATAACCATAAGGGATATGTCGGCACAGTTCTGGAGATTTCAGCTTCAGAAGCTACGGTTGAGGTAAACAGAAAATTAGCAAAAAGGCCGGGAGGAAGGAGAAGACCCGGGGCAAGACGTTCTGTTGGGGTAGTAGTCGTAGATGAAAATGCTGGAAATAATCAGGAACAAGATATAATACAAGAACAGGAAAGAAAACAAGATCAAGAACGAAAAGAAGAAGAAGAAAGGAGAAAGGAACAAGAACGGAAAAAATATGAAGAAAAGATCAACAAAGAAGATTGGTTTCGATAATCTGATTTTGAAATATTAACTACCAATTGAACAAAAGGAGAAAACTAAAATGAATCAACTGAAAAAGAATCTGGAAGCGTTAAGCAAGGATCTAAAGGTTCTGGCAGATAAGACTGAAAGATGGCTAAAAATGCTTGAGAAATATGAGAAACCGAAAGCCAAACCTGCCAAGGCAAAAGCAGTGAAAAAGGTTGCTGTTAAGAAGGTAGCATCTAAAAAGGCAGTGCCAAAGAAAATTGCACCAGAAACTGCTGCTGATACAGTCCTTGCAATTATCAATAGATCCAAAAAAGGTGTAAATATGGCAACCCTTATGGAAAAGACAGGTTATAATCAAAAGAAGATTGCCAATCTGTTTTTCAAATTGAAGAAGCAGGATAAGATCAAGAGTGTGAAAAAGGGTGTTTATGTAAAGGCATGATTCTGATCATCATCTGGCCTAAATCATCATAGAACAAAATTAAAATCAAAAATGTCTCAAACAGATCCAGATTGGATAGATTTTAGAGATAGCATCGAGCAATATTCGGGAAAGAGGAAAAATCGAAATCTTATCGATATGGTTAAAAAACTAAAACCTAAGCAAGAAGTTGTTTGGGTGTTAGCAACGCTCACTGTAACAGGGCTAACTGTATTCATGATCCTTTGGCTTTTCGTATTTTCTAAGCTTGATAAAAAATATTATTTTGAAAACTTATTCCCGTAAAAGGAGTACAAATGGCACAACAACTCGATAAAAGTGAACTTGGAAAATTTAAAGAGCTTCTGATTTCAATCGAAGAGCTATTAATTTCGCATTCTACCCAAATCGATGCTGTTACTCAAATCCTTGTTGAAAAAGGTATTATTACCAACGAGGAGTTTGCTGCTAAGCTGAAAAAAGTACAGATGGAATATCAGAAAAAAAGCCATGCTTAAAAAGATTATTGATAAGGCACATGAAGCGTTTCTTAGAGACAGTGGGAGCCATTGGGCAAGTCTGTCACGCCTGAACAATCTGCTTATCATTTTAAATATCACTCTATTTTTCTTGACTGAACTCGTAACACAGGCAAATTATTACTTCACGTTTTATTCCTTGTTATTTCTTGGGTTGGTTTCTCTTGGGACATTACTTCCACTGGGCTTGCTCAATAGACTTTGGTACTACTTGATTTTTCTATCTCTTGAATGTTTTGGAATCTACTTCTTTGTCACAAGCGTATGGTATTGGGTCATCACGTCAAAGTTATAAAAAATCCGGTACAGAGGGAAGCCAAGTACAAAAATCGGTTTTGAAAAGTTATGTAGACATGATTCAAAGCGGTTGAGATTAGCAGATGTAAAAAGCAAAACATCTCATCATTGTTTAAGGCTATTTTGAAATATATTGAGAAGAATGATATGAAAAACTTAGCCGCCACAACATCGCAGGCAAAATTAATTTTATATAAGCGAGCTTTAATACTCGCTCAAATCACTATCTTTTATAATCTGATCGAAGGGTTGTTTTCAGTTCTTTTCGGTTTGGAAGATGAAACACTCTCTCTTGCTGGTTTTGGTTTCGATTCATTCGTTGAAGTCATATCTGGAACTGGCATATTACTTATGGTCAAACGTTTGATGCGTAATCCTGATGCCGATCCGGGCCAGTATGAACAGAAGGCACTTCGCATAACAGGATTTGCTTTTTATCTGCTAACTTTTGGGCTGATTTTGACCGCAGCCTTCAATATCTACCGTGGTCACAAACCTGAAACCACTTTCTGGGGAATTGTAGTTGCTGTTATATCCATTTTTACAATGTGGGCTTTAATTCACTTTAAAACCAAAGTCGGAAGGCAGCTTGACTCAGAAGCGATATTAGAAGATGCCAATTGTACGAAGGTTTGTCTCTATCTGTCTTTTGTGCTTCTTTTAGCCAGCGTAGGTTTTGAGTTGACCGGGGTTGGGGGGATAGATTCTGTAGGAGCTATTCTGATTGCGGTTTTTGCCTTTAGAGAAGGGCGGGAATCTTTTGAAAAAGCTCATGGTATAGCATGTCGTTGTGATTAGACAATATACATGTTCTGCAATCAAGGATAAAATGATGAAAGCAGAAGTCTCAAAAAAGATTGAAGAAATCATGGCTGGGATGAAGTGCCCAAAGGACTTTAGGTGTGCAGAATCTGGTTTTGAAAGACTCTGCAAGGCCGAAGACATCGGATTTGAGAATCATCTCCTGTGTCTTGAGGATAATCCCTTAAAGTGCAACTTCCCTGTGGTTCTTGAAACAAAATACTTCTGTACATGCCCGTTGCGTGTGGGATGATGAAGGGCTGGCGTAACCATGAAATAGTAAAACTACAGGGGAAATATGAGAAAGAAAAGAGGAGACGTTTGCACTGTTGATACTTATTATAATGGTATCCGACTAATAGATAAAGTAGAATTGGTTGATGATATAGATGCTTGGCAAAAATCTGCCTTAGTATACTCACCTTATATGCGATCTAATATTCTTGTACGGATAAAAGATTTAAAGGAGGAGGAGGATTCAGGATTTTGCAACTGATGCCATAATAGAAAAGTTGCAACTTGCTCACAAAGAGAGACGGAAAAAAAGCAGGCTGTAGCCAGTATAAAAAAAAGAAGAAATGAGCAAAGTTTACAGCAAAGTGGGATATTGTAACTGTGGTTATGAAATCTGGATTGAGTTTCTCCCAAGTGGTTTTAAATGGATCTATAGATTCTTTGATATGGATCATAATGAAATAACGGAGTGTCCGGCTTGTGGAAATACGCTAAATGAAGATGATCTGGAGTCAATGTGAATTGTCAAGGATAGTGAGTCTAATTGTCGTTGGAAGTAGATGATTGCACATCGGTCAATATTAAAATCTACTTAACCCGAAAGGAATGTATAAGTGGTCGAAATACGTTTTGAGGAGCCTAAAGATATTGATGAAATACGTTTGTTAAACGATAAAGCGTTTGGTCAACCAGATGAGGGTCGTATCGTAGATAAGTTGCGTAAATCATGTAATGGGATATTATCGCTTGTCGCAATCTCAAATAATAAAATCGTTGGGCATATTATGTTCAGTCCCGTAACGATAGAAACACAGGAAGGCGTTATTGAAGGAATGGGCCTTGCTCCAATGGCTGTATTGCCGGAGTTTCAAAACCAACGGATTGGTTCTAAACTTGTAAAAGAAGGACTTAGAATTATTCGTAGCACATCATGTCCTTTTGTAATTGTACTTGGTCATGAAAAATATTATCCACGATTTGGATTTCAACGAGCATCAAAATATGGTCTGGAAAGTCAATGGGAAGATATCCCAGATGAAGCATTTATGGCGATGATTTTTGATGATTCTATGATGAAGGGAGTTTCTGGGATTGTAAGATACAGAAATGAGTTTGACAACCACTAAAGATCTTGATGATAAGCTGTTAAACGTGTTTAAAGACTGCCCGTACAAAGGTAAACGAGAAGACTGCACCTTTCCTGAGATGCGAGATATGGAAATAGATGAAAGGCTGGATTTCTTGGACAAGATGGATGAAAACGAGAAAATCACGAGATGGCAAAAGCATTTGGAGTGCCTTATGAACGCTTTGGCCAAGTGAGGAATAAATGTATTTGTACTTAACGATGCTTGATTTGACTAAAGTTAGATCCCTTTCTATATCTAATCTGTATGAAATGAACGGAGGCTTGTCATGTTTGGACTTGGTGTTCCGGAAATAATTGTCATTGGAATCATAATACTGCTCATCTTCGGGGCAAAGCGGCTTCCTATTATTGGGGAAAGCCTTGGAAAAACCGTCAAGGAAATACGCAATGCAAAGAAGGAAATCAGTGGCATCAAGAAATCAGAGGCCAAGAAGGAAGTTGGCGAAAGTAATGAGTCAGAAGACCAGTCTCTTGAAAGCGATATAGTCGACACGGTTCAAAAAAAAGTGACCAAGCAGGTTACCGACAAAATCCTTGGACAAGTTCCGGGAATTAAACAAGTCAAACAATTTAAGGACAAGGCTGATAAGATTAAGAAGATTGTTAGTTAGTTCCTATAAGGTTTCAATCGTATGTAGCTGCCATCGACCAAAGATTCTGAACCATACACGATCTGACATTTGTCAGATCCCAACCAGTAACCACACAACCAAACCACCTACATTGACAAGTCCAATAACCGTAACTACCTTTCTGCAGGTATAAAATTATCCAGTCATACAGATATTTCAAATAAAAGGAGAATATATCATGCTTGAAGTTACAAAATCAGCTACAGACAAGATTGCTGAATATTTACAAAATAGAGAGATCAAACCAATCCGTATCTTTTTAAATTCTGGAGGATGTGGTGGCCCGAGCATTGCTATGACTCTGGATGAGCGAAAAGATACAGACGATGTTTTCGATATAGATGGTTTTCAATTTGTTGTTGATAAAGAATTTCTGATAGAAGCACAACCGATCAAAGTTGATTTTACTGGTTTTGGATTTAAAATTGATTGTGAGATAGAGTTTCAAGAAGGCTGTTCAGGCTGCGGAACCTCAAGTGTCTGTGGCTAAGAATCCTGAGTCTTAAGCATTAAGGGTGCACGAAATGTGTTACCCTTTTGTTTTGTGACCTTACCCAAAAAAAACCACAGTTGATCTGACAACAGAGAGAAATATTATAAGTATAGTGTTTGTCTTTGGGTTCCAATAGTTTTTTAACGCCACATAATCTCGGCATCATTTCTGAGCGGCAATCTTTGATATTTAAATTTCGGATAACCCACCATCATTGCTCCGAAGTTAATATTCCCTTCAGGGAGTCCCAGTTCTTTTTGCAATGGCGGCCAGAAGGTTGCTGCTGCATTAAAGTAACCAGCCCAACATGTTCCAAGATCAAAAGACGGAGCAGCCAGTTCTAAATATGTTAAGGCAATAGTGCAAGCAGCTGGAGCCGTTCCATCATCTTTATGAGCATAGGTAACGATAACATGTGGAGCATTTCTACATATGGGGTCATTTCCTCCTTCCCAAAAAGAAACCACTCGATTCAGGTTCATAGCGGCAACGAGTGGAGAATCTTCTTTAATTAAATGGCGCATCCAATCGATAACAAATCCAGTCATTCGTTGGACCTCATCTCTTTCATATATAACCACCCATTTGACAGGTTGGAAGTTATGTCCGGAGGGGGCAAATCGTGCTACATTAATCAGATTTGTTAGAACCTCTTGCTCAACCGGTTTTTTCCTGTAATTCCTTATGGACCTTCGATAGCGTAAAAAGTGCTCGACTTGTTCTGGATTAAATGTCCAGTCATCATTTACTGATAGGCACTCTTCTGGTTTCATAATTGCGTGAGACATGGCGCCGTGTGGACAAACAGCCACACAATGTCCGCAGCTGATACACAGTTTATCTCCGCCATCGATAAGGGCGGGGAACGCATCTTTGTCTTTAAGTTCAATGATTCCCACAGGGCAAACTTCAGCACAAATACCATCACGTTCGCATTTTTCTTGATCTACGGTTAACAGGCTCATAATTTTGCTCCTCTGTGATTTATTAAATTGTATATCATAAATATATTTCAAAATTTTGAATTATATTGGAATTTAGGTATATATATGGATAGCTTTTAATAATGAAATATTCAAGTGCCAAGATATATTGATTCATTTTGAAATATTTGTGAAATGAGATGGTAAAGGGAAGGGGAGGGCCTTGAGTGACAGGGAGATTGAGTTTTTTGCGGACCTGGTGATGGGAAACAGACCCCAATGAAAGGTCACCCTGTTTTCATTGCTCAACATGCCACCGCCACCTGTTGCCGGGGTTGTATTCAGAAATGGCATGGGATAAAGAAAGGAAAGGAGCTTTCAGATCAGGAGATACAGTTTCTGGTTGAATTGATAATGAGATGGATTGAAGGCCAAATAGGTGCTGAAAAAATAGATGAATAAATTTAACCAAAACACATTGTCTGATCTCCAAGGTCAGATTGAAAGAATAACGTACACAAATGAAGAAAATGGTTTCACCATTGCCAAACTGAAAGTGTACGGGCAAAGAGAGCTTGTCACCATTGTTGGGAATCTCATGTCACCAATGCCAGGTGAGATTCTCAAGATGAAAGGTGAATGGGCTAATCATCCGAAATATGGGGAACAGTTCAAGATCATAAATTATAAAACAACTGTTCCGGCTACTGTTTATGGGATTCAGAAATATCTCGGATCTGGTCTTATCAAGGGCATTGGTCCTGTGATGGCCAAACGCATTGTCAAGAAATTCGGTAAAGAGACTCTCGATATCATAGAAAAAGATTATGAGAAATTGACTGAAGTTGAAGGTATTGGTGAAAAACGTATCGCAATGATCAAGAATGCCTGGGATGAACAGAAGGAGATCCGCGAGGTAATGATCTTTCTTCAAACACATGGTGTCAGTTCAGGTTACGCAACCAAGATATTCAAGCAATACGGGGACCGGTCAATCGGAGTCGTTAAAGAAAACCCATACCGCCTTGCAACCGATATTTTTGGAATCGGTTTTGTCACGGCCGACCGGATCGCAGAAAAGCTCGGATTTGACAAAAATTCCGAATTAAGAGCCGAAGCAGGGATACTCTATGTGCTCCATCAACTTGCCGATGAAGGGCATGTTTTTTATCCTTATGAACCTCTTATATCAAAGTGCCAGGAAATTCTTGACGTGAATCGAGATATTATTGTCAGCGCTATTGGCACAATTACTAAAGATAACCGAATTGTCCTCGAAGATTTAAATGAGGATATAGACGAATTTAAAGAAAACTATAAAGCGGTCTATCTTGCAAAATATCATGTCTGTGAAACCAGCATTGCTGTCAGGGTAAAAGCGCTGATAAATATTCCGAAGACAATCCGAAAAATCGATTCCGATAAAGCTATAGATTGGGTGCAGAAGCAACTTGATATTTCTTTGGCTGAAAAACAGGAAGAGGCCATTAAATGCGCCATTGATAATAAGGTTATGGTGATCACTGGTGGACCCGGGACAGGTAAAACAACGATCATTAACGCTGTCCTCAAAGTTTTTTCAAAGCTACCTATCAATATAATGTTGGCTGCTCCGACCGGAAGAGCCGCAAAACGAATGAATGAAACAACCGGGCACGAAGCCAAGACTATCCACAGAATGCTCGAATATAGCTTTCGAAAAGGAGGGTTTCAGAAGGATGATGAAGACCCTCTGGATTGTGATTTATTGATAATCGATGAGGCTTCTATGATTGATACAATCCTGATGCATTACCTTTTAAAAGCTATTCCAAAAGAAGCTACTTTCATCCTTGTTGGCGATGTGAACCAGCTCCCTTCTGTCGGAGCTGGGAATGTATTAAAGGATATCATCTCATCAGGTGTAGTACCGGTGGTAGAGCTCAACGAAATTTTTCGTCAGGCTAAAGAAAGTCAGATAATTGTCAATGCCCATAAAATTAACAACGGTGTTATTCCTTCATTGGATTCTAACCAGCAGGATACGGATTTTTATTTCATCCAAAAGGAAGATCCGGAAGATGTATTACGGATCATATTGGAACTTGCAAAGGATCGTGTGCCTAATAAATTCGGATTTGATGCCTTTGATGACATACAGATTTTGACACCCCTGCACAAAGGTGTCGTCGGTGCCGGAAATCTCAATGTTGAACTGCAGAAAACGCTAAATCCCGGTGAAGGTGGTGTTATTAGGGGTAACAGAGAATTTCAGGGTCAACGACAAGGTCATGCAGATCAAGAATAATTATGACAAGGATATTTTTAATGGGGATATCGGAATAATTTCCAGAATAAACGAGGAAGAGCAGATTGTAATTATTACATTTGATGGTCGACCAGTTGAATATGACTATGCGGATTTGGATGAAATTGTCCTGGCATATGCAGTTTCAGTTCATAAGTCGCAAGGGTCTGAATATCCAGCTGTGATTATTCCGATGGTCACACAGCATTATATTTTATTGCAACGAAATTTGATTTATACTGCGGTAACCAGAGGCCGGAAACTGGTTGTTATGGTGGGTACAAAGAAGGCATTGGCGATCGGAGTCAAAAATAATAAAACAGAGAAACGATATACATATTTAGGACAAAGGTTGCGGGAGAAGGTTAATGGGATTTGATTAAGGAAGTTAATAGTGACGGATTCCAAAATTGCTGATGTGGCAGAATCACTTGAAAAGCACTTTATTAAAGCCTCTATTAAACATTTTTCCTTTAAAGAGCCTGAATCAGCAAAGGGATGGATGTTGAAGGCTTTATAAATATCAGGACTTATAATAATACTACTTGATGGATGAATATGTCTAAATTACCCGATTACGAGGTTATTGTATGGCTTTATACCAACGAGTTTGGGAAAAAACTTGAAGAGGAGATTTTATCCAATATCGATATCATACCCTATGAAAGTTTTGAGTCTGATGGTGTATTAGATATGCACTGGGGTTTCGATGATTGGGAAGAGGCTGTACATTTTTCAAAAAAGCTGAAAAGGTTTATTAATAATCCAAGTTTAATCTTGCTGAAAGCCAGTAACCTTAAAAATGTAGGTGTTTCAATTATATACAAAGATGAAAGAACGAAAAATGGTTGATCAATAATTCTATGATAATACAAATGTAATGGTTATACGATCTTTAACTTAGCAGGGCCAGAAACATCTGTACCCTTTCGAGTGAACCATTTGTTAGGGTTAAAATACAAAAATATATTACTCCCAATCCCAGGAGTTCCAGAAAAAAACATAGACCACTCAATACTCTTTGTCGAAATATCAGCATCACATCCTCTTATCACTCATGAAAATTTATCATCAGGCTTGTTAGAAGCTCGGATACTTGGCATACTATATATGGTATGTCAAGAAAAAATATATACCATATAAAACGCAGAAAATGGGTGCATATAGGGTGCATTTACCCTTAACGATTCATTACAATTCATTACGATTCATCAACCTAAGCCCTTGAAAACGTTATAACTCGCTGAAATCATTGAAACCAAAATCGATCTCATAACCCGAAGGTCGTAGGTTCAAATCCTGCCCCCGCTACCAATAAAAACAAAGGGTTATAGAATTTTTTCTGTAACCTTTTTTAATTTTTCTAACCTATTTCTAACATGAAGCGAAAATTTGATTAAACTCAAAAGGGTTATTTAAACTCCTATTATCAAACAAATCCTTGGAAAAACTGGCAATTCCTATCTAAAGGCTAATTTTCCGCACTAATCCCCGCAAATCCGATACAAATCAGAGTAAAAAGCAAAACCTTATACTGAATAACGTCCGGCCTCTCACGCCGGTAACCGGGGTTCGATTCCCCGTGGGATCACCACTAAATATTTCAAGGGGTTACATTGGGTTGTAGCCCCTTTTCTGTTTTCAATAAATTAAAATTCCAACCCCATTTCCAACCATGGCGATATAAATCAGAGTAAAAAGAAAAATTTCCTTCCAATAAAAAACCCGACTTCAAGGAGAACGAAACCGGGCTTTTCTGTCTTTAGGTACGCTTTTTTAACATTTTAATAATTCGATATCACAACTCCTGAAGGTAACTTGCAGATTCCAGATAAATAGCAGATGAACGAAACCGCTTCGCGGTAGTTTTAGCCCAGTCTCTTTAATAGATTTGTGGTTAATGATAGTTTTTTAGAAAATTTGTAATTTATTGTAAAATTTTTCTACGGATTACCGGATTTTTCCCTTTCATTTTTATCAAGGCTATGCAATAGTATATGCTGTAATTATTATGAAAAAGAGAAAGTGGATACTTTACCCATATAGCACATTTCATGCCAGAATGAGTGGCGGCTTCGCACATCTTTGTTTTATCAATAATCCCGCTGACGATTACCTCAACTAATAATTTTTAATTTGGCCAAAGACTTGATCAAAGCTTTGGCTTTTTTTTAACGGGACTATCGATAAAACACTTATTAGATATCTGTATGCTGAACAACCCAACTCAAATAAAAGTGAAGCTTTTTTTGACACAATGTTCTTTGACATGAGATACTTTTTGAAATCCTTCATGAGAATTCTCCTGATTTATTAGTGTAATTCTTTCACGGCGAATCAATGTCTAATTTAGCATTACGTATAGGAAACTTCATGAAAAATGAAGACCGCGAGAAATAGTTTATTTTAACATTGAAAAACTGGTTCTTTGGGCCAGGATTCTTTACTCAATGGCTGTTAAAAAATCCAAGGCCTAAAATTAATCTCATCAAATTCAAATATTAGTCACAAATATAGCCTAATATAACTAAAAAAAGGAGTGTTATTATGAAAACACTTGGAGAAATATTGCTGGAAGAAAACTCCTTTTCAGAGATTGTTATGGGTAACACTGCTTTGGTGAGAGCAATGATCGAATCTCACACCCAAGTCGTTACTTCATACCCTGGTTCGCCCACTCCGGAAATTGCTGAGGCCATAAAAGCCATTCCAAAGGAGAAACGTCCATTTTATTTTGAATTTTCCACAAATGAAAAGGTCGCAACGGAAGTGGCTTACGGTGCAGCGGTTAACGGGCATCTATCTACAGTATTTTTCAAGAGTGTAGGGCTTAATGTTGCTGCCGATACGTTTGTCCAGCTTAGCCTCATGAATATCATCGGCGGAATGGTCGTTGTCTTGGGTGATGATCCGGGAGCTAATTCTTCACAAAACGAACAGGACAACCGGCATTATGCATGTTTAAGCTATACGCCGGTTTTTGAACCAGCATCACCGGCTGAAGTATATACTTTCTACAAAGAAGCTGCAAACCTATCCATAGAAATGGGCATGCCGAGTATAGGAAACTTCATGAAAAATGAAGACCGCGAGAAATAGTTTATTTTAACATTGAAAAACTGGTTCTTTGGGCCAGGATTCTTTACTCAATGGCTGTTAAAAAATCCAAGGCCTAAAATTAATCTCATCAAATTCAAATATTAGTCACAAATATAGCCTAATATAACTAAAAAAAGGAGTGTTATTATGAAAACACTTGGAGAAATATTGCTGGAAGAAAACTCCTTTTCAGAGATTGTTATGGGTAACACTGCTTTGGTGAGAGCAATGATCGAATCTCACACCCAAGTCGTTACTTCATACCCTGGTTCGCCCACTCCGGAAATTGCTGAGGCCATAAAAGCCATTCCAAAGGAGAAACGTCCATTTTATTTTGAATTTTCCACAAATGAAAAGGTCGCAACGGAAGTGGCTTACGGTGCAGCGGTTAACGGGCATCTATCTACAGTATTTTTCAAGAGTGTAGGGCTTAATGTTGCTGCCGATACGTTTGTCCAGCTTAGCCTCATGAATATCATCGGCGGAATGGTCGTTGTCTTGGGTGATGATCCGGGAGCTAATTCTTCACAAAACGAACAGGACAACCGGCATTATGCATGTTTAAGCTATACGCCGGTTTTTGAACCAGCATCACCGGCTGAAGTATATACTTTCTACAAAGAAGCTGCAAACCTATCCATAGAAATGGGCATGCCGATAATACTGAGACTGACCACCCATGTGTGCCATGCCAAGGAAAAGATTAAATTTCAGAATTGGGCGCCGAAGACATTGGACGAAACGCCTCGGTTTGATGTCAAAAACGGTCCTTATATTCCCATCGCCGCCGATGTATTTCCAATGAAGCGATTTTCGTTGCAAAGACTTGAGACGATGAAAAACTATGCCGACCAGTCGCCTTTAAATCGGGTCGTCGATTACGGAAACAAAAATCTCGGCATTATCACCATGGGCCTTCCGTTTCTTTCTGTGATGGATGTTCTTGAGAAAACGAAAGAAAAACCTGACATTCTAAAGCTCGGTGTCGTCTATCCGATTCCCGCAAAAGTAATTAAAGCTTTTCTCGAAACACATAGGGAAGTTAAGATTATAGAGGAGCTGGATAATTTCATTGAAAAAGAGATCAAACTTCTGGCTTATGACAATCATCTTTCAACCAAAATCATCGGCAAGATAGATATTGAAGACTGGATCGGGGAATACACCCCAGATAAAGTTTATGAAGTTCTCAAAAAAACTTGGGCCGATTTGCTACCGGCCAGAAAGAGGCTCGGAAGACAATATTTTCGAAGTTCCTAATAGGCCGGCACAGATGTGTCCGGGATGCGGACACCGCAGCGCGTTTCACGCCATTAAAAAGGCGATAAAAGATACCGACATTACCGTGGCGGATATCGGTTGCCATACCCTTGGTTTTCTTCCGCCATATCAAGTAGGGTGAACTGATGATGTGCATGGGGGCTTCGACCGCCATTGGTTCAGGGCTTTCATTGTTCAATGACACGCGCAAAGTGATCGCTTTTCTGGGTGACTCCACCTTTTTTCATGCTGGTCTGCCCGGGATTATCAACGCTCTGTTCAACAAGCATAACCTAACTCTGATCCTTATGGAAAATGGCACTACAGCCATGACTGGTCACCAGGATCATGCAGCGTCGGGAAAAAATTTTAACGAACCAACAGATATAATTCCACTGAGTCGGACTCTGGAAGGACTTGGGGTCAAACATATTTATGAAACCGATACTTATCAACAGTCAAAACTAACCGAGATGGTAGAGGAGGCTGTTGAGATAAACGAATTCAGTGTCGTGATTGCCAAGCATCCATGCATGCTTAAATTTACCCGGGAACAACGCCGCAAACCTGGTTACCAGCCGCGAAAGGTTGATATCGACCAGCAGAAATGTAAACGGTTTTATGAATGTATCGAAGAATTCGCCTGTCCCCACCTTTACGCGTACAGACGACCAGAGAGTCAAGATTAATCCGGATCTGTGCATTGGTGACGGATCCTGCCTCCAGACATGTCAGGCTCAGGCGATAACACCGCCACAAATTAGATAAACTCGTAATAAAAAATTTTTAGACGGTTTATAGTTAACTTAACGAAAGTAAGATTTTGAAATTATGGAGTGAGTAATGAAAGCATTTAATATTTATTTGGCCGGTGTCGGCGGGCAGGGAATCGGCCTTCTCAGTGAAATTTTATTAAGAGGCGCAGACCATGCCGGGCTTAAAGTAAAAGGGCGTGGACACCCACGGTCTAGCCCAGAGAGGTGGGGTTGTGGTTTCACACTTAAGATTGGGTAGCCGCGTGTATTCTCCCGTTGATTTTTCAGAACGAAGCCGATCTTGTGGTCGCCCTTGAGCTCTATGAAGCCCTTCGGGGGACAAATGCGGCCCTGAAAGAGGGTGGCACCTTAATATATTATAATACGGCCTGGCAGCCGCTGGAAGTTCGTCTGAACCTGGCCGAACCGGTCAGTGAGGCGCTGATTAGCAAGCAATGCCAGAAACGGAATATCAGGGAGATAAGCATATTCAAAGCAGACCTCAAAGATGCACGCATGCAAAACATCGTCTTGCTCGCCAACATCGACAAATACAGTCTGATACCTGGTGTTAAAAAAGAACACTACCTCCAGGCCATGGACGATTTGTTGCAGGGGCGCTTACTTGAAGACAATGTTGAACTTTTTGAGAAGGAAAGAATATAAAGTCACTTTTCTATTCGCCTTCGTCAGGCTATAGATAAGATTCAATTGTTGTGAGTTGCTGCTATTAAAACAACATGATTATTTTCTTCACCACAATATATAGTTGTATATAAATATTTGAATTTTTATGGCCCGGGTAATGATTACTCCCTTGCTGTATGAATATTTGAAGGTCCAAATATTAGTGATTTACAAATGAAACCTTGAATTATTTTAACATGATTACATAGTTCGGTATAGGTGCTGAATCGCAAACTGAAAAACGGCTTGGCAAGTTGAATAACACAATATTCAAAAGCCTCATATTTTTTCCTTGATTAAGATTCTTTTGCTCTAAAATATAATAACTTTAAATTTTACACCTCAACATTTATTCTCCTAAAAACCCATCATTATTATCATATTATTTCCAATTGTAACTTCTTGAAAATTCGATTTGAGTTAAAATTTCTACATTTTTTTCTGATTGCCTCTTGACCTGTACCAAGGTACGGGTCTTATATTGTTCCAGGAGGTACAAAATGGAAAAGCTGACTACCGGCCAACTGGCTAAAAAAGCAAATGTAAATCTGGAGACCATCCGTTACTATGAACGCCGGGGACTAATACCCGAACCTCCCCGCAACAATAGTGGGCATAGAGAGTATTCTTTAGAGGCGGTTAAACGAACGGAATTTATCAAGCGTTCCCAGGCACTTGGATTCTCACTTAAGGAGATTTCGGAGCTACTGTCTTTGAGAGTAGAACCGGGTACAACCTGCGGTGACGTTAAGGCACGCGTAGAAGCTAAGATTGCGAATGTTGAAAAAAGGATAGAGGATCTTC
>PVMK01171407.1_pt1 | contig 18013 bp, 19 predicted proteins | sample 1853481 | NCBI WGS metagenome assembly PVMK01 (sample SAMN08533507, study PRJNA380276) | Marine sediment metagenome, whole genome shotgun sequencing project. | reverse complement strand
TCATTGGGCCTCTTAATAATACTGCCCCCAATATTGCTGCACTTAAAATAACGATCATATTTCTACTAAAGTAATGCGTCAAAGCGCCTATGGCAACCATTAAAGTAAGAGATTCATAATCATGCATTGCTAGATATCCTAAAACATTAGTAATAGCAAAAAATAGTAAAACATATAAGACATATTTATTCGTTAGCACATTAAAAGCCATTATATTATATATAATTTATATAAAATAATAATTATGGATTAATTATTTTTTGCCTTTGCAATTTTTTCCATTTTTATCTTTACATCTATCTTCTGCTGCTTTCTGATTTTTCATCATCACGAAGTTTTTTTTCCACCCCCTCATGGCCTTCAAATCCTTCTTTAACACGTCCGCATCCAAAGACAACATTGGCTACGAAAAGACCGCAAAGGATATCCAGTGAACGGTTCTTAGTAAACATGTTAGCAAGATAGGTAGTAATTCCAAAAATAACGACGCATTCGGTTGATCCCAAACTAACGTATCCCAAAACATTAATAACCATAAGCACTAAAGCTACATAGTAAAGAACTTTGCTCTTAAGAATTTTATCGAGTTTCATTATACTATATTTCAATAAAAAAAATTGATTAAACCTATTCGTGAATATTACCTAAAGCATCCATGACAACTCAATTCGAATTAGCACACTGTGAACTATATCATCCACATATACACGGTGAAGTTTATAATGAAGATCAACCTTATGATACACCTTTTCATGATAAAGATTATATTTATTCATCATACCTATATCACGGCAATATTACATTAGATGAATTTTATGACGATGACTATATTATTGATATAGGACATTATCCAAATCCCCCACATCCATTTGTCCGTAATTGGGATCAGGCAATTAAACCATACTCTATGCAAATTGTCAAAAGAATAGATCATGGATATTATGCATTATGTATTGTGAAAACGATTTGGCTAAAAATAATACAGCGAAAATGGAAAAGATATTATCATTCCATGTTAGCTAAAAGAAAAAATCCTAGAAATCTAATGTATCGTCAAATTACAGGCAAATGGAAAAATTAACGTCGGTGTCTTCTACGTTTTCCGCGCCTCTTTTTTCTTTTTCTACGCGTATCTTTTTTAGACGGCTTTTTAACTCTCCTAGACATTCGCTGACTTAAACGTTTCTCTGCTGCTAAACTCGCGCGTTTTGTATATTTGTAACCGCCGTATAACGGCGAACTAGAAGAATTAACATTGCACCCACATCCTCCTCTCAATCTACGCGTTCCTTTTCTTCTCCCACCTTTTTTTACTCGTTTGGTTCGTGATTTGCAATTTCCCATTTATACATTAATATTAGATTTTTTATTAATAGTTGATTTTACTTGCTTTATAGCCAGTCTTATTTTTTTTTAATTTGTTCATTATCAGTACTTTTAAGACTTTCTTCTAAATAGGTGACAATATTATTTACTTCTTTTTCTTCATCGCCAATTTCTTCCAATAAATGTTTCATATATGAATTTCTAGACGAACTCGCTTTTTCTTTTATATTATCTACTTCATCACACACCTTATTCATGGCGATATTTAATTGTTGAAGGAGCGCATCTCTTTCTGCAAGACTCATTTATATATCATTATCATTAAATTTTTAATTAATAATTTAATTAGATAATACTTGTTTCTAAAAGAATTTCCGCAATTAAAAATTTATAAAATAATCCATGTAGTACATATTTTTTTTAAAAAATATTTAAATATTGAGTGATATTATTTAGGATGTCAAAAAATGTTAACGAACCTCTTCTTTCCGAAAACCCAAATCGCTACGTAATGTTCCCATTGCAAGACCATGATATCTGGTCTCTATACAAAAAAATGTTTGATTGTATGTGGCGAGCCGAAGAAATCGATTTATCCAAAGATTTGATTCATTGGAAAACATTGAATTCAAATGAGCAACATTTTATCAAAATGGTTTTGGCTTTTTTTGCGGCATCAGATGGTATTGTATTAGAGAATCTAGGAATGCGTTTCTTATCTGAGGTTCAACTTCCTGAGGCAAGAGCTGCCTATGGATTTCAACTTATGATGGAGAACGTGCATTCAGAAACATACTCCTTATTAATCGATAGTTATATTAAAGATGCTACCGAGAAAAAGAAATTATTTGAAGCAATCGATAATTTTCCTTGTATTAAAAAAAAGGCAGATTGGTCTATTAAATGGATCAATGATAAAAGATCCAGTTTTGCCGCAAGATTGGTGGCCTTTGCTTGCGTAGAAGGTATTTTCTTTTCCGGTTCATTTTGTAGTATATTTTGGCTTAAGAAACGAGGTCTGATGCCTGGTCTCACGTTCAGTAATGAGCTAATTTCAAGAGATGAAGGCATGCATACAGACCTAGCCGTTATGTTGTTTAATAAATTAAATAAGAAACTAAATAAGCAAAAGATCAAAGAAATTGTCAAAGAGGCAGTCGCTATTGAGAAAGAATTTATTTGTGATGCATTGCCTTGTAAATTAATAGGAATGAATAGTAAACTCATGAAACAATATATTGAATTTGTCGCTGACCGGCTTTTGACACAATTAGGTTGTACTAAGGAGTATAAATCTGCAAATCCTTTTGATTTCATGGAAATGATATCGCTTGAAGGTAAAACCAACTTTTTTGAAAAGAGAGTGGGTGATTATAGTCTAGTATCTGATACAAAGAGCGAAGCAGTATTTGATATGTCTAATATCGAATTCTAATGACTAGTAATGATTATTTAAAGCTAATTAAATAATTATTACAAATAAATTATGAGTGAAGTCAATAAAATTAAAATTAATGATTGTGAATTTGGCAAAGGTGTTTTTTCTGAGCAAATTTTTTTTAAAAATGAAATTATATGGAAATTAAAAGGAGATGTGCAAAATACCCCAACAAGATCTACAATTCATATTGGCAATAATAAACATGTAGATGATCCATATGGAATTTATTTTAATCATTCATTTAATCCCAATTGTAAAATTTGTGGAAGAAAAGTAATTGCATTAAAAAATATTGAAAAAAATGAGCATTTGACGTTTGATTATACTAGTTCAGAACTATACATTGCTTCTCCCTTTAAAACTCATAATGGAATGTGGGTAAAAAAAAATCAAAAGAAAGCAATTGGGTTTATTACAGGGATAACCGGTCAAGATGGTTCGTATCTAACGGAATTATTACTCGAAAAAGGTTATAAAGTATATGGAATTGTTAGGAGAACCTCTTCGTTGTACAATGATGATAGATTAAAGAAAGTGCGGGATAAGATTACTTTACGATATGGTGATATGACGGACGGTGCGGCTTTACAAAATTATGTACACGAAATTATACGAGAAAATCCTGAATTTAAAAGATTTGAAATTTACAATCTAGCAGCACAGAGCCATGTCAAAATTTCATTTGAAATTCCAGAATACACAACCTTAGTAGATGGAATAGGTACTTTAAAGCTATTAGAAATTATACGAGCTTTGGATAAGCCTATTAGATATAAATTTAGAATATATCAAGCAGGAACAAGTGAGATGTATGGTAAGGTATTAGAAATTCCTCAGAATGAAAATACGCCATTTAATCCAATCTCTCCATATGCGGCAGCAAAGGTATATGCTCATCATCTAATAAAAATATACCGTGATGGATATGGAATATTTGGATGCAATGGAATACTTTTTAATCATGAAAGTTCGAGAAGAGGGCAAAATTTTTTAACGATGAAAGTAGTCAATGGTATAAAGGATATTATAGCTGAAAAAAAGGAACTAATACAGATAGGTAATTTGGATAGCAAACGAGATTGGGGACACGCCAAAGATTATGTAAGAGGAATGTGGTTAATGCTACAACAAGAGATTCCAGATGATTATGTATTAGCAACAGGTAAAACATATACGGTAAGAGAGTTTATAACAGCAGCTTTTGCTTACAAGAACATTACACTTCAATGGCACAAGACAGGGTTAGAAGAGTACGCAACTGATCAATTAGGGAATACAAGAGTAACGGTAAATCAAAAATATTATAGACCCTGTGAAGTTGATTTGTTATTAGGTGACCCAGAAAAAGCCATGAATAAATTAGGTTGGAATAGAGAATATAATGATTTATCTAGTTTAATAAAGGAAATGTTTAATTAGTAAAAATAATAAAAGTAAAATAACTATTATACTTTAAATGACCACGCTATTTGAAAGGACACCAGGAAGTATAATTTATCCCTGTATAAATTATACTGAACGAAATGAAAACATTACAATTAAAAAAAATAAATCAACTATTATAATAGACCCGATTTGTATAGAGTTATTCTCACAAGGTTGCGAAGGAGATAAAATGCTTGCTTTGAAAATGAATGAGCCCAACTTTTCTACTATAAGAAAAAATTCAAGAAATGGAATATTTACTTTTGCAAAAACAGCAGTAACATCTAATGGGGTAATAATTACAACTCATGATTATTATTTAAATGGCGATTGTTTTAAATGTTCAAATAGTAAATGGAGTAAAAAAAGTGCATTACAATTTAGAAAACATTTAGAATCTAAATCAAAAAGATATAATAAAGTAATTACAATAGCTCAATTATGGGGAGAGGGTGCGTGGCATTTTCCTATAGAGTGTTTAACAGCTCTCAAAAATTTTTATACATTTAAAGATGTATACCTACATATTAATAAAAAAAGTAAATTTTGTATGAATTGGATAAAATTTTTAAATGTGCCAATTAAAGAAGAAAATATTATTGAAGGAGATATTTTTGCAAATGTACTTATTGTACCGGAAATATCAGGGTGCGGATCTCCCAAATATAACCAAATTATATGGTTAAAAAATATGATACTTAATAGAATAAATTTTAATAATGAACATAATCTATTAATATTAATAAAAAGAAATTATAAGCGTCCAGTTGGTAACCACGACGAAGTAGTAAAACTTTGTAATAATTATTGCAATGAAAATAAACTAAAATTATATATCCATGATGATTCTAAATTACCAGATTTAAAAACACAATTTAATTTTTTTAATAAAGCAAAATTAGTGATAGGGCCACACGGAGCGGGTGGAGTTAACTTACTTTCTTGTAAACCCAAAACAACTTTTATAGAATTTTTATTGACTGAACATATTAATTCTTGCTACATCAAATTAGTAAGTCAAATTGATATTAATTATTATGGAATTCCTTATAATAGAAGTGGGGTAGATATTAGCATATTAAAAAAATATTTATCACAAGTAAAAATTTAATACTATTTGATTAGTTATAATAATTTAAAACAAGTATTTTATAACATATATATGAAAATTCTTGTTTACGGAAGTAAAGGCTGGATTGGCCAACAGTTTATGAAAATAGTAGAATCATATAACGTAGTAGAAGGAAGTTCTAGGTTGAATGATGTAGAGGCTATAAAAAAAGAATTAAGCGATAGTACTCCGACTAATGTTTTTTGTTTTGTTGGTAGAACCCATGGTAAAATTGGAGAGAAAGTCTTCACAACAATTGATTATTTGGAAGAACCTGGTAAACTTGTTGATAATATAAGAGATAATTTATTCTCCCCAGTAAATCTTGCAAAAATATGTAACGATATGAACATCCATTTAACATATCTAGGAACGGGATGTATATTTAAGTATGATGAAAATCATCCGTTTGGACAAGAGGTCAATGGATTCAGGGAAGAATCTAAACCCAATTTCTTTGGATCAGGTTACTCTATTGTAAAAGGCTTTACAGATCAAATTATAAAACTTTTTCCTAACGTCTTAAATCTAAGAATCCGTATGCCAATCACTGGTATTCCAAATCCTAGGAATTTTATTACTAAAATTGCTACATACGAGAAAATTTGTAGTATACCAAATTCTATGACCGTTTTGCCTGAACTTTTACCCATGGCCCTAGAACTAGCAAAGCAACATTATACAGGTACATTAAATTTAACAAATCCTGGTTTAATTAGTCATAATGAAATTCTTGAAATGTATAAAGAAATAGTTGACCCTGAATTTAAATGGAAAAATTTTACTCAAGAAGAACAAGCAGAGATATTGGCAGCTGACAGATCGAATAATTTTCTAGATACAAGTAAACTTCAGTCATTATTTCCAAATGTTAAACCTATAAAAGAAAGTGTACGAGAAATGCTTATTGAATATAAAAAACATGATTTTCCTAAGAAACCAATTTATAATGAAACAGATTTTGAAAATAGAAAGGAAACAACGCTTCTTATTACAGGGGGATGCGGATTTATAGGATCTAACTTTATTAATTTAATAATGGAAAGATATGATAAAATTAATTTAATTAATTTCGACGCAATGTATTATTGTGCAAATGAAACAAATGTTGATAAAAAATGGAGAGATTCTGAGCGTTATATTTTAGTAAAGGGAAATTTATGCTCAATGGATCTAGTTAAACATGTATTAGATACCCATAAACCTACTCATATCATTCATTTTGCTGCCCAATCGCACGTTCAAAATTCATTTTCGGATGCTCTTCAATACACTAACGATAATATTGTTGGTACACATGCATTATTAGAGGCTTCGCGTCTATATGGCAAAATTCAAAAATTTATTCATGTTTCTACAGATGAAGTTTATGGAGAATCTATGATATCAGTCGATGAAAAACATAAAACAGAACACTCCATTTTATGTCCAACAAATCCATATGCAGCTACAAAAGCAGGAGCTGAACTTATTGCCCAGTCGTATAATCATTCTTTTAATATGCCTATTGTTATAACTAGAGGTAATAATGTATATGGCCCTAATCAATATCCTGAAAAGGTAATTCCACGATTTATTCAACAATTAAAAAATAAACAAAAAGTTACTATTCAAGGCGACGGAAGTTGCGTAAGAGCGTTTTTACACTCTTATGACACTGCAACTGCTTTTCAGTGTATATTAGAAAGGGGTAAGATTGGTGAAATTTATAATATCGGCTGCGATGAAGATATGGAGTATTCTATTATGGAGGTAGCAAGAATTTTAATAAAAGCTATTCACAATACAGAAAATTATGATCAATGGATTAGTTATATAGAAGACCGTCCTTTCAATGATCAGAGATATTATATAAGTAATCAGAAGTTAAAGGAGTTAGGTTGGAAGGTTACAGTAAGTTTCGATGAAGGGATTAGAATGTTAATATAATTAGATAATCTTATTTTTTAATAATGGTTATTGAAGGAAATGTTCCAACAACCTTTAATCCGTATTTTTTTACAACTGGTTGAATCTTTGGTTTATTATATTTTATCATCCATTCAACTTGATCTCTTTGTTCGCTACCACCTTCCATTATCATAATTCCATTTTCGGATAACTTTGGTAGGTAATTCTTAATTGCGTATTCAAATACATCACCATTATTTGCTATATCAATATGAATTAAATCTACGTCATTGATAGTTTTATAAACATCATAAAAGTTACCATATTTAATTTCTACATTGCTATATTTTTTAAATTTTGATACCATTTTTTCCTTATTTGCATGATTTCCATTAAATTGTTCAAAAATATCATAGGCATGGATAACGGTATTTGAATTGCTTGATTCGGCAAAGCGTTGTAGTGAGAACCCCTCCAAAATACCAATTTCAACAATTTTTTTAGGATTTAAAGTAAATACAATACTATTTAATATATCTCCAAACGTAACTTTATTATTATAAGAAGAATTCATATAAATATAAAATAATATTTATCTTTATATGGCTATTCCACTATTTAAAGTTTTTATGAGCGAAGATGTTATTCAACCCGTGAATACGGTTTTGCGTTCGGGTTATGTTACACAAGGCAAGCAGGTAGAAAAATATGAGGATGCTTTGAGAAATTTTCTAGGATGCGAATATCTTTTAACGCTTAACTCGGCAACCGCGGGTTTAACTCTTGCTACAAGACTATTGAAAGATGTAGATGAAGAAAATAACTGGCCTGGATTTAATAATGAAACCGATGTGGTATTAACACCGGCTCTAACTTGTTTTGCTACAACTGCCGCTGTACTAGCTAATAATGTGAACATTAGATGGCTTGATGTAGATTTAAATTCTGCCAATATAAGCTTAGAAGATCTTCAAAAGAAATTAAATGAACATACAAAAATTATCTATTTGGTACACTGGGCAGGTACACCTGTAGATTTAAATGAATTAGATAAGATATGCGAAGCTCATAAAGAAAAATACGGATTTAAACCGATGGTTGTGGAAGATTGTGCTCATGCATTTGGTGCTGAATTTGGGGGGAGAAAGTTAAGTAATCATGGAAATATTTGTGTATATAGTACTCAGGCTATTAAACATTTAACAACGGGCGATGGTGGTATTATTACACTTCCTAATGAAAAACTTTATCATCGTTGTAAATTATTAAGATGGTATGGCATTGACCGTGACAAGCGAAACTATAAAGGGAAAGATTTTAGATTGGAGAATGATATTGCTGAGTATGGTTATAAATTTCATATGAACGACATCAATGCAACAATGGGCTTGCATAATCTACCACATATTCCTGGGCTTCTAGAAAAGATGCGCATCAATGGAAAATATTTCGATGAACAGTTGAAGGATTGCTCTGGAATACAATTGATGAAAAATAATCCCAAATGTAATTCGGCATATTGGCTTTATACCATTCGCGTATTAAATGGTAAGAAACATGAATTTATGACAAAAATGAAAGAAGCTGGTATCATAACAAGTCAAGTTCATAATCGTAATGATATCAATAGTTGCGTGTCAGAGTTTAGAGAACCTTTGCCGAATCTAGATATTCTAGAGAAAGAATTAGTGTGTATTCCTGTAGGATGGTGGCTCGAGAAATCAGAATTAAATAAAATTGTAAAAACTATATTAATCCTATTGGGTTAATCGATTTTTTTGATAAATATATATACAAATAATAGAATGGTGGAAAAGCAATAAAATATATTGTAAATATTATTTACTATATATTTTATTTATTATATTGTTTAATATAAACATTTTTTAAATATTCATCGCGTTTTTTGAAAGTCTCAATCCCCCAGTTTTTAATATTTAAATGCTTATTATTACTATCTAATGGACCCGGCACAAAATAAGCGCGAGGTCTATCGCAATGCTTTTTAATAGGTTCTGTAACATAATATACATTTATACTCTTTCTAAATTCATTTTCAGGACATTTAAGTGGTTTTGGAAATCCGTGCCAACTATTTTCATCAACTTCAAATATCACAAGTCTATTATATTTTGGATAAACTTTATCTATAAATTTATCTTTATTGTATAATTCTAGTGCTCCACCCCAGTCTTCTTTCCAATCTTTATTTAAATAAAGTAAAATATTTGCTCTTCTTTGTTTTTTTGTTAAAGGATGTATATCGTAATCTAAATGTAAATCTAAATAACCATCTTTACCATATTGAGTAATACCACCTCCATGTAAAACATCGTCTGACTTTAAATTCTTAATATTTAAAAATGAATTAATATATTTTATAAATTCCTCCGAATTAAAATAATCTAATAAATTATTTATACAATCAGGTATTAAATCTTTTTTATTGCATCCATATTGATTTTTTTGAAAAGAGTCTGTTCTTTTATACCAACATTTTGAATTTTTATCCGGCCAATTTTTTTCAATTTCAATCAATAATTTTTCATCCAAAAAATTATCTATTATCTTTATCATTGTAATATATTATATACATTTTATTTATATATCTTTTTTGCAGAAAATCTTCGATTATATAATATAATATATATTAATGGACGATATATCAATAAATTATATTATTGCTACTTATGATGGAATGAGCGGGGGGTGTGGATACAAAAGAGATAAACATGATAATGATAGTGAAATGGTTCTTCAAAAACATTTTGAAGTATTATTAACCTGTTTAAAGCCAAATACACTTATAAAACAAATTACCTTGATATTAAATAAAGATACGAACCAAAGCTATAGAGAATATTATAAAATAGACAAATATTTAGATGAAATAAAAAAATTAGGTATCTCTGTCATATTATTGCCTATCTCGTCTAAGTTACTATTTAAAACTTCATACTCGCAATATCTATATATATATAGTAAATATCCTAATTTTGATTTTAATATATTAATTGAGGATGATTGGGTACCATCACCAAATTTAGATTGTTTTGATCGGATATTATTAAATGAATATAGAAAATATAATAATAAGGGATTTCTCTCAGCGTGGGTCCCTGATTGGTTCTGCCAACAACCTCGTCATTCAGCAATTTCCGTTGGTATTATTAGTGGCGAATCTATGAAAAAAGCATATGATAAATTCTCTATGCTTCAATTAAACCATAAAAACCGATTATCATTGGGTCAAAGTCAGTTTAGTAGACTATTTGAAGAGTTACATGATTATAGCAATTCTGGGGAAAATTTTATGATTCCATTTTGGGAGACTTCTAAAGGATTAATTTATGAGTATGCAATGAAATTATCAAAAAAATATTTATTGATCCCCATACAGTTACTTAATTTAAACAAATATAAATATATAGTTGGTCCATATGAAAAACATTCTTTGAATTTGCCACCTGCTAATATTTTTGAATGGGTCCAAAAATGCAATTATGAAAAAGGAATTCCTAAAAATATTATTAGAGATTTAGTAAAATCCGATTATGAACAGTATAGTACTTTAATGGATTCAAACATAACTAGAATAAAATATGAAAATTTTATCGATAATGTGCTAGGATCTAATCATGAAATTATTGTTAAAGAAAATGAGGGCAAATTAGTGGCAACGGGAACTTTAATAATAGAGGAAAAAATCACCTATGGAGGGTGTAAAATGGGACACATAGAAAATGTATTTGTAGATCCCAATTATAGAAAAAGAGGAATAGGCGAAAAAATAGTAAACGAATTATTAGCTAGATCTAAAAGAAAAAAATGCTATAGAGTAGATTTAAACTGTAAAGCAGAGCTAGAAAAATTCTATAAAAAAATGGATTTTAAAGAAAAACATATATGCATGAATATATATTTTAAAGAAAATTTTAATTAAAAATAATATAATATTATAATTTAATTAATGTTATATTATTGTATAGCTTATTATTATGATAGACAATGTTCGCGATATGAACTTAAATACGATAATATTAAAAAACATATAATCGCATTTTTAAACACTGAAGAAAAAGAAAAAGAGTTTATTCTTATTAGTTTTGTAGATACGCCTATAGGACATATACATTATAAAAATGTTAAGAAACATATAGAACAGTTTTGTCAAGAATATTTGCCAAATAAAAATTTTCATATATTAGTAGAATATAACTGGGGAGGTACAATTGCAGCGTTATGGTATACTTACAAATTTCTGATTTCTAATAAGAGAAAAGGGTATGTTGTACATATGGAAGAGGATTTCGGACCTAAGAATAATGATTGGTATAATGTGGCAAAGAAAAAATTAAGTAATGTAGTATATGTAGGCGAGTCAAATATTGGTAGAATAAAAAAAGGAAATGATGATAATCGTTTAACTAACCCTATATATCGTAATACCTGGCATGCCGCAAAACAAGAAGTATGGACGGATGGTGGATTTTACTTTTCAACGGTTAAAAAGTTGAAAACTATAGAAGAAAAAATAGGTATTTTTCATAAAGGAGCGCATTCAGAGAAATTTGACCGTATACTAGATGGAATCAGTATAGGTGAGGTAGGATTCCCTACCTTAATATACCATAGTGGTTTAAAATTTGATATTTTAAATAGAACAAGTTATTTTATTAATGAATGGAATGAATAAATATATTATTCCTCTAACCATTTCTGATTTTCCAATGTCCATTTAACCGTTTTTTCAAGGGATTCTTCAAAATTTAATGGCAGATTAAACCCCATACTAAATAGTTTACTTCCATCCAGTCCGTATCTAAGATCATGTCCAGGTCTATCACTATGAAAATCAACCATTTCGTATTTCAGCTCTTTACCGACAAATTTCGCAATGAGTTGTGCCATTTCTAAATTGCTTACTTCTCTTTCCCCTGATATATTATATTTTTCTCCTAAAGTACCATTTTTTATTAAAAAGAGCACTGCATTAGCAATATTACGACCATGAATATAAAATCTTGTTCCAGAGCGCTTCTTATCAGGATACGAGTGAATAAATACCTTTTCATCATTTAAAACTTTCTTAATACATAGAGGAATAAATTTCTCTACGTGTTGTCTCTCTCCAAAAGCATTCATTACATTTACTATCATTAATGGTATTTTATAAGTATTTTCATATGCTATACATATTTGTTCTGCAGCAGATTTGGATGCGGAATATGGATTAGTGGGTTTGTGTCTGTCCCATTCCTTAAATAGTTTCCCATTCAATGCTGGTCCAAATACCTCATCTGTGCTAAAATAAAAAAAAGTCTCTAAATTTTGTAATCCACGGGCATATTCTAGCATATTAAAGGTAGAATCAATATTATTTCTAATAAATAAGGCAGGGTCTTTAATACTATTATCAACATGGGTCTCGGCTGCCATATGAACTATATAATTTACATTTTCCCCTATTTCTTTTTTAAGCCCTTCTGGAAGTGGATTAACTAGATCATTAGTAAATACCTTAATCCGGTCATTATTAAGACATCCAGTATCTCTTAGTCTATCTAAACCACTACTAGCATAACTTAATTTATCAAGAATGATAATATCCCAATCTGTATTGGCTATAATATGTTCTACAAAATGATGACCAATAAAGCCACAACCTCCTGTTATTATTATGGTTTTTGACATTATAACTTAGTATTTTATTATTAATACGTTAATTAAACTCAAATTTAATAATTATTATTTATAATATACAAATGCAAAAAATAGTGGTATGTATAACAGGAGTTGTTAACAGATCTATAAAATATACATGGGATTCTATCAACGATAATATAATTGATCAATTAAAAAAAGAATATGAGGTTGATATTGCTATATTTAACAATAATGTAGAGGAATGTTTAGTGGATGGAGTTAAAGTAAATAATAATGATATGTTAATGATTCCTTATGATTTTTTATTTGAATATAAACAAACTTTTATTGATTTTGAAGTTAAAAAGATTGAAGGAGAAGATAAAGATTTTTCCTCGTATGATCGCTGGAAAAATCAAAAGAAAAATGGTTTAAGGTTAATGTATGTGGAATCTCAAGTTTCTAAATTTTTGGACGAAAATAAAGACAAGTATACATATGCTTTAATTACAAACGCAGATTACTTTTATTTAAATAAATTTCCTTTAGAGTGTATTAGCAACATACGCGAGAATATTATTGGAACTAGTCATCATTGGGAAGCAGGCGATATGTGTACAGATGGATTTTATATTGGTCAACCAAATACAATAAGTAAAATAATGAAAAGAATACACTATTATTACGGGGTTATACAAGAATATAAAAATCCCAACATTCTTAATTACGAGCGTATATTAAATGAATGTATCAAATTTAATAATATAAATCGACTAAAAATAGATATATTTTTTGTAAAAATAAGAGCCAATTTATATCTTAAGAATTCTGCGCCAGAGAGAGAAAAGTATAACAAGATGTTTAAAGAGTTTTTAAATAAAAATAAAGATAAAAAAGAAAGTTATGCGTTTTTGATTACTAATATTATAGAATAACTAATTATATATGAAAAAAGTAATTGTTTGTTTAACGGGTGTTATTAATAGATCTATAAAATATACATGGGATTCAATAAAAAATAATATAATTGATCAATTAAAAAAAGAATATGAAGTTGATATTGCTGTATTTAATAATAATGTTGAGGATTGTAAAGTAGATGGAGTTAAAATAAATAATAATGACATGTCAATTATTCCATATAATTTTATATTTGAATATAAGCAAACATTTATAGATAGTGAAATCGTAAAGATTGACGGATATGATAAAGAATTTCCACCATATTTTACTAAGGGATATAAAAAAAATGGTTTTAGATTAATGTATATTGAATCTAAAGTTGCTGATTTTTTAGAAAAAAATAAAGATGTTTATAAATATGCTTTAATTACAAATGCAGATTATTTATATTTAAATAAATTTTCAACAAAATCCCTTATTAATATAAATGAAAAGAATATTATTACTTGTTGTCATTGGGAAACCGGAAACATGTGGACAGATGGATTTTATGTTGGAACCACATTTTCTATTATTAAAATTATGAATAGGATAAATCAATATAATTCATTAATTTCAAATGTAAAAATTAATAAACTTACTTATGAACATATTTTAAGTAATTATTGTTTAAATGAAAATATAACTAGATTTAAAACAGATCTTATATTTTTTAAATTCCGTGCTAATAAAAAAATTAAAATATTAAGAATATTTGATAAAAAAATTTTTAAAATATATGATAGCTATTTAAAAAGTAAAAATATTGAAAAATTAGATTTAATATATTAAAATATATAAAATATATAAAATATATAATATTAAAATGACATCAATATTCTTAGTAGTTGATAATAATTTTTATCCTTATACACAACATCTTCCACATGCACTCCAATACTATTATTGGTGTATAGATAAAATTTTGTCTTCAAAAAATTATAATTATATAGTAGGAATACGAACAACCTATGCAGTTGGTAAAGAGTTTATCTCAAATTTTATTACTAAAATAAAGGAACACTTCCCAGATATTCAGTTTTCAAACAAAAATAATCTTCTATTACCTAAAAATAAAAAAATACCTTTTGAAATTTATTCGAGAAGAGATTTTTTTTATAAAAATGTTGAAATTATGACACCTACTATAAATACTGAAAATACTAAAAATAAACAAAATAAATTTGAATTACTAAAATGGTTCTCAAATCCTGACACTTCTAAAATTATACGTACCAAATTATGTGGTCCAGATAAATTTAGAGAAACCCCTACTATTGGTTTAATTAATCGCCAAAATACTAGAATATTAAAAAATAGTAAAGAGATAGTTAAGAATATGCGGAATATAGGTTTTAATATTGAAGAGGTTTTTTTTGAGGATAAATCTTTTGAGTTTCAAATTAATTTCTTTAATTCTCATGATATTATTATAGCTCCTCACGGTGCAGCACTAAGTGGTATACCATTTATGCAAGATTATGGTTTAGTAATTGAAATAGCTAATGAGGAATGGATTCCATATAGATATTTTTCAGGAATTTCAATTAGTACTAATAAGTCGCACTGTATTGTGTGTCAAAATCATCCTTTCCCTCATTGGCAAAAAGAAGAGGTAGGAAAAATAAGAAGATTAAGAAACAAGATGCTGGATATATTTGTTGAACCTAAAGAGGTTGTTGCTTGTATAAAAGATTTTATAAATCATAGATATAAAATTTATGAAGAGAAAGCTCCTGATAAAGTATTTATTCAATTGAGATAAAATTGTTTAAAAGTTAATATTTATTTATTAAATAAATAAATATGGAAAAATATTGCGTTTTTTATGCATATTTTGAAACAAATGATTCAAAAAAAAATTTAGAGTTTTTCGTTAAAAATGGAGTAACTATTGATGATAATATATTTTATGTATTTTTAATTAACAATCATAGATATTCTGTAAAAATTCCAGATCAAAATAATATAAAAATTATATGTCGAAATAATACCGGACATGATTTTGGAAGTTGGAAACAAGGATTAGAATCAATTAATCCAAATACATTTGATTATTTCATTTTTATGAATGATACTGTTAGAGGCCCGTTCCTACCTAGATATATTCCACAAAATATTAAGTGGTATGATATGTTTTGTAACTTACTCTCAGAAAGAGTAAAACTATCTGGATTGACTATTAATTATTTTCCGTGGGGTGCTAAGGATCCAAATCTACAACACATACAGAGTATGATGTTCTGTACCGATAAAATAGGTTTGGATATATTAAATAAACATATATTTAATCTAACCTCAGATGAATATGAAACTATTTATAATAAAGGTAGAAAAAACTATATTATGAGATTTGAAATTGGTATGTCTCAACAAATTATTAAAAATGGCTTTGATATAGCAGCATTATATATTTGCGATACAACAAAAATAAAAACAGGTGACATCTGGTACAATAAGAAATACTTTGAAACAACTATAAATCCGTTGGAAACTATGTTTATCAAAAAAAATAGAATTCAATCGCCGATTATTAACTTTTATACTAAGGTGTTAAGTAATAATTAATAATTTTATTCATAACTAAATTATTAATATTTAATTTTTCTTGTAGACGGATTTTTATGGGGATTCCACTTTATCATATTTAATTTTTCCCGATATGTGTATCTTTTATACTTAACTTTATATTTTGTTAATAAAAAATCAAAACTAGCTTGATCACGTCTACAAATTTTAATTTTATCATGCCAGTCATTATTAAATTCTGTTATATTTTTATGATTTCTTATTAAACAATTGGTTTCTGTCAATCCCACATTATCTTTAAAATTATGCTTAACAAAGTCTTCTATAATCTTCTGTGTATTTTCATGAGTTTCTAATCTTAATTGCACAATTTTATTTATTTCACTTTGAACTGTTATCCGTTCAGGATGGTCAAAGCATATAATATCGTATTGTTTATCAGCTATATATTTCTCTAAAATATTATAATCCCGTATTTCAATATTTCCATCAACATATACTGATCTAGTATAATGGTAAGGTAAATAATTATGAACATTTGTTTTAATTTCTCGTTGAACTAACTTTGCTTCTTTATTTTTGGTATCAACATAAAATGGTATTAAATTTCGCTCTATACATTTATATAATGTATTGAAATTATCACAAAAGTACAATGTATCATATTTTGATTTATCTAAAAGTATATTCTCTGCCTCATAGCCTCCAGTATTAATTGTATAGATACACGTATCGTCTAGAGTATGCCCTTTTTTCCAACTTGCATTTTTATAATGATAAACAAAAGTTTGAAATATTATTACAGGATGCCCTCCTCTTTTAACAAATCTATTGTGCCATTCTACTTCATTCCCAGCAAAAGGTTTACTAGGATCAAAATATAAAACATTATTAAATTTATTTTTTAATAACACTTCTTTCGAAAAAACCATTAGAAAGCCATTTAAATTTTCATCAACCTTTCTATTAAGAGTATTTATTTTGTCATGTGGATGTAAAGAATATTGAATCCAATTATTTAAGGCAGATGTAGGTCCCGGTTTATTCGTGCAAGGTCCAAAATATTTCATTTCGTTTCTTTGTTTGTAACATTCCCATAATATATTATTGATAGAACCATCAAATAAAATATCATCATTTGATAAAACAATGACATCACATTTATTTTCCATGCATTTTTCTATACCTTTATTCCATGTACCGGTTAAACCGCCTGTAGCACGTTGGTTTTCATTATAAATAATTTCAATATTAGGATACTTTTTTTTAAATTTAAAGTAATACTATCATTAGATTCATTTATAAATAAAACTATATATCTATCTTTTGGTAGTTCTCTTATGTAACATTCTAAACATTGACGTGCATAAACTCCATAATAACCGTGTGTTGTTATTACCACTCCAACTTTAACATCGTGCTTTTTTAATTCCGCTTTATTTATAGTAGTTATTTTATTAATATTTTCTACCCATGGAACATTGTGATCATTTGATTTTTTGATAATATTTTTCACTTTTTGTACCTGCGATTTTAATTTTTCATTATATTGATATTGAGATTGTAAAATTCTTCTCCGTCGTTCATTTAAATACACTGACTTTTGATAGTTCAGATAATCTTGTATTTTTTTTGTTTTTCCAGCAGATGATAATGTTTTTCCACCCAAAACATTTCCTTTTTTATTTAAATTATTAAACATA
>PVMK01155430.1_pt1 | contig 18016 bp, 20 predicted proteins | sample 1853481 | NCBI WGS metagenome assembly PVMK01 (sample SAMN08533507, study PRJNA380276) | Marine sediment metagenome, whole genome shotgun sequencing project. | reverse complement strand
AAAAAAATAATCATGATTTACCGCTCAAAATGCGACAAATAAGGTCCAATATCTCCTAATAAAGGTAGCTTTAAATATAAAAAAGGCAGCCAGGGGTATGGCTGCCTCAGAAGATCAAAATGAATGAAGATGGTATTACATGATGCCCCGCACGGCCGCGGTGGCCATGTCAACTATGGGGGCCGGTAGAATGCCCATGACAATGATGATCAGGACCAGGGCAATAGACACAGCCTGGGTCAGGGGGCCGACCTGCACGGCAGGCCGGTTTTCCGGATCAGAACAGTAGCTGACCCGCACTACCGAGAGATAGTAGTATAGTGAAATGGCCGTGTTGATGGCCGCCAGGATAACCAGGGTCAGGTAGCCCTCCTTCAAGGCACCGGCCAGCAGCATGAACTTACCCATAAATCCGACAAAGGGCGGGATGCCTGCCAGGGCAAACATGCCGACTGCCAGAGTTACGGCCAACAGCGGTGCCCGTTTGTAAAGGCCGGTCAGGTCGCTGATCGCCAGGTTCTCGCCGCTTTTCGACACATTACAGATAACCAGGAAGCAGGCCAGGTTCATCAACATATACCCGGTGATGTAATAGATGGCCGTAGCAAAACCGGTATCCTTTAAAGTTATCACACCAAGAATCACATAGCCGGCATGGGCGATACCGGAAAAAGCCAGCATGCGCTTGATGTCCTTCTGGACCAAGGCAATCAGGTTGCCGTAGAACATCGAACAGACCGCCAGGATCATCAGCAGGGTGACCAGCGACTCGGCTGCGGGCGCGGCCAGGGCTGCCACCCGGATCAGCAGGGCTACGGCGCCTAGCTTCGGCACCGAGGCGATAAAAGCGGTGGTTTCATTGGAGGCGCCCTGGTACACATCCGGCAGCCAGAAATGGAACGGGAACAGGCCGAGCTTGAAAAAGAAGCCGCCCATAACCATGGCTAAACCGACAATGGCGGCCGGCGAGTCGATCACCTGGGCCATGGCCGGGACCAGATCGCTCAGGTAGGTGGTGCCGGTGAGTCCGAACAGGTAGCTCATGCCAAAGAGCATAACGCCGGTGGCCACCACACCGAACAGGATGTATTTAATGGCGGCCTCCATCTGTTCGCGCAGGCCGCCCTGGTCATCCCGCATGGGCACCAGGAGATAGAGGGAATAGGAAGAGAGTTCCAGGGCAACAAAGATGGAAAGCAGCTCCACACAGCTGACCAGCATGACCAACCCCAAAACGCTTAACAGCAGGAACAGGTAATATTCCGTCCTGATAGTTTCATTGATGCCCTTCAACTCCTTGCTGAATAGAAGCAGCACGGCAAGGCCGCCCGTAATGGCCAGCTTGAAGAACTGCGAGAAAAGGTCAATGCGGTACGTTTTAAAAAACAGCTCGCCTTCAAGTTTCAGGCTGGCGGCACAGATTAAAAAGGCGATGACGGACAGAGCCGCAGTTATACTTCTAACCGTACTGCTGCTCAATTTGCCAAGGGTAAGGATAAAAATCACCAGGCAGCTTAACAGGAGAAAGAGCTCTGGGAGAAACAATGCCATTTTCATTATCTAACCTTTTTCATCTTATCATTTGTTAAGGGATGATCAGTTTCGCAACAATAGACCCCTGCCGGCCTACGTTTGCAATGTTAACCTGCTCAATCAGATGACTGACACTGACGTGCATGACATCCATAAAAGGGGCCGGATTGAGGCCGATCCAGAAAACGAACAGCAGCAGAGGCGCCAGTGTTATGATTTCACGTCCACTCAGATCAGAGAGATACGACTGGTCCGGGTTATTAGTCCCGCCCCAGACGATCTTCTGCAGCATACGCAGCATATAGGCAGCAGCCAGAATTGCTCCTGGAATAGCACAGGCTGCGACAATCTTTGTCTTGCTAAATGCGCCGGCAAGAATCAGGAATTCGCCGACAAAACTGTTGGTCCCGGGAAATGCCAGGGAGGAAAGCGCAAAGAAACCGAGAAATGTCACGTATATCGGCATGAACTTGCCGACTCCGGCAGCCATGGCCAGTTCACGGCTGTGGGTCCGTTCGTAGATCATGCCGACCATGATAAACAGAGCACCGGTGGTCACACCATGGTTGATCATCTGCAGGAGGGCCCCTTCAATGCCCTGGACGTTAAATACAAAAATACCCAGGGTGACAAAACCCATGTGCCCCACACTGGAGTAAGCGATAAGTTTTTTCATATCGTTCTGGGCCAGGGCGGTAAAGCCGCCATACAGTATGCCGGCCACAGAGAGCCAGAGGACATAAGGCATAAAGGTAAGGCTGGCCTCCGGGGTGATCGGCAGGCAGAAACGCAGGAAACCGTAGGTGCCCATCTTCAATAACACACTGGCCAGCACCACAGAGCCGGCGGTCGGCGCCTCAACATGGGCGGCCGGCAGCCAGGTATGGAACGGAAACATCGGTACCTTAATGGCAAAGGCCAGAAAAAAGGCGAGAAACACATAAATCTGGAACTGTGAGGAATAATCCTGGCCCATCATCATCGGGATGCTGAAGCTGCCGTTTTCAAGATACAGGGCAATGATGGCCACTAAGAGCAGGACCGAGCCAGCCAATGTATACAGGAAAAATTTAGTTGAGGCATACACCTTGCGGGGCCCACCCCAGATGGCGATGAGCAGGTACATGGGAATAAGCATCGACTCCCAGAGGATGTAAAACAGGACAAAGTCCAGGGACATGAAAACGCCGAGCATGGAAGTTTCCATGATCAGCATGCAGGCCAGAAAAGGGTCGTACCCGCTCCGTGATATAACGCCAGGAACAGAGGATGCAAATCGGCAGGATCATGGTGGTCAGCAGGACCAGCAGCAGGCTGATGCCGGCAATGCCCAGAGTGTAGTTGATATCCCACATGGGAATCCAGGCATGGTGCTCGCCAAACTGATACTGGGCAGTGGTCTTGTCAAAATTAAAATAGAGCAGCAGCGAAACAAGTGCGATAACTGTGGTTATGGCCAGCGTCCAGTACTTGGCGATCTCGTCATTCTTCAAAATAATCAGTGGGATTACCCCCAAGAGCGGCAAAAACACCAGAATACTCAGAATGGGGTAGCCCAAATTATTCATGATCAGAAAATCGTACATTTCCTGCTATCCTTGTTGGTTTATCATAATTATTTCGACTTTTATATGAGCCAGTCCCTCAAAACCTCTTTACGAAAACACATAGGCAACGATCAACACCGCCACGATGGAAACTGCATAAAATATATTGTATTGCAGCTTGCCACTCTGCACATTGCGCAGCTTAGCGCCTAAACCCCGCACAAAGCGGGCCAGGCCGTCAACTACGCCGTCAATACCATGCCAGTCAAACCATGACCAGAACTTGGAGGTGGTCATCAGCGGATACAGACCAACGGTGCGGTAAACCTCCCCAAACCAGACATCAAAACCCTGGATCGGTTTTCTGGCCAGCCAGTAGAATGCCCTGCCGCCCATGCGATAGAACCAGTCCATATCGATGCTGATGGTTGGTTCCGGCGCCAGCTTCTTGACCAGCAGGAAGAAGCCCAGGGCAGTGAACAGCAGGATCTGGAGCGATTCCGATACATGGTAGGATGAATAAACACGCAGGGCGTATTCCGCCGCCTCATTCTGATAGGGAAGCATTTTGTAGAGATACGGGGTGTAGCTGCCGATAAAAATACAGAGGAATGATGCCACACCCATGGCAACCATCATATTCCAAGGCGGATCAGCCGCCTTTTCCCAGGTCTCCTTGGAGCAGTTGTTCTTACCGAACCAGATAAAGTAAGGTACTTTCAAGCCGGTATGCAGGAAGGTACCGGCCGACGCCAGGGTCAACAGGAAAGCGGCCCAGTACAGGTGATCCTCAAAGCCGGCTGCGACAATCATCGACTTGCTGACAAATCCTGAAAATAGCGGGAAGGCGGAGATCGACAGGCCGCCGATCAGGGTAAAGACAAAGGCCCATGGCATTTTCTTGTAGAGTCCGCCCAGTTCACTGAACTTACTCGTACCGGTCATATAGAGGACCGAACCGCAACCCATGAACAACAGTCCCTTATAGAGAATATGGGCAAAGGCATGGGCACAGACGCCGTTGATCGCCATCTGGGTACCGATCCCCACACCGGCAACCATGTAGCCGACCTGGCTGATGATGTGATAGGCCAGCAAACGCCGGGCATCGTTTTCCAAAACCGCGTACACAACACCATAGAGCGCCATAATGACGCCGAGATATATCAGGATGTCGAGTCCGGCCAGGCTGCGGATCAGGGCATAAACCGCCGTCTTCGTGGTAAAGGCGCACATGAAAACCGCCCCCGAAACAGTGGCCTCGCTATAGGCATCAGGCAGCCAGGCATGAAACGGCGGCACGGCGGCATTCAGGATAAAGCCCACCATAATCAGGTAGGTGTAGAAAGTCGGGTGGTTGACGTCGAGCAGGTTGAAGTCGAGGGCACCGGTCGCCTTGTAGCGCAGGACAAAACCGGCCAGCAGGACCAGGCCGCCGGCAGTGTGCACCAGAAGGTACCTGAAGCCGGTGGGCATGGATTCCTTGCGTTTGCGGAACCAGACCAGGAAGACGGATGAAAAGGCCATCAATTCCCAGAAGATAAACAGCGTTATAAAGTCACCGCAGTATATGACCCCCAGCGAGCCGCCGACATATAGCCAGGCGGCCATGTGCTCCTTTGGGTCCTTGACATGCAGGCCGTACATGGAGCCGATGATGCACATCAGCGTCATGATATAGCCGAACACCTGGCTCAAGCTGTCAACCCGGCCAAATGTCAGCTTCCAATCCATGAAGTTGACAACCCCGTAGGTGCCGTCTTGCATCATCAGGACGCAGATAAAGGCAAAGATGGGCACCAGCATGAGATAAGGTTTCCTGGCCGGCCCGGTGACAAACGGCAGCAGCAGAGCACCGATGATCAATACAAATCCGGGATGTATAAACTCAGTCATCGTAATAGTCCTCCGGTGACATAATCCGGAAATCACTGCCAAACCATTTAATGTGACCGTACCACTTGGAAAGGATGATAATCAGCACACAGGCAATAAAACCGAACACCGCCCAGAAACCGGGCAGGTGCTCCGCTGCGGTATGGGCAGGATGCTTGTCAACAAAACTGACGTCATAGACCACCAACAGGCCCAGAACGACATAACAGAGCCGAATAACCATCTTCAGCCGATCCCGCAGGTAATCAATTAGTTTTACGATCATGTTATCACCGATTTACGTATCATTTATCTACAAAAGTCAAATCTGCTTCAATGGCCTAGCGGTGGACCATGGGGTGTAACTGTCGGGGTAAAGACAGGCGCACCCGCCGGATCGTATGGCGGCATGGCAACATGCATGTTGTCCGGGGTTATCATATCCACAAAGCCCATCATGAAATCAGGGAAAATACCGATCAGCACCGAGATAATCGCCGCAATCATAATCGGAATGATCATGGCCAGCGGTGCCTCCTTAATGCCCTCATACTTTTCGCCGGCCGGGCGTTTACCGAAAAAGGCCCTGTAGGTCACCGGCGCAAAATAAGCGGCGTTTAATACTGTACTGGCCAGGAGCACCAACAGTATGCCGATGTAATACGACTCCATCTCCATGGTGCCGACCAGCAGTTTCCACTTGGTCACAAAGCCGGCCACCGGCGGCACGCCGATCATGGAAAGCGAAGCTATACCAAAGGCGGCAAAGGTAAACGGCATGGTGCGGCCCAAACCGCCCATTTCAGAAATCTCCTTCTTGTGCGAGGCAACGTAAATGGCACCGGCACAGAAAAACAGAGTGATCTTGGAAAAGGCATGGTTGGTGATATGGATCAGGCCGCCTTCAATGCCGGAAGGGGTCAACAGCGCCACACCCAGGATGATGTAGGAAAGCTGGCTGACCGTTGAGTAGGCCAGCCTGGCCTTGAGGTTATCCTTGGAGAGCGCGATTACCGAGGCTATGAGTATGGTAAAGGAGACAAAATAGGCGGTCGGGATCCCCAGGTTTAAGGCACTCATGGTATCAACCCCGAATACATAGAGCATTACCCGGGTGGTTGAAAAGACACCGACCTTGACAACGGCAACCGCGTGGAGCAGGGCGGAGACCGGGGTAGGTGCAACCATGGCACCGGGCAGCCAGTGATGGAACGGCATGATACCGTTCTTGGCAAAACCGAAAATGCAAAGGATGTAAAGAATGGTGACCAGGGTGCTATTCACCCCGTCCGGGAAGATGCCCGTCGAGATATTATCGGCAAAGTCAAGACTGCCGGTCAGCACATAGATCAGGGCCATGGCCGGCAATATAAAGCCTTTTGCCGTTGTGGTCAGGTAGATAATATATTTCCTGCCACCCAAATAACCCTCGTCGTCCTGGTGATGGGCGACCAGGGGATAGGTGCAGATGCTGACAATCTCGTAGAAGAGATACAGGGTAAACAGGTTATCGGCAAAGGCGACGCCGATTGACCCGAACAGCGCCAGGGCGAAGCAGGTATTAAACCTGGTCTGGGCATGTTCCTGCAGCCCTCTCATATAGCCCATGGAATAGAACACCGCGATAATCCACAGGACGGAGGCGGCCAGGGCAAAGATCATTGAAAAGGGATCCACCCGGAACGTCACGCTGATACCGGGCAGGATCTTAAAAATCGTACATTTCAGCACTTTACCGGCCAGGACATCCGGCACCATTGACGCGATAATCAAGAACATTATCACCGCGGCAACTGTTGACAAGCCTTCCCGGAAGTTGGGTTTGCGGCCCGCCATGCTTACCAGAATGGCGCCGATCAAAGCGGTCAGAACGGCATATAACGGTTTATAAGAAGCAACAATTTCCATGATCCTGTTTCCTTCTCCTCAGCCTATCCTTTTAACTCCGCAATATCTTCGGTATCAATGGACCGGAAATTTCGGTAGACAACGATTATTATGCTCAGGGCAATGGCCGCTTCAGCTGCGGCAATACCCATGATGAAAAGGGTAAATATCTGGCCGACCGTGGGATCTGGGGCCAGGAACCGGTTAAAGGCCATAAAGTTCAACGAGGCGCCGGCCAGGACCAGTTCTCCGGCAATCAGCATGCCGATAAAGGTGCGACGCTGCACCATGCCGTAAAACCCAATCCCGAACAGCAGGGCGGCGATGATCAGGTAGGTAATCAGACTGTTGTTAAATACAGGAATATTCATGAATCCTCCCCAATCCGAGTACGGCCCTGCCTTGCCAGCACCAGAGCACCGATGATTGCCACCAGCAGCACAAGTGAAATAAGCTCGAAAACCATGCTGTAATTGGTCAGCAGCGATTTGCCGACCTCTTCCAGAGAGCCGTCGTTGATCCTGGCTGTCGGCACAGTCCAGGCTGTTTTACCGGCCAGGGCCGACAATCCCCAGAAAAGCAGGGCTCCGAGGGCAAAGCTCAGCGGCCCGGTAAAAAGGCTCTCCTTGTCCGTATCTTTTTCCGGATGGGGATCAGCCAGCATGACTGCAAAAACAATGGTTATACAGACCGCCCCCACATAGATCAGCATCTCCATCATGGCCACAAAGGTGCTGTGCAGATAGTAGTACAGACCTGCTAAACCGATAAAACAGATGGCCAGGCCGGTAACAGCACGCATAAGACGCACTGAATGGGTGGCGATGACTGCGCCAAGCACCGTGGTCATTATAACGACGATAAATACCCGACTGGAGAGTCCTTCGGCTGACAACAGAGGTACCATCAACTTTTTTCCTTTATCCGTTTGATGAGATCAAAAATAAAATCTTCCTTTCTCGGGCCAGCCAGGTTGTACTCCTTTGAAAACCTGATCGCCCCGAACTTACAACTTTCCACACACTGGCCGCAGAGGCTGCAGGTGGTAAAATTAAGGATATACTTGGTCAAAACCTTACCCTTGACTCCTTCGCGCTTTTCACCGGCCAGTGAAATGCAGCCACTGGGACAGCCCTTCTGGCACATGCCGCAGACAACACATTTTGATTCTCCTGTCTCCTCATCGGGAATCAGTTCGATGTGGCCGCGGAAGCGCGGCGTCATCTCGAGATGCTCGTGAGGATACTGCAGGGTGACCACCGGCTCAAAAAAATACCTGCCGGTTATGCCCAGTCCGATAAAAAGACTCTTTGTGCCGCTGAATAATTCTTTAAAATAACCGCTCATCTAAAACCGACCTTTCATTACAGCCACGGAACAATCTTAATCTGCAAGGCTGTGAGAATCAGATTAAACAATGAAATTGGTATCAGGATTTTCCATGATAGGTTCAACAACTGATAAAACTGAGTACGCGGATAGGTCCAGCGTATCCAGATGACCGTAAAAATCAAGGTATACAGCTTCAACAGAAACCAGAAAAGCCCCCAGATGACTCCCAGAAAACCGGCTGGATTAAAGGGGATCGGCGACTGCCAGCCGCCCAGAAAAAGGATGGCAGTCAGGGCACAGCCAATTACGATATTGGCATACTCACCCATGAAAAAGACCCCGAAGCCCATGCCCGGATATTCCGTGTAGACGCCGGCGATCAATTCACTCTCCGCCTCGCCCATATCAAAGGGAGCACGGTTTGTTTCAGCCAGGATACAGACAAAAAAGATCAGAAAGGATATTGGCATGAGCAAACTCATATCAAGCCGGAAGATATGCCAGTGGAAAAACCAGCCACCCTGTGACCTGACAATTTCATTCAAGTTCATGGAGTTGGTGACCATGACTATGGAGATGGTGGTGATCAGCATGGGAATTTCGTAAGCCACATTCTGGGAGACGCAGCGGGCCGCGGCAATGATAGCATACTTGTTGGCCGAACCCCAGCCACCCAGCAGCAGGCCTAGAACATTGACCGAGGCAAAGGCAAAGATCATCAGCAGGCCTATATTCACTTCACGGCCCACAAAGGTCTCACTGAACGGAATAACCATAAAACTCATGATCGCCGGCACCATCACCATGAGCGGCGCCACCATGAACAGGATCGGATCAACGCCCTTGGGCAGGAACAGCTGCTTGGACATCAGTTTGGCGCCATCGGCAAGGGGCTGCAGCAAGCCGAACGGCCCAACCTCCTTCGGGCCGATGCGCCGCTGGATATGTCCGGCGCCTTTTCTTTCGCACCACACCAGGTAGGCGGCATTCAAACCAGCAAAGGACAAGACAAAAATAATAAAAAGGATAACTCTGAACGGCTCAGGCATTTTTATTTTTCAATCCTTGTCTTTGAATTAATCTTTTTACTCATTTCCATACCTGCCTGTTACCTGTCAATTTCCGGAATGACCAGGTCAAGACTTCCCATCAGGGCCAGGGCATCGGGCAGCAACATTCCCCTGGCAACTTCACCATAAAGACTTAAGTTGGAAAAGGTCGGTGACCGCAGTTTCAGACGATAGGCGGTGTTGGTACCGTCACTGACCAGCCGCACCCCGAACGAGCCGCGGGCCGCTTCCACTGCATAGTAGTAGTCGCCCTTTTCAGGTTTAACCAACTTGACCGCCTTCTTCGGCTTTATTTCTCCCTCCGGCAGCTTGTCCAAGGCCTGCTCGACAATGCGCATGGACTGCTCGATCTCATCCATGCGCACCATGTAGCGAGCCATTGAATCTCCCTCCTCGTACACCGGGATATCAAAATCAAACTCAGGATACACTGAATACGGCTCGTCCTTGCGCACGTCAAAGTTGATGCCGGATCCCCTGGCGACCGGGCCGGTGGCCCCGTAGCGTTTTGCCATATCCTTGGATATATGGCCGATATCTATTAAACGCTTGATAAGGATTATATTCTTGGTGACCAGGGCATCGTACATCGGCATTCTTTTGCGTTGCCGCTTGATAAACTCCCTGGTTCCCGCAATAAATGCATCGTCAATATCATTATATACGCCGCCGAAACGGAAATAGCAGTATGTCAGCCTGGATCCGGTAACAGATTCCAGCAGATCAAGAATATGTTCACGATCATCAAAGGCATAGAGCAGCGGTGTGAAGCCGCCAAGATCAAGCACAAAGGCGCCAAACCACAGCAGGTGACTGGAAATCCGGTTTAATTCAACGGTGATCACCCGCAGGTACTCTGCCCGCTCCGGCACCTCTATACCGGCTGCCCGCTCAACAGCTGCAACGTATCCATGGTTGTATGACAGGGCACAGAGGTAATCCATTCTGCCGCAGTTTGGCAGAAACTTGACCCAGGTCCTGTTTTCCCCCATCTTCTCATGCATGCGGTGGATGTAGCCCAACACCGGTTCCGCCTCGACGATATATTCACCGTTCATCACCAGTTTAACCCGCAGAACACCATGGGTGGCCGGATGCTGCGGGCCCAGGTTAAGCGTAAAGGTTTCCTGATTCACGTCTTGTTGCAATAATCCGTTCATGCTTTGAAATCCTTAAGCAATGGATGAAAATCTGCATCTTCCGGCAACAGGAGCGGCGAAAGGTCCGGATGCCCGATAAATTTTATGCCAAAAAAATCGTGGGTTTCTCTTTCATGCCAGTTGGCTCCCTGGTAGATATGCGAAATTGTCGGCACCTCAGGGTTGTCACGATCAACCCTGGAACGGATCACTACCCGGCACAGTTCGTCGAAATGATTGAAGTCATAGACTACTTCCAGCTGGCCGTCGTCAATCCAGTCCACGCCGGTGACAGCCTCGAGAAAAAAGCCCTGCCTGGATAGAATTTCAGCCGCAGCCACGACCTTTTCAGGCTCCAGTTCGACGTTCAGGTGATACCCTTTGGCCTGGTAATCCGTTTCCTGGGGTCCGATGACCACCGGTTCGGCCGCCGGGACCTCTTGTTCAACAGATTCCCGGGTCGCTTCCTGAGCCTCTTGGCCCTCTTCTGCAGCCTGGGGTTCCTGTTCCGGAGAAGCCTCTGGAGCAGCCTCGGCTTCTGCAGCTTCGGGCTCAGTTGCTACAGCAGCAGCTTCTGCTGTTTCCCGTAGATCATCGTACAGGCTGTCCAGTTCTTCTTTGATCTTTGCCAGCAGCATCTGTTATCCTGCCTCCACCCGCGGCCATCGTCGATGACCGGTGATCTTTTCCTCGAGTTCCAGAATACCCTCAATCAAGGCCTCTGGCCTGGGAGGACAGCCGGGGATGTAAATATCCACCGGTAAGAACGTATCAGCCCCCTCGACAATGCCGTACTGTCCTTCAAAGGCAAAGGGCCGCCTGAAATTGCACAGTTGCCCATGGCGATAACCCATTTGGGCTCCGGCATCTGGTCATAAAGAGTTTTAACCGCCGGTTCCATTTTCTTGGAAATGGTGCCGGCTACGATCATGACGTCACATTGCCTGGGTGACGGCCTGAACACCTCTGCCCCGAACCGGGCCAGGTCAAAGCGGGCCGCGCCGGTGGCCATCATCTCGATGGCGCAGCAGGCCAGACCGAAGGTCATCGGCCAGAGTGAATTTGCCCGGCCAAGCCCGAGGATTCTATCCAGGGTGTCAAGATGGATTAACGGGGGTTGTACAACTTCCTTTCCCACTTAAATACTCCCTTTTTCCAAGCATAGATTATGGCCAGTGACAGTATGCCGACAAAAATTACTATCTCAACAAAATCGCGTATAGCAAAGGTAGTAGTGTTGTAGGCAAGGGCCACTGGAAACAAGAACAAGACGTCAACATCAAAGGCGAGAAACATCAGGGCATAGAGATAATAGACAATGCCAAAGCGGATCCAGGGCTCACCGATTGGATCAACGCCGCATTCTATGGCCTGGGTGGTTTTATTGGCGATATTTCGGGTGCCGCGAGGCGAAAAGAGGTGGGCAATAATAAACGGCCCAACTGCCATAAGAAGACCGCCAAGAAAAAAGGCGGCCACGTATAAATGATCTAATATAGGTTGTTCTGCCACGTGCTAAGCTCCTTCATTTAAAGGTAGCAAGATGAACAGTTTGCTTAGCGGCAGTTATCTAATTCAAAGACTATCCCTTGTCAAGGAAAACTGAGGCCGGATTCATAAAAAATTCTCAGCGTGTAGCCCTTGACAGTGCAATAAAGTACCACAATGTATCAGTCACAAATACATGGCCAATCGGCAAATTTGGGCACCCGCCTACAACGACAGCCGGGTAGGTATCTTTACCCATAGCAAAAATAGGCATTTTTACCAGGTCAGAAAAAGGTGTTCCGGACTCCCTAACACTAGATTCTTAAGATCCGCTCAGCAGTTTGTCGATGCTCACCAACTGGATGCAGATGGCCACCAGTTCCATTGCCGTGCTGACATCTTCGGCCGCGGGAAAAGACGGTGCAATCCTGATATTCCTGTCCGCAGGATCCTTGCCGTAAGGATAGGTGGCGCCGGCCGGGGTCAGCTTGACGCCGGCGCCGGCAGCCATTTCAACCACTGCCCTGGCACAATCCTGCATCATGTCTATACTGATGAAATAACCGCCCTTGGGGTTGCTCCAGGAAGCGATATCTTTGCCGCCAAGCTCTTTATCAAGGATATCAAGCACAGCATCAAACTTTGGTTTAAGGATGGCGGCATGTTTTTTCATATGGTCGTTGATGGAGGCCATATCTTTAAAAAAGAGAACGTGACGCAGCTGGTTGAGCTTGTTCGGGCCGATGGTCTGAAACTGCATCTTACTGAGCACAAACTCTATGTTTCTTCTGCTTCCTGCCATCATTGCCACACCACCGCCGGCAAACGTCACCTTGGATGTTGAGCCGTATATAAAAACCCTTTCCGGGTTGCCGCCGCTTTTGCAGGCGGTAAGAAAATTCTTCAGATTATCAGCCGAATCGGTGAGGTGATGCACCGCATAGGCATTGTCACACAGTATGGTAAAATCCCTGGCTTTGGTTTCCATGCAGGCCAGCCGGTCCACCACTGCGTCGGAATAGGTGATACCGGTTGGATTGCTGTACTTGGGCACACACCACATCCCCTTAATGGATTCATCACCTGCCACCAACTCTTCAACAGTATCCATGTCCGGGCCGTTCGCATCCATGACAATTGGGATCATTTCAATACCCAGGTATTGACATACTGCAAAATGCCGGTCGTAACCCGGACAGGGGCAGAGGAATTTCACCTCTGGTAATCGTCCCCAGGGAACATCACTGTCAACCATGCCATAGACAAGGGCTCCCATTATTGTATCGTGCATCATTTTCAGACTGGCACTGTCGCCGACAATAATTTCGTCCTCTGCAACTTCCAGGTATTCAGCAAAAAGAGACTTGGCATCACCGATACCATCCAGGCCGCCGTAATTCCGGCAATCAACCCCCTGCTTAGTTAAATACTGCAGGCCGATCTCCTCTGTCATCATAGCCATGGACAAATCAAGCTGTTCTGCACTGGGTTTGCCCCTGGTCATATCGAGGCTCAGACTTCTATCCTTAAAAGCGTCATACCGCTCAAGTAAGTCGTCCTTCAGTGGTGTGAGTTCAGCCCTATTCAGTTCTGCAAAAGCAGTCATTTGCGTATCCTCTTTTAACGTTAGCTGACTGTTAATAATGAACCTGTTGCAAAAAAAGTCCTTGTGGCGGCGCCGTCGGGCCGGCTGCAGACCTGTCTTTCATTGCCAGAATTTCAGATATGTCTTCCGGGGCCAGCTTGCCTTTGCCGACCTCAAGGATTGTGCCGACAATATTTCTCACCATATGCCGGAGAAATCCGTCTCCCTTACAGGTAAACTGCAGCCGGCCGGTTGACTGGTCCATTGCACAGCTGACCTCAAACAGTGTCCGTACCGCACCGCGACCTGTAGTATTTCCATCCGTTTCCCGTGATCCGGCCGCCTCAAAGCTGGAAAAATCATGGGTGCCTGCCAGTAGTGCCAACCCTTTCTCCATGGCCTGCAGAACAAGCTTTCCATAAACATGCGTTGCGTAAAGCCTTTCTGTCGGCACCTGTACCGGGTCGATAGTTACGTAATACAGATATGTCTTGCCCTTGGCACTGCGGCGCGCATGGAAATCAGCCGGCGCATCAACAACATGCAGCAGCCTGATATCTGCAGGCAACATACTGTTTATACCCTTCAAAAATCCCTGGCAAGGAATACCTGAGGAGGTCTGGAAATTGGCCACCATCCCCAGGGCATGCACCCCTGCATCTGTTCGGCCGGCACCGTGCAGACTAACATCCTCACCGGTCATCACCTGGATCTTCTCCTCAATGACCCCTTGAATGGTCTTGGCCGATTTCTGTTTCTGCCAGCCGGCATAATTTGTACCGTCAAAAGCCAACAGCAGCTTGATGTTGCGAAGGTCGCTCACGGAAACAACGGGACAATATTTAAACCCTGGGTTTCAGGAAAACCACACATCAGGTTCATATTCTGCACTGCCTGTCCGGCAGCGCCTTTCACCAGGTTGTCAATGGCCGACAAAATAATGACCCTGCCGGTTCGTTCATCAACCTTAAAGCCAATATCACAGAAATTTGAGCCCCGGACAAACTGCGTTGCCGGGAACTGACCTGCCCCACAAAGCCTCACAAAAGGCTCATCCTGATAGAAATTATTATAAAGTTCACCAATTTCTGTGTCAGTCACTGGCTTTGACAGTTTAGCATACATCGTACTCAGGATCCCCCGGGATATGGGCAGCAGATGAGGGTGAAGGTTATGACAACCTGCTGCCCGCATAGCTTGCTGATTTCCTGTTCCATCTCCGGGGTATGCCGGTGCTCGCCAACTTTATACGCCTTAAATCCATCGGTCACCTCACAAAAGAGCGAGCCCGTCTGGGCTAAACGTCCGGCACCGGAAGCCCCGGATTTTGAATCCACCACCAGGGTGTCGGGGTCAACTACACCGGCCTGCAGCAAGGGAGCAAGCCCCAGGATTACACTGGTCGGATAACAGCCGGGGTTGGCAACCAGCCGTGCCTTGGCTATTTGTTGGCGATGAAGCTCGGCAACCCATAGACTGCTTCGGGTAAATATTGCCGGGCACTATGGACCTGGTACCATTGTTCATAGACCCCGGCATCATGCAATCGGAAATCTGCTGACAGGTCCACAACTTTCTTCCCTGCTTCCAGCAGATCAGGGACAATTGCCATGGCAGTCTGATGCGGTACTGCGGTAAAGAATAAGTCAGCCCGGTCAGATCAATTCTTCGGCCTGCAGATCTTCGCAGACAATGTCAACCATACCCGCAAGACTCGGGTAGACGTCTGCAAGCTTTTTCCCTTTATACTGCCGGGAAGTGGCCACCGTAAGTTTGACATCAGGGCAGTTGCAGAGTATACGCGCCAACTCAACCCCTGTGTATCCTGATGCTCCTACGATACCGATACGAATCATTGTCCTATCTCCTTAACAATATAGTTTATCCCTACAGGCCATATTCGAGACACTTTAATCAGGCAATCAACCAGAATTAAACAAAAAAAACAGGGGAAGACAACCGCAAAATCGTCTTCCCCTGTTTCGTAATTCACTGAGGGGTAAAATATCCCTGAAATACGTCTAACGTTTCGAGAACTGGAATTTCGCCCTGGCTCCTTTCTGGCCATACTTCTTTCTTTCCTTAGCGCGCGGGTCCCTGGTAAGCAGGCCTGATTTTTTCAAGGTCAACCTGAAATCGGGATTGACTCCCAGCAGGGCCTTGGAAATTCCATGGCGTAAAGCTTCAGCCTGGGCAGCCTTGCCACCGCCTTTCAGGGTAGCCATTACATCATACTGTGATGATGTTTCCGTGGTTTCAAACGGTTTTTCAATTTTTTGGCGCAAAAAACCGGCGCCAAAATATTCCTCGACCGTAAGATTGTTAACCTTTATGCTGCCGTCACCCGGTTGCAGCCAGACCCTGGCAATTGCCGTCTTTCTCTTACCGGTTGCGTAATGTCGATTATCAGCCATTATGTATTCTCCGCCTCGTCTCTCTACTCTTTAAATATCCAATTGTTCAGGTTGCTGGGCTGCATGGGGATGATCGCTGCCGGCATATACCTTGAGCTTGCTGAACTGCTGGCGACCCAGGCTGTTCTTGGTCAACATGCCTTTTACTGCACTTTTTAAAAGCTCTTCCGGTTTTTTCTCCAGAAGTTCCTTGGCAGTTTTTTCTTTCAGTCCACCTATATAGCCGCTATGGTGATAGTATATCTTGTCTTCAAGCTTGTTGCCGGTAAGTTTTACCTTCTCCGCATTAACAACAACTATGAAATCACCGACATCCATATGGGGGGAATAATTGGGTTTATGCTTACCGCGCAGCCGAGTTGCAATTTCAGATGCAAGGCGCCCCAGCACCTTGCTTTCGGCATCCACCACATACCATTTCCTTTCAATCTCCTTAGCCGGAGTATGATAGGTTTTCATGATCATAACCTCAAAAAATATATCTAATGTATATCCGAATCCGTAAAATGGGCTACTACTTCAAGCCCTCACTTTTTTATCAAAAACTGCCCGCTTATCCAGGACTTTTGAGACCTGCATACAGAAGCCTCACGAAAAGAGCGTAATTTATATAGCGGACTCTTAAAATAGTCAATAAAAAAAGGCCCGACCGGTGTCGAACCTTCCCAGCATTACAAAATTGTTGCAAAAAAATGGAGCGGGAAACGAGATTCGAACTCGCGACTTCAACCTTGGCAAGGTTACACTCTACCACTGAGTTATTCCCGCTCATCAAGCAAGCACAACTGGAAAGGCGGGAATATAACGATACATCCGTTTGTTGTCAACAAAAAACAATAAAAACAGGGCAGCCTAATGAGATGTGTCAATCTTCCATCCAACTTTTCTATTTTTTTTGAAAAATGAAATATCCCTATTGCCTCCTAACCATACAAATTGTATAGATATTTAGTACAAGACTTTATACGCTACTGTGGTTGTGAGCTACAAAAACTGTTTGGCAAACAGTACATCATACATATATATATGCTGGCAGAATGCAGTTCGCAGCGGTTTCATTTCTTTCACATGTAATTCAAGCGGAGTAGATTATGGCAACCAAGGCAAGACAAGGACAGATTCACCGGACAACCAAAGAAACTGACATAAAACTGACTCTGCAGCTTGACGGGCAGGGTAACGCTGCGATCCATTCGGGTGTATCCTTTATGGATCACATGCTGACCCTTTTCACGGTGCATGGTTTCTTCGACTTGGAGATTGTCGGTAAAGGGGATGTGGAGGTGGATGACCATCATACCGTGGAGGACCTGGGGATCTGTCTTGGCCAGGCCCTGAAAGAGGCATTAGGAGACTTGAGCGGTATATGCCGTTACGGACAGAGCATAATCCCCATGGATGAGGCCCTTGCCCAGGTGGTTGTCGATATATCAAACCGTCCGTACCTGCATTATGAGGCGCCTATCAAGGATCAAAAAGTGGGGACTTTTGATACTGCCCTTGCCAAGGAATTTTTGCGGGCGCTTTCATTGCACGGTGGCTTGACACTGCATGTAAAAGTGATGCATGGTGAAAATGCACATCATATCATCGAGGCGGTTTTCAAGGCTCTGGGCCGTGCTCTCGGCCAGGCTGCGAGTCGAGAACCACGTACCAAAGGCCCTCTTTCATCAAAAGGGTCATTGTAAATACAATGACGGATAGCTTATGAAAAGGCAGGATTACCCCAACGACAACTTTAAGGAGTTCCCAGTGAAAAGAATATTTGCATATCTGACTTGTTGGATGACAATGAGCTTGCTTCTTTTCTCTGCTATCGGTTGCACTACCGTGCCGGTTGAAGATACACTCCAAAAACTTGTGCCGGTCAACTCCATCGGCATTCTTCCCGCCCAGGTAGCCGAAATTACCATCCTGCCTTCCGACACAAGAACAAAGGAACAGCTTAAAGCGGGTGCGGACATAATCACCTCACTGCTTAGCGATTACTTTAAAAGCTCTCAAAAGGCCCAGCTGGTCTCTGCCAGTCAATTGGCGGGACTCTCTTCTTCTGTTGAAGCCGCCAAACTTCTCCACATTGCCAGAGAGGCCGGCCAGCAGCTTCATTACGATGCAGTGCTCATTACTTCCGTCAAACGTTACCGGC
>PVMK01126340.1_pt1 | contig 18019 bp, 17 predicted proteins | sample 1853481 | NCBI WGS metagenome assembly PVMK01 (sample SAMN08533507, study PRJNA380276) | Marine sediment metagenome, whole genome shotgun sequencing project. | reverse complement strand
TTGTTATGTCGGAAAGCATCTGCTTTGCAATGGTGCGCAGGGTTTCCGGGGGCAGCGCCCGATCTATTTGAGGGGCGGTTACTATGGCCCTGCTGCAAAACGGAAGCAAACTTTTAAGCATGGCGCCATAAGGCTTGTCGTCCAGAATACCGACCACCAGGGTGATGTTGCGGTTAGAAAGATTTTCAGACAAATACTCTGCCAGTTTGCGAGCGGCAATAAGATTGTGGGCGCCGTCAAGAATTACAAGGGGAGCCCTGCAGACAATTTCCAGCCTGCCCGGCCATCTGTTTTGCATCAGGCCTTGTTTGATTTTTGCGTAGGGAAGATCCGTACGGATTGTATTCAGCACCTCACATGCGGCTAAAACGATGGCTGCGTTATTGATCTGGTGGCGGCCGATTAATCCTGTCTGCATGTTTCGCCATACATTTTCGATGCCATAATAATTAAATGTCTGATTTTGGTTCCTGCGAACGCGAAATGTGTCCCCCAAACGATAAAATCGGGAAGACTGCGATTGGGCAATAGTTTTTAAAACAGAAATAGCGTTTTTCTGTTTAACGCCGGTTACCACCGGTGTATTTTTTTTGATAATACCTCCTTTTTCACCGGCGATCCGGGTTATGGTATTTCCCAGGTACTCCTTATGTTCAATGGAGATATTGGTTATGATGGAAAGGGCGGGTTTGATGATATTGGTAGCATCCAGCCGGCCACCCATGCCGGTCTCTATAACGGCCCAATCGACTTTTTGCCGGCCGAATTCATAAAGCGCCATGGCGGTTGCAAATTCAAAAAAGGTCGGTTCGCGTCCGCTGTAATGAACGCTTTTTACGGCTTCATAGGATGCTACAACATTTTCATCGGAAATCGGAAGCCCGTTGATACAGATTCTTTCATTAAATTTTACAAGGTGCGGGGAGGTATAAAGTCCTACTTTGTAACCGGATAGATGGAGGATCGCAGCCAGAGCGGAAGCGATGGATCCTTTTCCATTGGTTCCGGCTACATGGATGAATGCCGTTCGATCCAGGGGGCTTCCCAGGCCGTTTAGGATTCTTCGGATAGTGGAAAGTCCCAGCTTTATCCCGAACCGTCTCAGGCCGTACAAGGTCTCAAGGCAATTGGTGTAAGAATCTGTCAGACTCATTTTCATAGAAAAACCCGGCAAAATTAAAGCGCTCGCCGGGTTTGATTCTTTCAGGTTTGATTTTATCTTCTTCTGTATTTGTTTCTTGAAGCTGCAATGCGCTGCCTTCTTAAGGCTTCACGTTGTTTGCGACGTTTGTGCTCACTTGGCTTTTCATAGGCCTTTTTCAACTTTAGGCGTTTAAAAAGGCCGTCATTTTGAATCTTTTTCTTCAAAATGCGCATCGCCTTTTCAAGGTCGTTGTCATAGACCTTGACCTGAATGTCTTTCAAATTACTCAACTCCCTTCGTTCCATCAACGGTCAATATTTATGATGGTTATTTTTATTCATCAATAGTAAAACCACTTTAATATCCTAAACTGGAGTGGTTGGCAAGTAAAAAAATATGCTTCATCTCCAACTCTTTTGGAGATGAACCATATTTTAACAGTTTCTGCAGAACTTAGGTTTAAAGCTTTGAAACAAGCTCATCAGTAACATCTTTAACACCGGGGCTTCCGTCCAATATAATGTATTTAATGGAGCCTTCTTTCGCGGCCAGGTCTTTGAAATAGTAGGCTGAAGCCAAAGTGCCGGTATCAGTATCGTAATAAATACTATGGCGCTTGTCGATGGCGGACTCATCCTGGTCATCGTCACGGGTTTTTAACTCGCCGCCGCAAACGCGGCACTGGTCACCGTCGGGTTTAATGGCATCAATATAGATATTGTTGGGATGGTTATTATCATTGACGCATAGTCTGCGACCCATGATTCTGTTTTTGGCTATTTCGCGGTCAAGAAGAATTTCTACAACAATATCAAGGGCCATATTGGCTTCCTTCAGGGATTCATCCAGCTTTATCGCCTGGTTCTTGTTTCTCGGAAACCCGTCCAGAAGCCAGCCGTTTTTACAGTCATCCTGTTGCAGGCGATCGAGTATCATGGGGATCGTGATTTCATCGGGTACCAGGTCGCCCCGGTCAATATACTCCTTGGCCTGTTGGCCTAATTCGGTCCCTTTAGAAATGTTTTCGCGAAAGATAGCGCCGGATTCTATGTGGGGCGTGTTGTATCTGTCTTTTACAATGGCTCCCTGGGTACCTTTCCCGCTGCCGTTCGGTCCAAAAAATAAAATGTTCATAAAATGCTCCTTTCTTTAATTAATATACGAATCTTGATTTTCACAGTTTTAAATAACATCGGCTTTACTATATAAATGTGAATATCTTGTCAAGTTTGATATTTTTTTTGCTGTTTTAAGAAATCCTTGACCAGCTTTAAAGCTTCCGGTTTGCTCCCAATTGTATTTGACAGCCTGGCTTCTTCCGCCAGGTTAAGAATTTTTTTAAAAAATGGGGAAGGAGTCAGTCCGAACTCTTCAATAAGGTCATGGCCTGTGATCAGTGGCTGAGTTTTGCTTTTGGGGCTGAATTCTGCAAAATATTCATCGATCATGCCTTTTACAAAGGTGATGAACGCTTTATTTTCTGCATTTACTTTATCTTGTTTTCCCTTAATATCGGCTATGGTATGCAACAGCAGGTAAGGGGTGTTATCTTTGCATTTCATAAAAAAGCGGGTTAAGCCTTTGTGAGTTAATGTTTTGTTCTGTTGAGCAGAGAAAAGAGACAGCGGCCGGATGTGGTTACGGATGATAAAATCGATGAAATTTCTTTCCCGGGTTGCAAACTTGAACCTTTTGCTGATGGATTTCGCCATGTCGGCACCTTTGCGGGCATGCCCGTAGAAACGGGCATGCCCGCTGTTGTCTAAGCTTTTGGCCGCAGGTTTACCAATGTCGTGCAGCAGGATTGCACATTTGAGGAGTATTGCTTTTTGCCTGTCAATACCTGCTATGCCCCGGTGTGAACCAGCGGGCAAAAAATTGTTCGGATTGCTGAGTATCTCTTCAAGGTGGCCGTAAGCTTTGATTGAATGCTCAAAGACATCATAGCAATGATGTTGGTTTTGAAAACATTTTCTAAGTTTGCCGAGTTCAGGAAAAATGGAGGTCAGAAGCCCGGTCGCGGCCATTTGAGAAAGATAATAATGCGATTTATGGGTTTCAAACATTTTGAAAAGTTCGAGGCGGATTCGTTCTCCGGCCGCTTCCTGAATTATCGTAGCTTCCCTGGCAATGGCTGAACCGGTTTGGGGTTCGATATCAAAACCCAGACAGGCACCCATCCGAAAAGCTCTCAACAGGCGGATCGGGTCTTTTTTAAAAACTTGCTTTGAAACCATTTTAACTTTTTTTCCCTCAAGATCCTGAAGGCCGCCGAGAACGTCGATTATTGCTCCTGTGGACAGGTCATAAGCCATAGCGTTGATGGTGAAATCCCTCTGGTTGAGGTCGTCTTCAATGGTGGGGCCGTTGACAGGGGATATATCAATGATATTATTTTCGGTAACCACCCGGATAATCATCTTTCCGGGTTTCCCCATTTCAACAAGCCGGCCGTTTGTCTTGAGGGCCACATGGTTTGCAAATTTTTCCGGGTTGCCCAAAACAGCAATATCATAATCAGCGGGAGTTCTGCCAAGAATAAGATCTCTGATGGAACCGCCAATAATGTAGGCCCCTTTGGTTTTAGGAAAAATATTTGAATCGAATTGAATCATCGGTTAATTAAGTGTATATTGTTATTTGTTAACTTGACGTTACAAGACAACATGCTTAATATCAACATTTTTAGGTCTAATAAAAAGATATGGACGTATTAAAGTCAGATACTATAAAAATAGCCGTTACAGGTGGTGCCGGGTCCGGCAAAACTTCTGTTTGCAGCCGGTTAAAAGAATTAGGATTAAATGTAATTAGTTCAGATACTTTGGCGCGGGAGGTCGTAGCTCCTGGAACTGATGCCTTCAAAAACATCATTAACTATTTTGGAAAGAAAGTGTTGTTGCCGGACGGGGCTTTGGATCGCTCTAAGCTGCGCCGGATTATTACAGGCGATGATGTTGCCCGGTCGGCGCTGGAACGTTTCGTTCACCCAAAGATAGCGAAGCTCGTGCAACTTAAGATGGCGCAAGCCGGAAAGGAAGGTGAGCGTTTTGTGGTGGTAGAGGTTCCCCTTCTTTTTGAACTCGGAATTCAAGACCGCTTTGATGTGGTCGTTCTGATCAGTGCAGAACGCGAACTGCGGGTTCAAAGGCTCATGGAGCGCGACAGCATTTCCAAAAAAGAGGCCAAAGACCTTTTAGATGTTCAGATGACGGATGATGAGAAAGCTCAACAATCCGATTTTATAATAAAAAATGACGATAATATTAAAAAGCTGATGAGGTCGGTTGATCTTTTCTACAAAAAATTATATCAAAAACACACAAAAAATGGGGTGAAAGCGCTTGACAGGCATAAAATCATGATATAAAAAGCTAATTTATAGGGTAGGAACACGCCTTTAGGATCCCGCCTATCGGAGAATACCAGTAACCTTCAAGCTAAATTCATATAACACGCACAAACTTCTGTTGCAGCTACCAAGGATCCGGTTTGTTATATTGAAAACCAGCAGATGCAAATTTTATCAGATAAAGAATGGAAGATCATAAGATAAATCGTTAGCGGAGCAAATTGTAATGAATATTGTAGAACTTAAAGACAAGAAAATCAAAGAATTGACTGTTTTGGCAAAAGAATTCAAGATTGACGGCGCTGCCGGAATGAGAAAACAGGAGCTCATTTTTGCTTTGCTTCAGGCGGAGATCGAAAGGACCGGCCTGATATTTGGGGAAGGTACTCTGGAAATCCTGCCGGACGGATTTGGATTCCTGCGGGCACCGAATTACAATTATCTGCCGGGTCCGGACGATATCTATGTTTCGCCTTCTCAGATTCGCCGTTTCAACTTAAGGACAGGTGATACTGTATCCGGACAGATACGCCAGCCCAAAGAGACGGAACGATATTTTGCCCTCTTAAAGGTCGAAGCCGTAAACTATGAAGATCCGGAAGTGGCCAGGGAAAAGATTCTTTTTGATAACCTGACACCGCTTTATCCTGACCGGAAGGTACTGCTTGAAACCGATGCTGATAACTATTCCATGAGAATCATGGATCTTTTGAACCCCATTGGATTCGGGCAAAGGGGACTGATAGTTTCACCGCCTAGGTCCGGAAAAACAATGCTGCTGCAGGCGATCGCCAACAGCCTCAGTGCCAATCATAAAGATATTGTCCTGTTTGTGCTTCTGATTGATGAGCGGCCCGAAGAGGTAACAGATATGGAGCGGTCGGTCGACGGAGAAGTGATAAGTTCCACTTTTGACGAACCTGCAGAAAGGCATGTTCAGGTTGCCGAAATGGTTATTGAGAAGGCCAAGCGACTGGTGGAACACAAAAAAGATGTCATTATTCTGCTGGATAGTATTACCAGACTGGCGCGGGCATACAATTCGGTTATGCCTCCCAGTGGAAAGATTCTGTCCGGGGGGGTTGATTCAAATGCGCTTCAGCGCCCCAAACGATTTTTTGGGGCAGCACGCAATATAGAGGAAGGCGGAAGCCTTACCATTATTGCAACGGCCCTTGTAGATACGGGCAGCCGGATGGATGAAGTTATTTTTGAGGAATTCAAAGGCACCGGTAATATGGAGCTGCAATTGGATAGAAGACTTGCCGATAAGCGGGTGTTCCCTGCAATTGATATCAAAAAATCCGGTACACGCAAAGAAGAGCTCCTAATGGATGAGGATACACTGACGCGCGTCTGGATCTTAAGAAAACTTCTTTCTTCGTTGAACCCTGTTGACAGTTTGGAGTTCCTGCTTGATAAAATGAACGGAACCAAAGATAATAAAGACTTTATGAATTCCATGAATGCTTAAATGCTCTAATTCGTAAATTCGGTGACGTATTGCATATTAAAACGATACATATTCAGGTGCCAGGTGTCAGGTGTCAGGTTTCGGCTATAGCGATTTCCATTCCTGAAACCTGAAACCTGAAACCTGAAACCTAAAACCTAAAACCTGAAACCAACTTTTAATACGTTATCGTATTTATGAATACATGTACTAAGTAAGGAGGTAGATACTATATGAAACCGGACATTCACCCTGAATATGTGGAGACAACCGCCAAATGCGCATGTGGCAATGTATTGGAGGCCGGCTCGACAAAAGCTGACATTCGAGTGGAGATTTGTTCAAAATGCCATCCATTTTTCACCGGCAAACAGAAGCTTATTGACACAGCCGGACGCATTGAGCGCTTCCGCAGGAAATATGAAAAATTCCAGAACCAAAACAAATAACTCATGCATGAACAATTAAAAGGCGTTGAAAATCGCTTTTTAGAACTTGAAAAGCTTTTGAGTGATCCCGCTATTTTGCAGGATCGGGAGAATTACCAGAAATATAGCCGTGAGCATTCAGATCTCAGTAAGGTTGTAACGGTTCTAAGGACGTACGGACAAACCCTGCAAGAGCTTGATGACAGCAGGGAGCTTTTAAAAGACTCTGACCCCGATATTAAAGAGATGGCGCGGACTGAGTTAGAAACTCTAAAGTCTCGAAAAAGCCGACTTGAAGACGATCTTAAGAAACTGCTGCTGCCAAAGGATCCGAATGATAACAAGAATGTTATCGTTGAAATACGGGCAGGTACCGGCGGAGAAGAAGCCGGTCTGTTTGTTGGTGATCTTTTCAGGATGTACAGCAGGTATGCTGAGAAAAAGAGCTGGAAAGTTGAAGTCATGGCCCATCACCCAACCGGTGTCGGTGGTCTAAAAGAGATTATCGCTATGATTCACGGTAAGGGGGCGTACAGCCGTCTCAAATATGAAAGCGGTACTCATCGTGTCCAGCGCGTTCCGGCGACCGAAGCTCAAGGACGGATACACACCTCTGCGGTTACTGTGGCAGTTCTGCCTGAAGCTGAAGATGTCGAACTTAAAATCGACCCTAATGAGATTAAAGTCGATGTGTTTCGCGCAACCGGTCCGGGTGGCCAGAGCGTGAATACAACCGATTCGGCGGTACGATTGACCCATCTTCCGACCGGCATAGTGGTCTCCTGCCAGGATGAAAAATCCCAATTGAAAAACAGGAACAAGGGGATGAAAGTTCTGCGTGCTCGCATTCTTGATCGTATGATCAAAGAACAGGACCAAAAAAGATCCGCAGAGCGCAAAAGTCAAATAGGAGATGGAGACAGAAGCGGAAGAATCAGGACCTACAATTTTCCTCAGGCCAGGGTTACCGACCACCGCATCGGCCTTACGCTTTACAAGCTGGAATCTATACTGCAGGGTGAAATTGACGAAGTACTTGAAAAGCTTGCCACCCACTACCAGTCCCAGGCATTACAAAATGGAGCATCATTCTGAGTCCGGGGCTACCGCATGGAACATCGTAAAGCTCCTCAAGTGGACAACTTCCTATTTTAAGTCCCACGGCATCGACAGCCCCAGGGCTACTGCCGAAATACTTCTCGCCCACATCTTAAAATTAAAGCGGATAGATCTGTATTTGCAGTATGACCAACCGCTTTGCAGCGACGAACTCACGCGCTTCAAAGCGCTGATCAAAAGGAGAGTCAACCGGGAGCCGGTTGCATATATTGTGGGTGTCAAAGAGTTCTGGTCCATGGATTTTATCGTGACCGGAAATGTACTGATTCCGCGACCTGAAACTGAATGTCTGGTCGAGGCCGCCATATCTGTTTTACACCAGGATTCAAAGCAAAACGCAAAGGATAAGCCCCGGCGGGTATTAGAGCTGGGAACAGGGTCGGGAGCAATAATTTTGGCGCTTGCATCCCAGCACACAGAGCATCTTTTTTTTGCTTCCGACCGTTCACTTCAAGCGGTTGCACTGGCCCAAGAGAATGCCGGACGTCATGGGCTGGATAAAGCTGTTGATTTCTTTTGCGGTGACTGGCTGGCGCCTCTTAGCAATGACAGGCATCGATTTGATATGATTATATCGAATCCCCCATACATCCGAACCGGGGCTATCGGCCGCCTTCAGCCTGAAATTTACAAATTTGAACCGATCGCAGCCCTTGACGGTGATGAAGACGGTCTTTTGTGTTTGAGACTTATTATTGATAGCGCATACCGTTATCTGAACCCTGGAGGTAGTTTGATACTGGAAATAGGCCATGATCAGAAAACCGAGGTTAAAAAGACTATCGACAGATGCGGGAACTATGAACAAGTCGTTTTTAAGAAAGATTACAGCGGATGGGACCGTGTCGTCCGGATGCAAAAGAAGTCTTAGCTTTTCAATAAGTTCTGGTCAGTGGCTCCATTTATTGAGAAGATACCTTTGGCTCACTTAATTTTTTTGGGCGAGTCTTTTATCGTTCAAATCACAATTCTTATTGAGAGCGATAAAAAATCTTTTCGAGTAAAAATATGTTGCGAATGACCATTTATTTTGTTAAATAAACCTGTTTATATCAATTCTCACGCCTTTGGACCTATTTCCAGGTGCTTCGCAGGGCGAGGTTGGAATCAGGGTTGAAGAAGGCGGTGGCTAAACCTTATTAAGAAGGGAGAAACAAATGGCTTATATTACAATGAAGGAACTCCTTGAAGCCGGAGTTCATTTTGGACATCAGACAAAGCGCTGGAATCCCAAGATGAAACCTTACATCTTTGGAGCAAGGAACGGTATTTATATTATAGATCTTCAGAAAACCGTGCGCATGTTCCGGACGGCATATGATTTTATTGTTGATACGGTAGCAGACGGCAAGCCGATCCTTTTTGTGGGGACCAAAAAGCAGGCCCGTGATTCCATTTATGAAGAGTCGAATCGATGCGAGATGTTTTACGTTCACAACCGTTGGCTCGGCGGCATGCTGACGAATTTTCAAACCATAAGAAAAAGCATAGATCGTTTAAACTATCTGAATAACATCCAGAATGACGAGTCGATCAATCTTTTTCCCAAAAAAGAGAGGCTGAAGCTATTAAAGGAACGCATGAAGCTCGACAACAATCTTGGCGGTATTCGTAACATGAATGGACATCCCGGGGCTATTTTTGTTGTTGATCCCAAAAACGAGGCTATTGCTGTTAGGGAAGGCAGGCGGTTGGGTATACCGATTATTGCAATCGTCGATACCAATTGTAACCCTGAGGAAATCGATTACATTATACCCGGCAATGATGACGCCATACGTGCAATCCGGCTGATTACTTCCAGAATTGCCGATGCCTGCGTTGCAGGCCGGCAGCGGCTGGAGGAAAAACAACAGGCCGAGGCCGATAAGGAGGTCGAAGTTGAACCCGAGATAACAGCCGTTGGTGAGGATCTAAAACCGGGTGAACGCAAAGTTGTTGAAGATGGTTCAGAGGGTCCTGTTGTAGAAATAATCAGAAGGTCACTACCGGTAGCGGCTCAAGATGCTGTGGCCCCCGAAGATGATGATAGTCAAGAATCAAAAGATGAGACTGAAGCGGAAAATACAGGAGAATAGCGATGACGACAATTAGCGCAGCAATGGTTAAACAGCTTCGTGATAAAACCGGTGCCGGCATCATGGATTGTAAAGAAGCCCTTTCCGAGTGTGGCGGCGACATTAGCAGTTCGATCGATTTTTTGAGAAAAAAAGGCCTGGCAACTGCCGCCAAGCGTGCGGGAAGAACAACCGCGGAAGGGATCATCCAGTCATATATTCATATGGACGGCAAACTGGGGGTCCTGGTTGAAGTTAACTGTGAGACCGATTTTGTTGCTAAAAACGATGATTTTAAAGAATTTGCCAAAAATATAGCCATGCATATCGCCGCCACAAACCCTGTGGGGATTAAACCCGAAGATGTTTCCCAAGAAATAATCGACAAAGAAAAGGAAATCTATCGGGCTCAGGTCCTGGAGATGGGCAAGCCGGAACATATCGCCGACAAGATCGTTGACGGCAAGTTGGAAAAATATTTTAAGGATAACTGTCTGCTGAATCAGCAATACGTTCGCAATCCCGATATTACGGTTGCGAATCTAATAAACGATGTAATTGCAAAGATAGGGGAAAATATATCCATCAAGCAGTTTGTAAGATACAAAATGGGAGAATCCTAAACATTGACACGCCCTAAATTTAATAGGATTCTGTTGAAATTAAGTGGTGAAGCTTTGATGGGAGATCAAAGCTTCGGCATAAGCCCGGAGATGATAAAGTATGTAGCTGAAGAGGCTCGTTCGGTATTTGACCTCGGGGTTCAGCTTGCCATCGTTGTCGGCGGCGGCAACATTTTCAGGGGCGTTTCCGCCGCTTCTTACGGTATGGATAGGGTTTCCGCCGATCGTATGGGGATGTTGGCCACGGTAATCAACAGCCTGGCCTTACAGGATGCTTTAGAGGGCAGAGGAATTCAAACCCGTGTGCAGACAGCCATATCCATGCATGAGGTGGCAGAGCCTTTTATCTCCAGAAGAGCGATCCGCCATCTTGAAAAGGGGCGGGTGGTGATATTTGCAGCCGGTACCGGCAACCCTTACTTTACCACTGATACGGCAGCGGTTCTCAGGGCCCAGGAAATTCAGGCCGAGATTCTTTTAAAGGCGACAAAAGTCGACGGGCTTTACGATTCTGATCCGGCTATCAATAAAAATGCTAAGTTTATAGAAAAGATCAGATATATGGAGGTGCTCGAAAAACAGCTCCATGTTATGGATATGACGGCGATCTCTCTGGCAATGGACAATGATTTACCCCTTGTTGTTTTTAATTTGATGAGCAAGGGGAATATCAGAAAAGTAGTATGTGGAGATGTGGTAGGGACGCAGGATACCAGAGAGAGTATGGAAAAATCAATCGTAGCTTTGAAGAATGAATTAAACAGGGTTAGAACGGGTCGCGCCTCCTTGAGTATTTTCGATGACATCCGCGTAGATTACTACGGGACGCTGACACCGTTAAATCAGATGGCATCTCTTTCTGTTCCTGAAAGCCGGCTGATTACTATCCAACCCTGGGATGTTTCCATAATCAAGGAGATAGAAAAGGCGATTTTGAAATCCGATCTGGGTTTGACACCTTCAAATGACGGAAAACTTATGCGTATCTCCATTCCGGCGCTAACAGAGGACCGCAGGAAACAACTCGTCAAGGTCGTACAAAAAAAGGGCGAAGAACACAAGATTGCAGTGCGCAATATAAGACGTGATTCGAATGACCTGCTGAAAGGTTTGAAAAAGGATGGTGATATTTCGGAAGATGATGCTTTCAGGGCTCAGGATCAAGTCCAGAAAATAACCGATGAGCACACCAAACGTATGGATGAAATCTGTAAAGAAAAAGAGCAAGAGATCCTTGAATTCTGATCCATTCTCCTTTAACCACACTGGTCTTGATTCCGCCAAGCTCCCCGTGCATGTCGCCATAATTATGGACGGTAACGGCCGATGGGCCAAAAAGCGTTTGTTAAATCGGATTAAAGGGCATGAAAAGGGTACGGAGACCGTTAGAACAATTGTAAGAGCCTGCCGTGAGATCGGAATTTCCTACCTGACCCTCTATGCCTTTTCCACCGAAAACTGGCAGCGACCAAAATCCGAGGTTGCTGCTCTCATGACCCTCCTGCAACAATTCCTCAAAAAAGAACTAAAAGAGATGATGGACAACAATATTCGCTTAAGTGCCATCGGGCAGATCGAGCGTTTGCCGGCAGGTGTTCGGCGCGTCCTGGATAAGACTATGGCGCTGACAAAAGAAAATAGTAAGATGTGTCTGAATCTGGCATTAAGTTATGGCGGTCGGTCTGAAATTGTTAGAATGGTTAAAGATATTGCAATCAAGGCTAAAAATGGTAAGATTGATCCTGATTCAATCACGGCCGAGTTGATACCTGAATACCTGTATACCAGAATGATACCTGATCCGGATCTTCTAATTAGAACCGGCGGAGAGATGCGCATCAGTAATTTTCTCCTGTGGCAGATAGCCTACACGGAAATTTGTGTTACCGATACCTTATGGCCCGACTTTGGAAAAGATGAGTTTATTAGAATCCTTAAAGACTATCAGCAGCGTGAACGCCGATTCGGTAAAGTCTGATGGTTTCGTAAAAAGTAAAAAATCCTTTTTACGAACGTTTTAAGTTTTAGGTTTTAAGTTTTAAGTATTTGTAAACAAATGTAGAACCACAACCTAAAACCTAACACTTAAAACCTAAAACGTGATGAATTCGACTTTTTACGAGATCATCAAGTTTAAACTCAGTTAGGTTCCAAACTTCGAACTATGCATTTAAAACGTTGGATTACAGGTATTGCCGCTCTTCCATTTCTGTTTTTGCTGATTAGCAAGGGAGGGGCGTTTCTGTTTGCTGTTGTTATCGTCATCGTCTGTATCTTGGCCCTGTGGGAATATTTTCGAATTGTATTGCACGCCAGGGGCGGAGCAAATCAAGGGACCATACCGGCATTAGGCTATCTTACGGGTGCCGGCATTATCTGGGCGGCATACATTGGCTCATTTGAAATGATTATCGGCCTGATTATACTGAATCTTATAGTTTGCGCTATGATTTCACTGTCTAAGTTCAAAACCGATTCAGGTGTATCGGAAATTATTACCAAGCAGGTTCTGGGGATCGTATACATACCCCTTTTTCTGTCATGCCTTATTTTAATCCGTAATGGGGCGGGTGGGGTAACCTGGATTTATTTTTTACTGTTTATTGTCTTTTGCGGTGATGTGAGTGCATATCATTGCGGGTCTTCTTTTGGACGTCACAAACTGTGTCCCGCCGTAAGCCCGGGGAAAACCATTGAGGGTTCCATCGGCGGGTTGGCAGCCAATCTGGCTGTTGGAGCAGGGTTCAAGCACTTTTTTTTACCGTTACTGCCCTGGGGTTTAAGTCTTGTGTTTTTCATTGCCACAGGAGTTGCGGGACAGGTAGGGGACTTGTTTGAATCCCAGCTTAAGCGGGTTGGCAATAGAAAAGATTCCGGGGAATTGCTCCCCGGCCACGGGGGTATTCTGGATCGAATCGATGCCTTGCTGTTTGCCGCTCCGGTTGCATATTTTTTTAAGGAATATATATTATAATGAATTCGCAAAAAAGCGAATTCATCACGTTTTAGGTTTTAAGATTTAGGTTTTAGGTAATTAAACTTGGTTTATTTAACAGATACTTAAAATTTAAAACATTCACAAAACAAAACGTCTTTTTTTGACTTTTTACGAAACCATCAATACTTAAAACCTAAAACTTAAAACATGCGTAAAAAGGAAATTTTTACTTTTGACAAAACCATTATATATTATATATGAAATATCTCTCTATATTAGGGTCTACCGGTTCCATCGGGCGTAATGCTCTTAAGATTGTTGAAATGTTTCCCGAACGGTTTGCGGTTAAAGCGCTGGCAGCCAAAAAGGATACGGAACTGCTGGCTCGTCAGATCGAACAGTTTGAACCGGAAATCGCCGTTGTCTTTGATGAAAGGTGCGCCTTTGAGCTGAAGAGCAAACTACCGGCGACAAGCGGTGTGGAAGTATTGTATGGAAAGGACGGCTACATAGCTGCAGCCACCCATGATGCCGTTGACATGGTTTTATCCGCAGTGGTGGGTGCGGCCGGATTGATGCCGACCTTGGCTGCCATCGAGGCCGGAAAAAATATTGCCCTGGCCAACAAGGAAACTCTTGTGATGGCCGGTGATATCGTTATCAAGAGAGCTGTGGCCAAAGGTGTCCGGATCCTTCCCGTTGACAGCGAGCATAGTGCCATTTTTCAATGTATTGCCGGAAATCGTCCCCAAGATCTGGACCGGATAATCCTGACAGCCTCCGGCGGTCCTTTTTTAAAAAGACCGGCAAATGAATTTATTAAAATCGAGCCCGCGGAAGCGCTTAATCATCCCACCTGGCAGATGGGCAAAAAGGTGACGATCGATTCGGCCACGCTCATGAATAAGGGCCTGGAGGTGATTGAGGCCAAATGTCTCTTCGGCGTTTCCCAGGACAGGATCGAGGTTTTGATTCATCCGCAGAGCGTTATTCACTCGATGGTGAGCTATAAAGATGGGGCGGTAATGGCTCAGCTTGGAATCCCCGATATGAAAGGTGCCATTGCCTATGCCATGTCGTACCCTCAGCGGCTCGCGCTGCAGCAGTCGCTGCCGGATTTTGCCCGGATGGGGGCCTTGACTTTTGAGCCGCCCGATTTAGGAAAATTCCCGTGTCTGGCGCTGGCATATCAGGCCGGCAAAATTGGTGAGACCCTTCCGGCGGTTTTAAACGCCGCCAATGAAGTAGCGGTGCAGGCCTTTTTAAAACATCGGATATCATTTGTCAAAATACCCGAGATTATCCGGGAAACCATGGAACGGCATACTGTTGTCAATGATCCGTCCCTTGACGATATCCTTGAAGCCGACCGCTGGGCCAGAGAACAGGCTGAAGAGATTTTGGATGCTTGATACTTGATACTTGATGCTTGATGCTTGATGCTTGATACAGGATGCATGATGCTGGATAGAAAAATAGAGAGTTCATCACCATATCCAGTATCCAGTATCCAGAGACCAGAATCCAGAGACCAGAAACCAGTATCCAGAAACCAGCATCCAGCATCCGATTCTATTTGGATCTTATTTGGTTACAAAAACTTAACATAACTTTAAGATTTTTTAATATATAGATGGTCTATTATGAGTGTTAGTATATTTGCATTAATCGTTGTTTTGGGAGTATTGATCTTTTTTCACGAACTGGGGCATTTTTTGGTTGCCCGCTTGTTCGGAGTCGGGGTGGAGAGGTTTTCGCTCGGTTTTGGTCCCAAACTGGTAGGCAGAACCATAGGCATTACCGATTATCGAATTTCCGCCATCCCCTTAGGCGGTTATGTCAAAATGGTGGGCGAAGAACCGGATGCCGAGATAGACCCGGCGGACATTCCGATTTCTTTTACTCACAAGCATGTCTTTAAACGCATTTTAATTGTCGCCGCCGGACCAATGTTCAATATGCTGCTGGCGGTGATAATCTTTTTTGTAATCTTTCAGATTTCGGGCCTGCTGATTTTAAAACCGGTGATCGGAGAGGTTAAAAAGGAAACCCCGGCCCATAGAGGCGGACTTGAAAAAAACGATCAGATTCTGGCTATTGACGGCCTGGCCGTTGAAAGCTGGGAGGACATGGCCCGAATTATTACATCCAGCCGGGGCAAAACCCTGACAATATCATTACGCCGCGGGGAATCTGAAATTACGGTTAACGTTACTCCCGAACTTAAAACATTTAAAAATATTTTTAATGAGGATACGGATCGCTATGTCATCGGTATTACTGCTTCCGGAGAGGTGTTTCTAAAGATTTGACCGTGCTGCAGGCCCTTTCAGAGGGCGTTATTCAAACCTATAACATTACCGTTTTAACAATCAAGAGCGTTGTCAAACTGCTGCAGGGCACCCTTTCTCCAAAAACACTGGGCGGACCGATCATGATTGCCCAAATGGCCGGTCAGCAGGCTAAGCAAGGGATAACCAGCCTGGCCTTTTTTATCGCATTGATCAGCGTCAATCTTGCCATACTCAATTTTTTGCCCATACCGGTTTTGGACGGCGGTCATCTGCTCTTCTTTTTTATAGAGGCGGTTACCGGAAGTCCGGTGAGTATAAAGGTGCGTGAAATCGCCCAGCAGGCGGGGATCTTTGTGTTAATTCTGCTGATGATCTATGTGTTTTATAATGATATAACAAGGGTCTTTTTCAGCTAGTTTCCATCCATAAATGGTTATTTTTCCGATGAGCGGCGTTCTCCGCGGGTTTCCACCCTCGACGTACTAAAGTACGCCTCCCCGCAACAGCGGGACAGGCGGGCGAAAACCCTTGTGCGGCCTTGCTCATCGAAAAAATCCCTCATTTATGAATTGGAAACTGTAAGGTCTGTATTGTTAAAAATGTTTTAAGTTTTAGGTGTTAAGCGACTATCTTTTGCCGTTTTAACAGGGACTTAAAACTTAAATCCTAAAACATAAAACGCTCGCAAAAAAGTCGTTTGTTGACTTTTAAGAGGCTGTTAACTATGCCGTATCGACTTGAAATAACATTAAAACCCGAATTGTTTGACGCCGAGGGCGAGGGCGTGCGCCAAAAGGCCAAAAACTACTTTGGGATCGAACTTGATCGCGTTCGCACCATTTATGTGGTTACCATTGACGCCGATCTGACGACCGACCGGCTGCAAACCATACAATCGGAAATATTTACCAATCCCGTAACCCAGATCTCTTCTTACAGCCCTCTGGATGTTGAATTCGATTGGACCATCTGGGTGGGTTACCGGCCCGGAGTAAGGGACAACCCCGGCAGCACGGCTATGGAAGCGGTTGCAGATATTCTGGGGCCGGCCTTGGGCTCCAAAGGAGCAATTTACACCTCCAAGCGTTATTGTTTAAAAGGCAAAAGTGTAACCATGGAAGACGCCGACAAGATTGCCGGTGAGCTTTTGGCCAATGACATCATCCAGCAGTGGAAAATTTATGCACCCGCAGCATGGGACCCTGATGCAGGCATCGGTATTATCATACCCAAAGTGGTTCTCGATCACACACCCACGGTGACGACCATTCCGGTGGATAACGACGCATCTCTTGCAGCCGTCAGCAATGAGCGCGGCCTGGCGTTGAATCCGGCTGACATTCCGACCATCAGGGCCTATTTTCTGGACAAGGACGTGCAGGCTCAACGGGAAGCCGCGGGCCTGTCTGATCCCACCGATATTGAACTGGAATATATTTCCCAGGCCCGCAGTGATCATTGCAATCACAATACATTTCAAGGATTGTTCCGCTACCGGGATCTGGCCACGGGTGCGAGCGACATGGTCGACAATCTTTTTAAAACCTGTATCGAAGCCCCGACCTTGGCGCTGAAGAAAAAGAAACCCTGGGTTGTGTCGGTTTTGTGGGACAATGCCGGCGTCGGGAAATTTAACGACGATCACTGCTATGTTATTACCGGAGAAACCCACAACTCCCCATCCAACATGGAAGCTTACGGCGGAGCTATAACCGGGATAGTGGGGGTTTACCGCGATCCTTTGGGTACCGGTAAAGGTTCGAAACTGGTAATGGGCGGTTATGGATACTGTGTGGGGCCCAGGGACTATGCCGGCGACCTTGCGCCGCGCCTCCATCCCCGGCGCCTTTTGGACGGCATTATCGAAGGGGTCAGAGACGGCGGCAACAAAAGCGGAATTCCCACAACGTTCGGCCAGGTTCTTTTTCACCCGGGGTATATGGGGAAATGCCTGGTGTTTGTTACGGCCGTGGGCATCATGCCGGCCATAATCGACGGCCAGCCGGCATATCAAAAGCGCACAGCGCCCGGGGAACTGGTCATCATGAGCGGCGGGCGGGTCGGTAAAGACGGAATTCACGGTGTGACCGCTTCGTCGGAGACCTTTTCTGCGCAGACGCCGGCCGGGCATGTGCAGATCGGCGATCCCTATACCCAGAAAAAAAATGCACGATTTTCTGTTAGAGGCCCGGGATGCAGGGCTGATAAGGTTTATAACCGACAACGGCGGCGGGGGGCTTTCTTCTTCGGTGGGCGAATCGGCGAGATTTTCAGGTGGGTGCGAGATTCAATTAGAGAAGGTCCCCTTAAAATATGAAGGACTGGATCAGTGGGAGATATGGGTTTCGGAATCCCAGGAGCGCATGACCGTGGCGGTGCTCCCCGAGGATATTGACCGCTTTTTAGAGCTTTCCAGACTGCATGCCGTCGAAAGTACGGTTATCGGAGAGTATACGGATTCGGGTAAACTGCATATAACTTACAATGGTGAGACTTGCGCTCATATCGACATCGATCTTTTGACTTCAGGTTTTCCCCAGTGGGAGTTTGATGCTCACTGGCTTCCGCCTAAGATGCGGGGCCTGTATGAACCTGTGCTGCAGGCGCCGCC
>PVMK01189002.1_pt1 | contig 18023 bp, 15 predicted proteins | sample 1853481 | NCBI WGS metagenome assembly PVMK01 (sample SAMN08533507, study PRJNA380276) | Marine sediment metagenome, whole genome shotgun sequencing project. | reverse complement strand
TCTGATCGCCGGGAGCTTGTAGTCGAGGTTGATCACCCGTTCCGTCGGCGCGTACCAGCGAAACAGCAGAAAATACTCTCCGGCAGGCGCTGGCAACCAGTTCGCCGCTATATCGTCGGACGGTCTCTCGTTCTGGATATAGATCGTCAGCGAACCGTCTTGATCGTGATCGATGCCCGTGCTTGTGGAACTGATGAGGTAGCGGTCGATGGGGTTGTCGACCAAATCGAAACTCCCCATGCTGTACATCGTGACGGACCAGAAGCTCGTCACTGGTGGCATGTCATTGGCGGGCAGGGTCAGTACCATCGGCTTCGATCCGACGAGCGGCTGGCCATCAGGACCCACCGACAGGTTTGCATAGCGACTGACTTGCATACTCGGGTACATGCCGCCTGTGTAGATCATCGCGGCCCGCAGGAGGAAATCGTCGTGGTAAAGGCCCGCGTCGGGGTCCGTGTACTGCCAACCGTTCACTTCGACACCCACATTGCGGGTCTTCTCCAGGACCTTCCCGAATCCGCTCTCCTGACCGTCCATAAGCTGCTTTGCCTGGTCCGGGGCCAGCGTGCCAGGATCGAACGGTTTGTCGCCCCCAATCCCGAGTTCGGAAAGGTATTCGGAGACAAACTGCCGATCCCACGCATTCCACGGCGGTTCGAACCGAAGCAGGTTGTCCAGCATGACAAAGAAATCCAGGTTGCGTTGATCCGCAGCCACGACGTTCTTGCCCACCGCGATGACATCTTTGTACTGAGCGACCGGGTGCTCGGGCATGACCTGTACGTTCTCCCGCGTCCCGGCCTCCCAGTCGCTCAGCGGAAGAATCAGCGTCTCCTGTTGACGTTGGCGGGCCTCGGGTCCACCGGTCGCTTCATTCCCGACATGGATACGATAGAGGACATTCACCAGCCGAACCGGGGAGTCGACTCGCTCGACGCCTGCGGGCACATCCCCTTTCCATCCAGGAGGGACCAGTGCGAAGGTATAGGCGCGGCGGTAGGCATCCTTCTGTCCCGATGACAGACTATTGCCCACATTGAGGAAATTGAATCCGTAAATGTCGGTCACCTGAAAGACGTAGTAGCGCTCACCGAAGTCCGGCAAACTCACAACGTAGGGGCCGACCGAGAGGTCGAGCCATCCTTTCCCGTAGTACGTGTCGTTGTTGGGCGAGCCACCAGGCAATTCACCCGGCTTGGCGAACGCGGTGCTGTAACCCAACCGATTGAGGTTGCCTTGGTCGATGGCAAATACCTGATACCACTTATACATAGCCACCGGCCCGAGGCCGAATATGTAAGCATCCTCGGCCTTCGACGTCAGACTGGCGGCGGGGGTACCTTCTTGGCTGGTCTTCTGTGCGGGCTCTGATTCGGGCGTTTCTTGCTGTGCACAGCCATAGAACGCGCTGATAGCGACGATCGCGACGACGCTCGGTAGCTGCCCAGTCAATCGTTTCCAATTCCTGCCACTGAGTAACACGTCCGTGACCTCCCTACGCTTGTCGATCCCGTTGCCGGCCCACACCGCACCCTAGAGTACGATACGCGTGGACAATAGTGAAGTCAGGATCGAGCCCGGCGACTTTGCCCGAAAGCAGAGTAAGAGAGAGAAATCTGAGAAGCCCGATTACTGTCAATTGTACTGTCAACAGAATCCGGCATCCTGCCATATTGACCATTCGGGAACCCGGCAGATCGCCCCATCTGACGCGGAAACTCCGGTTAGATATCGTGATTCGGGTTCCTGGGGACACGCCTGATAAGCGTGAGGTCGGTGGTTCAAATCCACCCGGGCCCATCAGTTGAAGTGTTGAAGCCGCTCGGGGTTATGGCCTTGGGCGGCTCTTTGTTTGGCCTCTGAGAAGTTCACTACAGTCGACTGCTACCGTTGATTCAGTGACCAACGGCCCCCCTCAGCACCCTCCTCTCAGCCAGCACTGCCCGCATCGACTCTTCGTCCGCCGACTGGTAGCACTTCAGAATCGATTGCGGGTCTTTCCTGCCACCGAACTGCGACAGGTCCTTCAACGACACCTACTTCAGCTCGGTCGCAAGCTACCGCCGTTACGTGCCGTTCAGAAGGCAGTTCCGCCATGCCGGATCTCTAAACGATGCAAGGGTGAAGAAAAGGCGGAAGCGAGCCAGGCCGTGTCACGAGTCCCTTGGCTTCCAATCTGAAGGGAACGTGACAATGTTGTCGGTAATTGGATCGCCCGGCACGCACATGACTGGAGAGACGGTCTGGCTCGGGCAAAGGAAGGCAGTGGAGGCCGCCCCGGGCAATACTCTGGGTTCGACGTACTGCTTCAACATGAAGGGAGTCCCAAGAATGAGAGTCATGAAGATCCCGATCCTGCTCGCAATGTTGGTCGGCGTAGGTGTCAGTTTGTCGGTTGTTCCTGCGGCTCAAGCCCAGGACGGCAAGAAACCCAACATCCTCGTCATCTGGGGCGATGATATCGGTATCACCAATATCAGCGCTTACAGCCGCGGCTTGATGGGTTATGAAACGCCCAACATCGACCGCATCGCCAATGAAGGCGCGATATTTACCGACTACTATGGCGAGCAGAGCTGCACGGCCGGCCGGGCCGCGTTCATCACCGGCCAGGTCCCTTTCCGCACAGGGCTGACCAAGGTCGGCATGCCGGCTGCCAAGCAGGGCCTGAGCGCTGAGGATCCCACCATTGCCGAGTTGCTGAAGAATCACGGCTATGCCACGGCCCAGTTCGGCAAGAATCACGTTGGCGACCGCAACGAGTATCTGCCTACCGTGCACGGTTTCGACGAGTATTCAGGTGTCCTCTACCACCTCAACGCTCTGGAAGAACCAGAGAACGTAGATTACCCGAAAGACCCTGCATTTCTAGCAGAATTCGGACCTCGCAACGTCATCAATTCCTGGGCTGCCGATCAAGACGATCCAACCGTCGATCCTCGCTGGGGGAGGGTCGGCAAGCAGCGGATTGAGGACGACGGTCCGTTGGGCAAGAAGCGCATGGAGACGTACGACGAAGAGACTCTTGAGAATTCGCTGGCTTTTATCGACAAGGCCGTCCAGGAGGAGAAGCCCTTCTTTCTCTGGCACAACACCACGCGGATGCATGTGTTCACGCACCTGTCACCGAAGTATCAGGCGATGGTCGCGGAGAAGGGATTCTACGGGGCGGGCATGACCGAAACCGACGATCATGTCGGCGCGCTGCTCGAGAAGCTCGATGATCTCGGGATCGCCGAGAACACGATTGTCATATACTCGACGGACAACGGGGCCGAAGTCTTCAGCTGGCCTGATGGCGGTGCGACGCCCTTCCGCGGCGAGAAGGCCACGACCTGGGAAGGGGGCTTCCGTGTACCAGCCGTGGTGCGTTGGCCGGGCGTGGTCAAGCCCGGTACCGTGATCAATGACATCTTCTCGCATCAGGACTGGCTTCCGACCTTCATGGCTGCAGTTGGCGAGCCCGACATCAAGCAGAAGCTCTTGAACGGCCACGAGGCGGATGGCAAGAACTTCAAGGTTCACCTGGATGGATACGACCAGACCGCTCTGCTGAAGGGTGAGGGTCCGAGCGCCCGCAAGGAGTTCTTCTATATCACCGACGACGGCGACCTGTCCGCGCTCCGATACAATAAGTGGAAGATCGTGTTCCTTCAGCAGAAGGCGACGGGTTTCGATGTGTGGCGGGAACCCTTCATTCCTGTGCGCTTTCCCTACCTCGTCGATCTTCGAGCCGATCCGTTCGAACGGGCGATGATACCGGGTCCAAGCGGACGCAGTGCCAGTTATGAATATGACAAGTGGCACGCGCAACGGATGTGGGCTCTGGTCCCCGCCCAGACCATCGTGGCGAGTTTTCTGCAAACGTTTGAGGATTTCCCGCCAAGGCAGAAGCCGGGCAGCTTCAGTGTCGGTGATGCCTTGTCGACTTTGCAAACGGCTTCGCAGGGCCAATAGAAGAAGCACAAAGGCATGGAGTGGGCGTGCTCCGGCGCGCCCACTCCGCCCCGCGCGGTGAGCGCTGATGACGGACTCCGATCGGGTTTGTTTGTTCACCACACCGATGCCGAGCGCGAGTATTCCTACGACCGCGAGAGCCATATGGGAACGCTCGACAAGGTGCTCGACATTGCAGCCGAGAATGACTGGATCATTGTTGATATGAAGAGCGACTGGAAGGAGGTGCTCCCCGGAAGGTGACGCTGCGGACCTCCGCGCGCACACGACAGGCGGGCGGATGCTGACGGCGCAGGACGAGTCCACGAGGGAGTGCCTGGCGATCGTGGTCTGAACCCCGAGAGGAACCCATGCAACTCAAAGCACTGTTCTTGAACTGCACCCTCAAGAAGTCCCCCGAAACTTCGAACACCCAAGCGCTCATCGACAAAGTCGCAGCCCTGATGACTCCGATGGGTGTCGAGTGTGAGACAGTCCGGCTGGTCGACTACAAGATCGCATTCGGTACGGAGTCCGACATGGGAGATGGGGATGAGTGGCCAAAGATCTACGAGAAGATCAAGGAGGCCGACATCCTCGTGCCTTCGATGCCGATCTGGATGGGCGTCAGGGCTTCACCTTGTCAGCTTATGTGCGAACGCCTGGACGGGTGTTATCGAGACATCGATCCGCAAACTGGCCAGTATCCACTGTACGGGAAGGTCGTGGGTGTGCTCGTTACGGGGAACGAGGACGGCGCACACGCCTGCTGTGCGACGACGCTCTACAATTTTACGCACTACGGGTGCACCGTCCCCCCGAACGCCGACTGCTATTGGGTTGGCGACGCGGGGCCGGGGCCAAGCTACATCGAACAGGGACAGGGCCACCTCTATACAAACCGGACAGCTCGCTTCCTCGCAAGCGGCGTCGTATGGATGGCCAGGATGATCAAGGAGCACGGCCCAATCGGGACCAACCTGCTCAAGCTGACCGACGAGGCTCAGAAAGTCAGCACCGACACTGCTCCTGCAGGGTGACGGGTAATATCAGACCCGCAGGGCTTGCTGACGGTTGGCATCCTGGACAGGCTGACTTGGGCCCATCGCGATGCTGAGGATTTGGAACCGCTGTCCGACCTGGCTACGACCTTGGGAACCAGCCAGGAAAGGAAGTTCGAGGACGGAAAGCCCGCCTCAACCCAGCAGCGGAGGGCCGCCGCCTGAGACGTTTACACACCTACTGACCCGAGGGAGTTCCCTGTATTGGCCGCCAGCCCCTCAGCATGAACCCCACAACAAGTACATGGGAAAGCACTCCGGCGAGGACCAATGCCTCGAAGGCGAACCCGGTCACGGCTCCCACCGCGATCACAAACAGGCGGAAGTCACGGTGCTTGACCCGGTCGAGAATGCTGTACTGATAAGCGCTTACATGCCGCAGAGTGAACTCCTTCGTCACGTAGCTGACGAGAATGAAGCCGGCTACCGCCACCATCCCGGCGATCCAAGGCAGGGGCCCTGGGGAATGCCTCGCATAGGTTGTGACGATGGCTACGGTGATCGCAAGATCTGCATAGCGGTCGAGCATCGTGTCTAGCCATGCTCCCCGTGGGGTTGCCATGGCTTTCAGCCTCGCCACTTCCCCGTCACAACCGTCGATGACAGAACCTGCCTGAATCAGCACACCGGCCAGGACTCCGGCGGCGTAGCTACCGAGCCCAAGAAGTCCCGAAGCCACCAACATGACTGAGAACGAAAACACCGTGATCTGATTCGGCGTCACGTCCGCCTGCACCAGGTACTTGGACAGGCGGATCGACAGCGGACGGTTGACCCATCGAGAGATGAAACCGTCCTGAGCCCCCTTGCCCAGCGAGGAAAGGAGTCGACGCTCCGCTTCGGCCAGCGCCTCGGGTGTGTCGACATTCAACCAGCTGTACCCGGTAACGTCGACAGGGCGTACCACACCTCGCGATGCCAACTTGTCGATCGCGTGGGACAGGGAATGTCGACCGGTATCATGTGCCTTCTCCAGGCCCGAAAAAATAGCCGGTGTGCAGAGAAACGCCCCGGTGTCTATGCTATCCCACTCGTCGAGGTCCTTGCCGATGCCTTCGACGCGGCCGTTGACACAATGGACCTTGGTCGCGTCATCTAAACTGAAGACCCCTGGGCCATCGCGATCGACGGCCAGGCACACCTCACCACTCTTGGGAGGATCGGCCAACAGGCTGTTCAGAATCTCCGGATCGAGCAGGTGATCACCCATCAGCAGGAAGAACACCCGGTTTCTGACATAGCTGCCCGCGGCGCTAGCGCTGACGCCGTTGCCGTGACGCCAGTTCTCGGCGGACACGCATGTGATACTGACATCCAAGCGTGCCGCGAGTGGTTCAATGTGGGCGCGCACTTGTTCTTCCAAATGCCCAACCACCACGAAGAACTGCCGTACCCCGACAGTCGCGCACGTTCGAACGGATCGCTCGAGCAGAGATTGGCCCAACACTGTAGCCAGGGGCTTGGACATCTCGCCAAGACGCGTGCCTTGGCCGGCCGCCAGGATGACAGCGGCTGGTACCTCAACGCACACAGATCGGTGTCTTGTTATGCGAGCAGGTCCACGGGTCATTGAGTTTGCTTCAACTCCAATCAGGCACACACGCCTCTACGTTCTACACCGGGAGTTCCACGATGCGCGTTGGAAGGCCAGGCACTTCTACCTCTCCGACCGGACCCCGTCGCGCTCTCGTGGTCAGTTACTGAGGTCCCACTCGCCTCGGCCAGCGCCCAGTGGTTCCCCTGAGCGGGACTGTTGCTGCCCATGCAGCCGTCTTCTCAGGCCGCTGGCTCAGCGATTGGATTCAGAGAATCGAGCCTGATTACAAACCGGAGGCGTTAAGCAGACGCTCAGATGCGGATAGCGGTCAGTCCTCCCGGCCTGCCGCTCGTGCCATGTGTCAACGCACCCCTCAGCAGTCAAACGGAAGAGCTGCGATCCTTGGAGTGGGCCCTTCTCCTCGTTCTGGCCCTGCCGCGACCGGCTCTTCGTTCGTCAGCCCCAGCGCCTCGGTCAGCTGCACGGCAAGCGCGGTGGCGAGGGCGATGATGCCGAGAGCGATGAAGAAGCCAACCATTTCCGAACCTCTGGAGTGGAGGTTGAGGGCCGCCCGAGAAAACTACCCTTGCCCCCCGACAATCACACCCCCTGAGAGACTCCGTTGACGGTCCCCCGGTCGGGGCTCTTTCACGTCCGTCCGGGGCGTGTCGCGAGGCGGCGGGCGGGCTCAACAACTGGCCAACGGGCATACTGCTGATGAATCGACTATACTGAACTGACTCTCTCTCCCGGTTCCGAGGCTTTTGTCGTGCCCAAAGACGTAACACTCGACCTGCGCTTCGAGGCATCGCACACGCCCCCGCATTCTGAATCGCCCACGTCCCGTTCCATCCCAAAGGAGGGTTTATGTCCCGCATCAACCTACTGCTCGCAGGGCTATTGCTCCTTGCCTCGCTACCAGCCGGGCTGAACGCGCAGGACGCGCCGCCGGATGCCAAAGCCATGATCAAGGATGCCCTGAGTGCGACGACCGCCGAGATGGCCAAAGGCGCCACCGTGGTCGATTGGGAGAACAATGTCCTGAGAGAAGGCGACAACGGCTGGACCTGCTTTCCGTCACCGCCCCAGGCCAACACGGGGGCCATGTGCGTCGACGAGCCCTGGCTAACATGGGCCGCCGCGTGGATGAACAAGAAGGAAGTAAACATCACCCGGCTCGGAATCTCGTACATGCTCGCTGGAGATCCGGGGGCCAGCAACTCGGATCCCTATGCCACAGAGGAGACCGATGACTGGGTCGTGACAGGAGCGCACCTCATGATCAGCGTCCCGGACCCGGCCATGCTGGAGGGGATTCCCTCAGACCCAGACAACGGGGGGCCGTGGGTGATGTGGAAGGACACGCCCTACGCACACGTCATGGTGCCAATCGACGACTAAGTGGTAGCTGCAGGAAGGAACACCTAGTGGTCCTACGAGGCCACCTGTCCCCTGCACGAGCGCCCGGTTGTCTCGCCAGGGCTCGAATGCCTGCGGCGGGGCTCCGGGCGCTTCGCTTTGGTAGCACGGCGGCGGTCGCGGCCAGGCGCTCTAAGCCGGTCTCCCCTTCTCGGGCATCTATCCATGTTTCGGTAGGTTGGATGCGCGTCTCCGCAGGCGTGAGGCGTTGCCGCCCTACTGCGGCAGCCGTGCCTGGATCTCGGCCTCGATATCCTCCAGGGCCATCTCCATTCGGTCCTGATGGGTGCGAAACGACAGCACACAGATGCGGATGACGAAGCCGTCGTCGAGCGTCGTTCCGGTCAGGTAGACGCGCCTACGCTGGTTGACGCCCTCCATCACTTCCCGGTTGAGCCGGTCTCGCGCCGCGCCCTCGAGGCCCGGTTGATCCACCCGGAAGGCCAGCAGAGACAGCTGGGGCGGACAGACCAGGTCGACGCCGGGTAGCTCCCGGAGACGCTCGGCTGCCCAGTGGGCCAGATTCAGTTTTTCATCCAGATTGTCACGGAAAGCGCCGACACCGTGCAGCTTGAACGGCAGCCAGACTCGCAGGCCGCGAAACGGGCGAGAGAGTTCCGGCGAGATCTCGCAGAAGTCGACCAGGTCGTGGTCTTCCTGCAGCGGCGGCATGTATTCGGCGTCGAGGCTGTGGGTGCGTCGTAGCGCCTCGCCGTCGCGCACCAGCAGGGCTCCCGTCCCGTAGGGAAGGAACAGACTCTTGTGGGGATCGAGAATCACCGAGTCGGCGCGCTCGAGGCCCGCCAGACACTGCTTGCCGCGCCCGGTGAGGGCAAAGAAGCCGCCGTAGGCTCCGTCGACGTGCAACCAGAGTCCGTGCTGCTCGGCGATATCGGCCAGATCGTCCAGCGGGTCGACGGCCCCGGTGTTGGTGGTGCCGGCGTTGCCGTTGATCAGAAACGGTCGAAGGCCGCGGCCGCGATCCTCCTCGATGGCAGCGACCAGGGCGTCGAGCCGGACGCGCTGCTCGTGATCACTGGCGATCAGTCGCACGTTATCGGCCGGGAAGCCTGCTAGCCTGGCGGCTTTCAGGACGGAATGATGGCTCTGGTCGGAGGCGTAGAGGATTCCGTCCCAGAACTTCTCGCCCAGTCGCTCGAGGCGAGCGGTGACGATGCCGGTAAGGGTGGCCAGAGAACCGCCCGAAGTCAGAAAGCCGCGGGCACTCTCCGGGTAGCCGATGATCTCGCCGAACCAACGCAGTACGTTGGCTTCGAGTTGCGCCAGGGGCGGCGCGGCGGCAAAGACCCCGGTATAGCGGTTGAAGGAGTCGGAGAGTAGATCGGCAACCGCACTCTGGAAGAGACCGCCGCCCGGAATGAAGGCCAAGTACCCGGGCCCGGGGGTGTTAAAGCTCTTCGGCACCAGGCGCTCGAAAAGCAGGTCGAGCAGGTCGTCGTACGGCTGACCGCTCTCCGGGACCGGCTCGACCAGTAAGCGTGCCAGGTCGGCAGCACCCTCGGTATCCGCCGCGGGCTGGTGAGGCAGCGAGCTAATGTGCTCGACTATGCGCTCCATGGCGCGGTCGACCAGCGAACGCATCTCGTCGCCCGCGAGTTCGAGTGGATTGGACTCTAGATCGAGGCCAAGGCCCCGCAGGACGCCTCGCGCCGTGCCTGTCGTGTCGCTCATCGATCGAACGCTAGTGGCGGCAGAGGTCCGGGGCCAGCCCGAGCCGCCCTTCCCACCATTCCTCACATCCGCGATCTTTCCCCGTATGACTGACACCCAAGGCTATAAGCGTTTCTTCGCAGAGCTCAAGCGCCGCCGCGTGTGGGACTCGATGAGGGTCGAGTATGGCGCTCTGACGGGAGTCGAGGGGCCGTGAGGGCAATCCCCAGCTCCGGTTCCACGCCAGGCGCTTCGCTCTGCCTCGCACGACGGCGGGCTCACCCTTAGATTATCTGAGGTAATCCGGCGAGCCCGCAGAAGCCCCCTCCTCTAGTGACTTGCTACTCCGTCGCCCGCCACCTGGTTCTAAGGAGGTCTATTATGAGAGTCCTGCTGACTGCCGTTGCTCTCTTGTTCCTCGCGTTCACTCTCTCCACCTGCGGACCGCCCCCGGCGGACACGGAAGCCGACTCCGTGGCCGTCCAGACCACGGCTGATGACTGGACCGCGGCGTGGAATGCTGGCGATGTCTCCGGGCTGCTGGCGCACTATGCGGATGACGCCGTGCGCATGCCCCCCAACGGGCCGACCTATTCGGGCAAGGTGGCGATCGAAGAGGCCTTCACCAGTTTCTTCGAGCAGTTCTCGGGTGAGCTGGACTGGCCCACGGACGAGATCATCGTGGCCGGAGACTGGGCGTTCCACCGCGGGACCTTTACGGCCGATTTGACCCCGCTGGGCGAAGGCGAAGTGATGCACGTCGGTGGCGAGGTCCTCGTGATCTTCCAGCGACAGCGCGACGGATCCTGGAAGGCCGCCCGGGAGATTTGGACAGACGACGAGGCGCCCGGCACGGAGTGACGACGCCTCTCACTGGCGAGCCAACAGACGCGAGCGCGGGCGCATCCGTCTTGTGGCCCCTGTCAACCGCTCCGTTTCGCTCCAGCGCCCGGTTGTCTCGCCAAGGCTCGAATGCCTGCGGCGGCACGCCGGGCGCTTTGGTTTGCTCGACCCAGCGGCAGGCGGACAGTCCGTCCATTCGTCCGTCCATTCAAACCGACAATTAGTCGTCTGACCCCGTCGTCCATCCAGCAGAATGTCGTGTCCATCGTGGAAAGTCCGGCTAATTGTCGGAATCCGGCCAGATTCACGGTCGCCTGATAAGCGTGAGGTCGGTGGTTCAAATCCACCCGGGCCCATCAGTTGGAAAGACTGAAGCCGCTTGAGGTTATGGCCTTGAGCGGCTCTTTCCTTGGCCCCTGACGAACCCGCTACTGTCGATTCGTACGATCGATCAACTCGCCGACGGCATCCTTCAAGACCCTCCTTTCGGCCAGCACGGCTCGCAGCGACTCCTCGTCGGCAGGTCAGGTGGCAATACCTGGCAAATGAATGTAGGCTACACAAGAGAAGCAAGCCTCAGCGGAGGAGTTTGCATGCGCACGATCGTCGTTCTCGGTGCGGGGATGGTCGCCAAACCGATGGTCGACTACTTCCTCGACCGCTGTGGTTACCGGGTCGTGATGGCCACGCGGACCGTCTCGAAGGCGGAACGCATTCTGGCAGGCCGCGCCGCCGGTGAGGCGCTCGCGTGGACGATCGAAGACGAGGACCGGCTCGACGAGCTAGCCGAGGGCGCAGACCTCGTCGTGAGCATGCTCCCTCCGACGATGCACATCCCCGTGGCTCGGGCCTGCCTGCGGCACCGCACACCGATGGTCACCACTTCGTACATCAGCCCGGCCATGGCGAGGCTCGACGAAGAGGCGAAAGCGGCTGGCATCCCGATCCTGAACGAGATCGGCGAGGACCCTGGTCTCGACCATATGGGTGTGATGAAGACCCTCGACGCGATCGCGGACGAGGGCGGTCGCGTCCTGAGCGTGACTTCATATGGAGCTGGCCTTCCCGCCTTCGAGTACAACCGGAACCCCTTCGGCTACAAGTTCTCGTGGAGCCCGAAGGGGGTGATGATGGCCGCGCAGACTCCCGCCGTGTACCTGCGGAAGGGCCGGCGGGTAGAAGTGCCGGGCGAGCGTCTGTTCGAGCACTACTGGATCGTGGACATTGAGGGAATCGGCGTATTCGAGACGTATCCGAACCGCGACTCCACCGTTTACTTGCCGTGGTACGGCCTCGAGGACGGCGTTTCCCTCTTCCGGGGCATCCTTCGCTTCACGGGCTGGAGCAACACGATGCGGGCCCTCATCACTCTTGGGGCGCTCGATGACTCCGAGGTGATCGAGTGGAAGGGGCGAACTTACGCGGACTACACTACCGGGCTCATCGCTCGGGCCGGCGGAGCGGAGGCAGTCGGGGAGGGCGAGGCGAGCGCAACCGCTGCCCGGGTGCGGGAGGAAACGGCCGAGTTCCTCGGTGTGGAGAAGATCGCCGATGTGATCCAGCGCTTCGAGTGGCTCGGCCTGTTCTCGGATGAGCCGGTCGCCTTCGAGCGTGGGTCGCGGGTGGACGTACTCGTAGACCTCATGTTGCGACACATGTCGTACGCACCCGGTGAGCGGGACATGATCATCGTGCACGACGAGATCAGCGCCGAGTTCCCCGGTGCCGGCGCTGCGAACCGCCCGCCGCACCGTGAGATACGATCGACCAGCATGGTAGTGGAGGGAATCTCCCATGGCGACTCGGCGATGTCCCGTGCCGTCTCGCTGCCGGCGGCGATCGCCGCGCGACTCATCCTCGAGGGAGTGATCGAGACCACGGGCGTCCTGATGCCCACTCTGCGCGAGATCTACGAACCGGTGCTGGCGGAGCTGGAGGGATTCGGTTTGAAGTTCACTTACCGGCGGACGGATATCTGAGGAACGTCACCGTCTGGTCGGGTTCGAATCGCACCACTCTACATGTTTCTCTACATGTTTGCTGTCAGTGAGGGTGTTAAGATGGTCAGAGGTCCGTCCATTCGTCCGTCCATTCAAACCGACAATTAGTCGTCTGACCCCGTCGCCATCCAGCAGAATGTCGTGTCCATCGTGGAAAGTCCGGCTAATTGTCGGAATCCGGCCCGGTTCACAGTCGCCTGATAAGCGTGAGGTCGGTGGTAGTGCTGCGCGCGCCTCCGGCGTGCTCGCAGTGCTGGACGACGCGGCAAGTCCACCCGGGCCCATGACAAAGGACGCCCCTCTCTTCGAGAGTTGAGCGGATGGCGATGGCCGGACGACACCCGGACATCTGAGCGCCACCGATACTCTCCCCGAGAAGGGCGTCCTTTGTGCGACTGACCTTCCCCACCCTGAAGGCTTCGCGCGCCGGACATCGGTCGATAGCCCGACAGCCGTACTGCGCCGGGACAGACCGCGGCCCATCCTGCCCCTACTCGATGGCGAACGTCAGCTCGGCGCCGAGGAGCCCCTCGATCGGCAGTGTCCCGAGGTTGATGGCCTCGCCGTGCGCAATGGCCTCATTCAATTCCATTCCCCGGTGCCGGACGAGGTAGGCGACCCACATGTGACTGGCTCTCCAGCCCACGGTGCAGTGCAGTAGCACCTTCCCCTCGGACACGTCTACCGCCTCGGCGAAAAGAGCCAAGGCCTCGGGGGTGTAGGGCGCGTCCTCACCACCAAGCGGGATGTGGACGTACTCGAGCCCCAGGCTGTCGAGGGCGGCGGCCTCGTCGTACGGCACCCGGTCCCGGTTGTCCATCTCGGGCTGGGTGCGGAGGTTGACCACGGTCGTAACGCCCTCGGACTTGAGCCAGTCGAGAGCCTCCCGGCTCGGCTGGCCACCGACGTACACATCGCCCGCGCTCGCCAGCACTGCCTGAAAGCCCTCCACCTCGAGCTTCTCCGGAAGCGGTTCCGTACTTACGACTACGGTCTCGGTGGCCTCCGGCGTTGTCGCCGGCTCTCGCGTTGTGTCGCAGGCAGAGGCGAATAGCAAAAGTGTGCAGGGGGCAAGCCACGCAGTAGAGAAAAGACGACGGTTCATGTCACCGCTCCATCCTGGTTGAATAGCTCTTGGCCACTACGGTAATCCGCGCGATTCACTGGGAGATGACGGTTCAGATGAAACCTAACGTGAGCCGTCCGACCCTGCAGATCGAGGCGGACAGACATGAAGAACATCCAGACGACCCATCGGAGTGCTCGCACGCCGAGTAGGCGTGTGTCGGGAATCCTGCATCAGATCCGCCCCTTCCGAGCGGCGGACGGCGGAGGACCGGAGCTGGCGCCGCTTCGAAAAGACCCGCGCTATGCGGCTCTGCTCGACCGAATGAAGCTCCCCTAGGCGGGCTTCGGATGGCACGCTCGGCTCCGGGTGTGGCCGCTTCCGCGGGCACCCCACGGCGCTTTCAGCGGGCCGCTTCACCCCCACCCCACCTTCTTCATCTCCATTCCCCTCTTCTTGGGGAGGTCATATCATAGGCACATGGAATCCCTCATCCTGAAATCCATGGATGGTTCTTTTCTCCTTTGGCGGTGCCTCCATGACGGCCCTGTCACCCGGGAGAATCTGGATGTTCCACCTGACAAGTCACGTCTCCCGTTTCGAGAGACGGCCATTCCCCTTCTGAAAAGACTCACGGATCTCTATGAGAGTACCGCCATTCTGGCTTGGGAGGGGGACAGGGTAGTGGGGCTTCTCCGCTTTGTTCCCAAGGTGATCTCCCAAATGGAGGGTGGTGGGGGATTCTGTCTCCTCATGCCCTATCCAGCAGGTCCCAGAGAGGATTTTCCACAAAGGGTTCTTCCCTCCAAGGAGACCATCGAGGACAGGACCCTGGTGGTCACCTGCATGCAGCTTCTTTCTGACCGGCAAAGGAAAGGGATTGGCCGTGCCATGGTGGAAAGGCTCAAGTCCTGGGCGAGGGGAGAAGGTTGGGAGGCCATTGAAGCGACGGCCTATCAGGATCTTCCCCTTGTCTTCGAAATAACGGGCAATGCCGGCCGAAACTGGTGGGAGGACCTTGGGTTCCGAGTCATGGAATCCCAGGAAGAGGAGGCTATGAAAGAGTATGGCGATTTCCTCCGAACCCTGGAAATCCAAGCCAGGAAGAAGGGGATGGATCCCCAGGCGGTTACCCAGAAGTTCATCATGAGGTGGGAAACTCAAAGCGACTTAGACGGACTCACACGGACAACCGGAATCCGGTAGCTCCCTCTCACACGGACTTGGAGGGGCTTACAGGGACGATTGCGATCCGTCTTGAATACCGGTGCATCCCACCCACGGGGCGACCCCCCACGCCAAGTAAGCATGCGCTGTCCTCCAATCCACGCTGCCCAGGCCGACCGGCGCTCTAAGCTTCTCTCCCCTATATTGATCCCACCCCCTTGTTCCTCTAGAGGCGTATATGCCCGACCTATTGCAGCGTCTCAAGTCAGCACTTGCAGATCGCTACGCCGTCGAGTCGGAGATCGGCCGCGGCGGGATGGCCACCGTATTCTTGGCCGAGGACCTGAAGCACCACCGCCAGGTCGCGATCAAGGTCATGCATCCTGAGATCAGTTCGGATGTGGCCACGGAAAGGTTCTTTCGTGAGATCGAGATCGTCGCCGGCCTGACTCACCCCCACATCCTGCCGCTCCACGACTCGGGTCAAGCTGATGGACTGCTCTACTGCGTGATGCCCTTCATCGAGGGTGAGAGTCTACTCGACCGTCTGCAGCGTGAGAAGCAGTTGCCGGTGGAGGACGCGCTACAGATCACACGCGAGGTGGCCGACGCACTCGGCTATGCGCACGAACGAGGCATCATCCACCGCGACATCAAGCCGGCAAACATCCTGCTTCAAAAGGGGCACGCAGTCGTGGCCGACTTCGGGATCGCGCGTGCGGTCGAACAGGCCGGGAGCGCTAGCATCACGCAGACTGGAGTGGCGGTCGGTACCCCGACGTACATGAGCCCGGAGCAGGCGAGCGGTGCGCAGGATCTGGACGGCCGCACGGACATCTACGCGCTGGGTTGCGTGCTGTACCAGATGCTAACGGGAAATCCTCCATACGCGGGGGTGACACCGCTGGCGGTGATCAAGCGTCACTCGAAAGACCCGGTTCCCAGCGTGCGGACGGTGCGGGACTCCGTACCGGAGTCCGTGGAGCGCGCGATCACCAGGGCGCTGGCGAAAGTCCCGACAGACCGTTACCAGACGGCCGGCGAGTTCGCGAGCGCACTGCTAGCACCCGACCTGGCAGGCCGGCTGATACCCCGCCCACGGGTCGTCGTGCTCGCGCTCGTCGGCATGACCGCGCTGCTGGCGGGGGTGTGGTACGTGGGGAGGCAGTGGGTTCCCTCGGCGGGCCCCGTGTCGGCGTCGATCGCGGTGCTGCCGTTCGCGGACATGTCACCTGACAAGGACCAGGAGTACTTCTCCGACGGAATCTCCGAGGAGCTGCTCAACCTGCTGGCGAAGATCCCCGAGTTGCGGGTGGCAGCGCGGACCTCCTCGTTTTCCTACAAAGGCAAGGACGTGAAAGTCGTCGATGTGGGCCGCGAACTGAACGTGGCCCACGTGCTGGAAGGCTCGGTCCGAAAGGCTGGCAATCAGGTGCGCATCACGGCGCAACTGATCAGGGCTGATGATGGATTTCACGAGTGGTCGGACACCTGGAACCGTACGCTGGACGACATCTTCGCCATCCAGGCCGAGATCGCCGCGGACGTGGTGGCGCAGCTGAAGATCACGTTGCTGGGTTCAGTGCCCACGCTCGAGGCGACCGATCCGGCCACCTATGCGCTCTATCTGCAGGCGCGGCACCTGGGCCGCCAGGGCACGGCCGAGGGTCTCGAGCAGTCCAACGCGCTGTACCAGCAGGCGCTGGAAAGCGATCCCGACTACGCTGCGGCCTGGGTTGGCCTGGCCCGCAACTACTACACCCAGGCGGGCACTGAACTGCACCCGATTGACGAGGGCTACCAGCTGGCCCGCGAGGCGGCCAACCGGGCGCTGGCGATCGACCTGGAGTATGCGCCGGCCTACGCCCAGCTCGGCTATATCGCGGTATACGACGGCGACCTGACCGTCGCGGCGCGGCATCTCGAACGGGCCCTCGCCCTGGACCCGACCAACTCCGATATCATCGCCAACGCCGCCATCCTGGCCCGGAGTCTCGGCGCCTGGACGAGGCCATCGCACTCCAGGAATACGCGGTTGTCCGCGATCCGGTGAATCCCATCGGTCATGCCCGCCTGGGCGTGTTCTACAGGTGGGCCGGGCGCCCGGACGAGGCCATCGCCTCTCTCCGCACCACGCTGAGCTTGAGCCCGGGCGCATCGCCGCGCAGTCCTTCATCGGCGCAGCGCTGCTGCTCAAGGGTGAGCCAGAGGCTGCGCTGGCAGCGATACAGCAGGAATCATCCGAGCTCTGGCGCATGGTCGGTTGGCCTATGGCCTACCACGCGCTGGGCCAGGTGGCCGAATCCGAATCCGCGCTGGCGGAACTGATCGAGAAGTACGAACAGGAAACCGCCTACAACATCGCGTACGTGTTGGCGCTCAGGGGTGAGGCCGACCGCGCCTTCGAGTGGCTGGATAAGGCGGTGCTGTACAACGACCCGGGCCTGTCGGAAATCGCCGTGGAGAGCCTGTTCGCCAACATCCACGACGACCCGCGCTGGCTGCCGTTCCTCGAGAGCATCGGCAAGTCGCCCGAGCAGCTGGCCGCGATTGAGTTCGAGGTGCGGCTGCCGAGGTAGGTGATCTGCTGTCGTCCAGCGGAGCGGCCGAGCAGGCCGATTACTGTCGGTTCTACTGTCGGTAGACCCCTGCAGGACGCCGTATCGACAGTATGGGAATCCGGCAGACGGGGCGCTTTCGTTTGCACGGCGGCTCTCTCACGTCCGTCTGAGGTGTGTCGCGCCTGGGCCACCTTCCCAAGGTCCCGCTCTTCAGCGATCTTCGGCTACATGACTGACACCCAGCATAGGACGTGGCCTACATAGCTACATAGCGAGGTTGCGTCAACGAGATCTACGGGACGGACTATCAGCCAGGTCTGAAGGATTACTTCGACCGATCAAAGGGAGAGAGATCATGAAACCGGATTTCAAGAGCGTCTTCTGTACGGCGAGCGCCTGTCTCCTGTTGGTGCTCGCAGCCTGTTCTGACCAGGGAGAGAGTGACAGCGGCGTATCGGTCCAGGAGGCGTCGGATGTCGAGGAAACCCAGGCCATCGTGCTGCTGCGAGGCCTGCCAACGCTGGGCACCAGTCACAGCGTGGCTATCGTGGAGCTCGACCCGGAAGCCGAGAACTTCGGCGAGATTCTCACGGAGTATGAGTTCAGTGATTATGAGGCGCCGCTGCACCACCTCTATTACAGTCCCAACGGACGCCTGTATGCCACCGGCCTCGATCCTGAGTGCAGCCTTGCCGAAGTGGGTCTGTCGAGGGACGTCACCGGCGCGCCCGTTATCAACGGAATCGAGGCACTCGATTC